>ENA-ORRX01000632-ORRX01000632.1-human-gut-metagenome-genome-assembly--contig:-NODE-632-length-11202-cov-4.592_pt1 | contig 11202 bp, 10 predicted proteins | sample MGYA00242186_ERZ509153 | MGnify/ENA primary metagenome ERZ509153 (study PRJEB26280, sample SAMEA2338643) | human gut metagenome | biome: human gut; feature: human-associated habitat; material: faeces... | reverse complement strand
TGAACCCTGAACCCTGAACCTTGAACCCTGAACCCTGAACCTTGAACCCTGAACCAAATGAAAGCAAAGTAAAAAGGAGCTGTGAAGAAATGCGGATTCATTTCTTCACAGCTCCTTTCACTTTTACCGGATGCCTACGGCTCGCAGGGCTCTTTCACCTTGTACCACCAGCAGTACATGGCAGGTACGACGAGGAGTCCGATCGCGGTCGCAAGGAGAAGACCGCCGATGAAGGAGACGGCGAGCGGGCGCCAGAAGGGATTCGGAATCAGGGGCACGAAGCCCAGGACATCCGTCACCGAAGAAAGCATGATAGGGCGGAAACGGAGCGCCGCCGACTCGACGACGGCGTCATACGGTGTCTTCCCGCTTTCCAGATGCTGGCGGATCTGATCCAGAAGGATGATGCTGTTTCGGATGACCATGCCGGAGAGCGCCACAAAACCGATGATGGCGACGAAGCCGATCGCCTGCCGCGTTACCAGCAGTGTCAGGATCGCGCCGATGAGTCCGAGCGGTCCGGTCACGACAGCCATGATGAGCTTGGGAATATTTCCCAGCTCGAACATCAATATCATGAGGACGAAGAAGACCATCATAGGCATGGCGCCTACGATGTAGGTCATGGACTTCTCGCTCCACTCAAGCGACCCGTCCTTCTCGAACGTCACCCCTTCCGGAAGGCTGGCCCGGAAGGCTTTGAGATCCGTATCATAGAGCGCCATGGAGACGGAGTCTGCCTTGGCTCCGCCTGTTACATCTGCCCGAAGCGTGATGGTCGGCTTCAGATCCCTGCGCCAGATGGTGCTTGTCTCATTTTCATAGGACAGATCTGCAAATTCGCCAAGTGGCACGTAGCGGCCATTTCCCACATGGACAGGCAGTGAGTCGAGGCTGGCCAGACGCGCTGCATTGTCTCCTTCCAGCTTGAAGGAAATCGGGATGAGCTGATCGCCCTGATACGACTCAGCCACCTTGTAGCCGGAGAGCTTCACGTAGAGATCCTGCGATACCGCATAGTTATCGATCCCCAGCTCGCGCACCTTGTCCTGATTGATCTTGAGCTTCAGTGTCGGTGTCTCCTGCGGCCAGTCGAGGCTCGCATTCGTGACATTCGGATTCTGCTTCATGATGGAGAGTGCTTCGGAAGCCAGCTTCACTGTCTCATCGATGGATTCGCCCGACAGGCGGAACATCACCGGATACTCGGACGGCGGTCCGGTCGTGATGAGACGGGTATGTGCCTGTGCATCCGGATATTTCTCCGTCACCGTATCCATGATCTCTTTGCGAAGCGCATCACGGCTCTTCTGGTCTGTCGCGACGATGATCATCTGCCCATGCCCGTCTTCCGGTGCTTTGGGATCAAAGAGCAGGATGAAACGCGGCGCGGTATCGCCGATGTATGTCGAGAAGGAGGATACACGCTCATCCCCATAGAGTGTATCGGCGATGCCGTTCATGACACGCTTCGTTTCCTGTATGGAAGCCCCGGAGGGGAGATTCACATCCAGAATGATCTCCGGACGCACCGAGTCGGGGAAGAATTCCTGATTCACCAGCGGGATCATCGCAAGCGTCAGACAGAAAAGCCCGACAGTCCCCACGATGACAGTCTTCTTGAAATGGATACAGAGCGCAATGAGCTTGTAGAAGATCCGATACGCCTTGTCTCCGATGGACGATTTCCAGCTTTTCCCCTTTTCGCGTGCTTCCTTCTCCTTCTCTTCCTTTGTTTTTACTTGAATAAATTTATATCCCAAGACCGGGCTGACAAAGATGGATGCCACCCAGGAGAGGAGAAGGGCTGCTGCGATGACCCAGAAGAGTGCCGCGCAGTACTCCGATGTCTGGCCTTCTGCCATCCCGACGGGGATGAAGCCCGCCGCCGTGATGAGCGTCCCGGCGAGCATCGGCTTTGCGCAGCTCTTATAGGCCGCTTCCGCCGCTGACAGGCGGTCCATGCCTTCTTCGAGCTTCACCTGCATCATCTCGATGACGATGATCGCATCATCGACAAGAAGGCCGAGGGAGACGATGAGCGCTCCCAGAGACACGATATGCAGATCGATCCCCTGCCATTTCATGAAGAGGAATGTCGCACACACGACGACCGGGATACAGAGCGCCAGCACAATGCCGCTCCAAAGTCCGAGCGAGAGGAAGGACGCCGCCATGACGATCACGATGGCCTCCAAGAGCGACTCCGTGAAATCATGGATGGACTCATTCACCACCTTCGGCTGATCCGCCACGAGCCCGATGTCCATGCCCGCCGGAAGGTCTGCCTTCGACCGCTCGATCTCCCGATTGAGATTGTCCCCGAGCGTCAGGTTATTCCCGCCCACCCGCATCGAGACCGCGATACCGATCGCCGGTTTGCCATTGAAATAGAAAAGGGAAGACTCCGGCGTCGTGTAGGTCTGCGTGACCTTTGCCACATCGCCCAGATGGAAGCTCCGCTCGCCCACATGGATCGGGATATTCTCCAAGGCTTCCACACTGCCTAGGAGACCGTCCACGCGGATCGCCACATTGCGAGACGATGTATGGATCGTCCCTGCCGGCATCATCGCCGACTGCTGCTGAAGGATGCGGAATACATCGGATGGATTCATCCCGAAGGAGGCGAGCTTATTCTGATCCATCTCGATGTACATATTCTGCTCCTGTACCCCCAGGAGCTCGACCTTCTGCACATCCTCGACCGCGGCGAGACGGCGGCGCAGCATTTCCGCCGACTTACGCTTCTCCTCATAGGAAAAGCCATCCCCCGTCACTGCGTAGATCGAGCCATAGACATCATCAAAGCGGTCATTCACATACGGACCGTACACACCGGCGGGAAGAGCTGCCTTCTCATCATTCACGAGATTTCGCACCTCATGCCAGCGCGTTTGGATATCCTCTTTCTTGACCGAGTCCTTCAGATTCACATAGATGACCGTCTTGCCATCATGCGTGAAGGACTTCAGATAGTCCAGCCCCTTCGTATCCTGGAGCTTTTTCTCGAGCGGATCCGTCACCTGCTCGGTAATCTGCTCCGCTGTCGCGCCCGGCCAGGCCGCCGACACCACCGCCTGACGGATGGTAAAGTCCGGATCCTCGCTGCGCCCCAGATGGAAATACGACCACAAGCCTCCCAGGAGGATGAAGAAAATGAAGAAATAGACCACCGGCTTGTGCTTGATGGCCCACTCTGCCAGATTCAGCCCTTTCATACGCGTACCTCTTCTCCTTCAGCCAGTTTCGAAACGCCCGCCGTCACGATGCGGTCACCTTTGGCAAGTCCTTCGATGATCTCCACCGTATCCTCGCCGTAGCGCCCCACCTTGACCGGCGTCAGCGTCACCTTGTGATCCCGGATCACCCAGACAGACGGCTTCTGATCCTGCGTCGCCATCGCAGAAAGCGGAATCATGATGCCCTTGCCGCCCCCTCTGTCGCCAAATTTCACTTCTGCCGTCATGCCGACGGCGATATTCTCCGACGGATCGACCAAAGTCACCTTCGCATCATATGTCCCTGTCTGCGCATTCGGCGCAGCCGCTACTTCGCGGACGCGCCCCTCTACGCTCACATTCGGCAGCGCCCAGAATGTCACCGTACACGGCATCCCCACCGAATACTCCCGATACTGCTTCTCTGTCAAAGAAATGTAGACATCCAGCTGCGAATCATCGATGATCGACACCACCGGTGTCCCCGCCGCGACGACCTGCCCCACCTCATAGAGTGTCGCGCCGACGATCCCATCGCGATCTGCCGAAAGCACCGTGAAGCCAAGATTATTCTCCGCGCGCGAGAGCGCCGCCTGTGCGGACTCGAGCTGCGCCGCTGCAAGCTCCGCCTGATTTCTCGTCTGATCAATGGCAAGATCAGAGATCGCCGACACCGAGTGCAGCTTCTCATACCGCGCCAGCGTCGACTGTGCGAGGCGATACGATGCTTCCGCCGCATTCAGCTGCGAACGCGCCGCCGCTGCCTGCTCCTCCGCATCCTTCGAGTCTACCTTGAAGAGTGCCTGCCCTGCGCTGACCCGCTCACCGGATGTGACATAGCGCTGCATGATCCGGCCTCCCACCTGAAATGCCAAAGGCGATTCAAAAAAACCATGCACCGTGCCGGAGAACGTATTCTTCACGCCCGACTCCGTCTCACCGATGACCATCGACTTCACCAAAGGCGCCTTTGGCGCCGCCGACTTCTCTGCTCCGCACCCCGACAGCGCGATCGAAGCACCTATAAACATCACACCGATATACATAGCTAAACGTTTCATAGACTGACTCCTTGTATGATAAAAGTGACTGGTGACTTGTGACTAGGGATTAGGGATTAGGGATTAGTAGCTAGGGATTAGGAGCCTCGAGTGACTAGTGACTGGTAGCTAGGGATTAGTGGCTAGGGATTAGGTTTGCGATACGAGAAAACCGCTAGTTTCAAACCTCTGCGGCGCTTCCATATTTTTATGCGCCGCACCACCATTTCGCATTTCTCATTTCTAATTTCTCATTCGAGCAGAGCTTTCATTCACAATCAAGGGGGCAGCACGCCCGAGGGGCTAACCTTGAACCCATTAACCTTACTTTTCTATCCCATGCAGAATGATATCCTCGAGCACATTCATCACATCCGTCCCCGTCATATTCTGCTCGCGAAGGAAATCCGCATCATTCAGATTGTGCGTCGATGTGATGAGGATCATGCGAAGGATCGTCAAATTCACCTCACGAAAAGCCCCCGCCGCGACCCCGGCCTTAAGGAGCTCCATCATATAGTCGAACTCCTCATACTTGAAATCCATCCACATCTTCCAGATCTCCGGATAATGGATCTCTATATCCTGATAAAACCCATCTGGCATCGCCCACAGCGTCTCCACGAAGAGACGGCAGTACGAGAGCAGCCGCCCGCGCGCCGTGTCCTTCTTCATCATCAGCGCTTCCTTCGCCTCCCGAAACGCCTCCTGATCTGCCAGACACACCATGCGGATCAGCACCGCCTTCGAAGACGCCTTCTGGTACAGCGTGCTTTTCGAGATATGGAGCTTTCTTGCGATATCGTCCATCGTGAATTTGACCGAGTGCAGCCGCATCTCTTCCTTCGCCGCCGCGATCAGCTGTTCATCCATAATGATTCCTCCAGTACTCTTTTCGTTTTTTTAGTACTCTACTCGTATTATAGCATGATTTATCGGGAAAACAAATTTTATTTTTTCGCATGCGGAAAGTGCAAAAGAGCAATGAGCCTGCAAAGCTCATCGCTCTTTTGTACTTTCCGCGCATCCAATCAGTCTTCATATGTATAACCATGGATTAAGATCAAAACTGATAAATGTGTTCGTTCATCCCCCGTAAATCTCATCAGCGTAAGACTACCGTTTTTAATGACAAAACACCGGTAACTAATAAATATAACGAGTCGGTTGTCAAGACCAGCCATCTAGCTCACTTTCTCATCAACATTCACGGGTACTTTCATAGAATCAAAAACAACTATCATTGCATCCTCATATACACAAACTGTGGATAAAAATACCATAAAGCCCAAAATGCAGCAATAAGAAAATGTACATTATAACCACAGATACTTTTTGCAAGATTGGCTGTTTTCTCTGCGAAATAGGTTTGCCGTTTATCTTGTAAATACACATAAGATTCCACTGAAAATAAATCATATAAATAAATCCACTAAGAATAATGCCTAATGTTAAAAAGAACAACGATGCTCCTGCAATTATTGGAAACGGATAATTTACTAATAGATTAGTTGTGGAAAATAGTAAATCCATAAAACCATCTATAATCAACCAGAAACAAGCTATACTCCAAATTATTTTTCTGAATGCGTATACTTTCCGATTTCTTATTAGATAAAAGCTATAAACTACAAACGCCAAAGATAGCAACCAGGCAGATAAAATCTTTTGGAACAATTGCCAATTAGTAATTCCCATAGTATTTTTACTCCTCATTTATTGGAAACGGATAATTTACTAACAGATTTGATCCTGCCATCAAATTTAGCTTATGTGAAGCATTTTCTTTGAAGCTAATGATCTCCGATTTTAAGTGTTGCTAATTATAAATAAGCTGTAGAGCAAAAAATGCAATGCCAACGTAATCAACATTACAATGGACGACCATTTTTGCAAAATGGATCTTTTTTCTATCGGTATAGGTTTACCATTAATCTTGTACACGCACATAAGATTCCATTGAAAATAAGTGATATAAATAAATCCGCCAATAATAATACCTGATATTTGGAAAAATAGAGATTGTCCCGTAAGAAAAGGAAATGGATTGTTCACAAGTATATTTGTCGCAGAAAACAATAAATCCATACAACAATCTAAGAGTAGCCAGAAACAAGCTAATCCCCAAATCATTTTTCTACAAAGGCATATCTTTTTCTTTCTTATCAGATAGAAGGTATAGAATATATATACCAAACATAGTAAGCAAGTTGTTAAGCTACTTTGAAATAGCTGCCAACGAGTAATTATCATAATTCACTACACCTTAGCCTTCTCTTGAGTTACAGTATTTTCGTTTTGAACTTTTTCATCTTGACGTTGCTCTTTGGTGATGATTTTCTGGGTGATTTCATAAAAGAGCGATTCAGCTTGATTCTTCAGGACAGTATTGATGAAATATCCGAAAGTCCGATAGGACGGGCGTTTACCGTCCATAAGGTATTTATAGCGGATATTGACTTTGCAATTGTCCTCCAGCTTTCTGAGAGAGAGGCATCCTTCATCCATAAACCCGAACAGAACCGTTTTTAACATATTGACGGGATTATATCTGATTCTTCCCAACTTATGAGCTGGGAGTTTGCTCAGATATTTGCGTAAATCGATTTCCTCCATAAATCTGTCAAACGTGAAAATCGGATCTGTGATATCTAGGCACTCAGAAAAAATGCTGGTAAAATTCCCTGTTTGGGAGTACCATAATACATAGTTAGGTTTTTCATTGCAGTTAAATTCTAACACAAAAAAGGACTTTTGATTCGCAAAAATCGAAAGTCCTTTTTTGTGTTCATTGAGCTATTATTTCACAGCCCCTTTTTTCTATGCGCCGCACCATGGGTAGAGGGGCTCTTGCAATGTCTCATCGATCACTTCTTTCGTGATCGGCTGGAAATAGACTTTGAGAAGGGCAAGACCTTCCGCCGGAGCGGTGAGACCGAGCTCTCGTCGGTCGCGGGCTTCCAAAATCCGCTCGAGATCGTGAGGAGCAAGGACGCTGCTTCCGGCATCAACGAGAGCGCCGGCGATGTTTCTGACCATGTGGTAGAGAAAGCCTTCGCCGGTGACGTAGATCCAGATGAGGGGCCCCATTTTCCGAAGGCGGATCTCATGGACAAGCCGCACGGGATCGGAGGGAACGGCGTTGTTCCCACGGAAGGAAGTAAAGTCGTGGCGGCCTTCCAAGACTTTGGCGGCTGCTTCCATTTTCGTAAGGTCGAGCTGCTTACCGGTGCGCCAGATGGTGCGCGCGAGGAAGGGCGAGGCTTCGCGGCTCTCGGTCAATAGGTAGCCGTAGGTCTTGCCGAAGTTGCGGCGGCGGACGGAGAAGTCTTCGTCCATCTCCCGGCTTTGGCGGACGCGAATATCGCGCGGAAGGAGGGCATTCATGGCGTGGACGAAGCGGTCCCCCGGGATGCGGGACTCTGTGTAGAAGGTACACTCCTGCCCATAGGCATGGACGCCGGCATCGGTGCGGGCGACGAAGTAAATGGTTGTCTTCTTTCCCGTCAGCTGAAGGAGTGTATTCTCAAGCATTTCCTGCACGGTCATGCGGGTGGGCTGGCGCTGGAAGCCGGCATAGTTTGTTCCTTCGTAGGAAACAGTGATCCAGATATTTCGCATGGGATGATCCTTCGGGAAAAATAGTGGCTAGTGGCTAGTAACTGGGGATAAGGGATTCCCCTTGATTGCGTGCAAAAGAGGTTCAGGGGGTTCTATAGGTTCAGGAGGCTCAAAAGGGGGTGGTGCAGCACATTTCGTCATCCTGAGCGGAGAAAAACGTCGTATGTTAGAAAATAGATGATCTGAAACAGGAGAACTGAGTCGAAGGATCTAAGCGCCGCGAAATTTTGATAGCACTTCGCGCCGTCATCTCAAGCGTAGCCGAGAGATCTTCCTTGCAGAACGGTCAGCGTACCAATTGCGCTATTTCGATCACCGCTCATTTCTAATCCCTAGCTACTCATCCCTGCTTTCAAACTTCAGGATTCCATGTGGCTAACCCCACGCCCCATTCTATCTCATGACTACATACAGCGCGATGAGGGCGCCGGTCACGAGGGCAATGGCGATGAAGGCATTTCTATCCCGCCATGTATAGGAGAGCTGATGCATCTTGGTACGTCCTTCGCCGCCGCGATAGCAGCGGGCTTCCATGGCGGTCGCGAGGTCGTCGGCGCGGCGGAAGGCGGAGATGAAGAGCGGGACGAGAAGCGGGATCATGTTCTTGGCGCGCTGCCAGAGATTGCCGTTCACAAAGTCAGCACCTCGGGAGGACTGGGCTTTCATGATGCGGTCAGTTTCTTCCAAAAGTGTCGGGATGAAACGGAGCGCGATGGTCATCATCATGGCAAGCTCGTGCGCGGGTACCCCGAAGCGACGGAATGGCATCAGGAGGTCTTCGATGCCGTCGGTCAGGACGATCGGGCTCGTGGTATAGGTGAGGAGCGAGGAGAAGGCGATGAGGAAGACGAGGCGCAGTGTCATGACGATGCCGTTCCTGATGCCTTCTTCGCTGATGTGGATGAATTTCCACGAAAAGATTTCCGTCCCCGGGGTGGTGAGGATGTGGATGAGCATGGTGAAAACAAGGATCACCCAGAGGGGCTTGATGGCCTTCCAGATCATTTTCGCAGGTACGCCGGAGAGGGCGATGGCAAGGAAGGTGAAGCCAGCGACGACTATGTAAGAATACAGGTTGTTCGCGAGGAAAATCGCGACGATGAAGATCATGGTACAGAGGATCTTCGCACGGGGATCCATCTGGTGCAGGTACGAATGGCCGGGATAGTACTGGCCGAGGGTCATATCAGTGAGCATGTGTCTTACCTCCCAGCATCTTTGCCATTTTTTCTACGGCTTCTTCGGTCGTTTTTGCCTCTTCCGGCACGGGGATGCCCTTCTCTTTCAGGTAGAGGAGGGTCTGCGTGAGGGGCGGAGCATCGACGCCGCATGCCTTGAGTTCTTCTCTGTGGTGGAGGAAAATATCCATCGGTTCGCCGTCCAGCACAAGGCGGCCTTTGTGCATGACAAGAAGGCGGGTCGCAAGGCGTGCGATGTCATCCATATTATGCGAGACGAGGATGACGGAGAATACGCCTTTCTTGTACCAGCTCTGGATGCGGGAGAAAATTTCCCGCCGCCCGATGGGGTCAAGGCCTGCCGATGGTTCGTCCAGGATGAGGAAATCCGGGTGCATCGCGATGACGCCGGCAATGGCGACGCGGCGCTGCTGCCCGCCGGAGAGGCGGAAGGGCGAGCGGCCTGCGAAAGTGTCGTAGTCAAGACCGGCAAATTTCATAGCGCTTTTCACGCGCTTTCCGGTCTCTTCTTCATCACACTCCAGATTCATCGGCCCGAAGGCGATGTCTTTGGCGACGGTTTCTTCGAAAAGCTGGTGCTCCGGGTACTGGAAAACCATGCCGACCGAGTGGCGCTTGGCGACGGCGGCTTTGGATTTCTCGGCAAGGTCGACACCATCGATGGTGACTTTGCCGCAGGTCGGATGGATGAGCCCATTCAGGTGCTGGATGAGTGTCGATTTCCCGCTCCCTGTATGACCGATAATGCCGATGAATTCTCCTTTTTCGATGGTGAGATCGACATCATCCAGGGCCGTCTTTTCAAATGGCGAACCTTTGCCATAAATATAACTTATATGTTCGACGCGTATGGACATAGTGCTTCTCCCAGCTCCTCATCTGTCATGCAATCTTCAGGAATCTCATAGCCTTTTTTCCGAAGCCCATGGGCAAGGTCGGCAGCGACCGGGACATCGAGCCCCATGGCCGTCAGCTTGTCTGCCTGCGAGAAGACTTCGCGTGCTGTCCCCTGCATCTGGAGCTTCGTGCGGTCGACGACCAGCACATGATCCGCCGTCACAGCTTCCTCCATGAAATGGGTGATCAGCACGATGGTGATCCCTTCCGAGCGGTTCAGCTCATGGATGGTATCCATGACTTCCTTGCGTCCCAGAGGGTCGAGCATCGCCGTCGGTTCGTCCAAGACGATGCAGTCCGGATGCATCGCGAGTACGCCGGCGATCGCGATCCTCTGCTTCTGTCCGCCGGAGAGCATCGCCGGTGAATGCGTGCGGTAGGCACTCATGCCGACTTTTTCCAGCGCATAGTCCACGCGCTTTCGGATCTCGTCTGCGGGTACACCCAGGTTCTCCGGGCCAAAGGCGACGTCTTCTTCGACGATGGCCGCGACCAGCTGGTTATCCGGATTCTGAAAGACCATGCCGACCTTTTGCCGGATGTCCCAGATATGCTCCATGTCGCTGGTTTTCATGCCTTCTACGATGACCTCGCCCGCCGTCGGAAGATACAGGGCATTGAGATGCCTGGCCAGTGTAGACTTGCCGCTCCCATTTGTGCCAATGATGGCGGTGAAGGATCCCTTCGGGATCGTGCAGGTCACATCCGACAGCGCGTCGAATGTCTTCCCGTCCTCCGTCTCGAAGGTATGTGTCAAATGACGGATGTCGAAGAGAATCTCTTTCCCATCCTGTGTCATAGTTTCTTCCATATGTCCTCTTTCCTTAGAGTAAAACAGGAAGCGGACAGAGATCCTCCCCGCCACCTGCTGCTAACCGGGATAACAATGATACTTAATAATAACAAATATGGTTCTTCATAGTCAATTTATATTGTATCGAGAGATATGTATATTGTCAATTTATTTTTATCGCTATAGTCGACAATAAAAAGACTCCGGCTTTTTCCATTTGAGGGAACGGCTATGTGAAGAGGGGAAGCACAGAAGATGCCACCAGCGGGGAATGCTATTAAGTTAAGCGGCAGAACATTCTTGGCTCCCCATCGGGGGAGCTGCCCGGAGGGCTGAGGGGGCTACGTAGCGGTATTGCATGAAAGTGTTGAAATACCGATAGCATCGGACTATTCAACATAGCACGCTATACCGCTAGCATGCCCCATCTC
>ENA-ORRX01000629-ORRX01000629.1-human-gut-metagenome-genome-assembly--contig:-NODE-629-length-11229-cov-2.81376_pt1 | contig 11229 bp, 8 predicted proteins | sample MGYA00242186_ERZ509153 | MGnify/ENA primary metagenome ERZ509153 (study PRJEB26280, sample SAMEA2338643) | human gut metagenome | biome: human gut; feature: human-associated habitat; material: faeces... | reverse complement strand
CCCCCGTCCATAAACTCCGTGAGGGCCAGGCCGTGCGGACGGAGGCGGACAAATGAGAAATCTGACAGAAGTCTCCCTGAAGAACAAGGTGCTCGTCTGGTACTTCATCATCGTGACGGCTATCGGCGGCATCTTTGCCTACAACAAGCTCGGCCGCATGGAGGACCCGCAGTTCACGATACGCCAGATGGTCGTCTCGGCCGCCTGGCCGGGCGCGACGGCGCAGGAGATGCAGGAGCAGGTCACGGACAAGCTCGAGAAGAAGCTCCAGGACACGCAGGGACTCGACAACATCAAGAGTGAGACGCGCGCGGGCCAGACCATCATCTACGTCGAGCTCTCCGATGAGGTCGCGAAGGAAAAGGTGCGCGACACCTGGAAGGATGTGCGCAATCTCTGCGAGGACGTCAAGCGCGAACTGCCGCAGGGCGTCTACGGCCCGTACTACAACGACCGCTTCGACGATGTCTACGGCTCGATCTACGCCGTGACAGGCGACGGCTACTCGTATGGGGAGATGCGCCAGCAGGCCGAGAAGACGCGGCGACTGCTCCTCAATGTGCCGAGCGTCCAGAAAGTCGAACTCGTCGGCGAACAGGAGGAGAAGGTCTACATCGAGATGGACCGCGCCAAGCTCTCCGAGCTCGGCATCAGCCCGCAGGTCATCATGAACGCGCTCGCACAGCAGAATGACATGACGCCAGGCGGCATGGTCGAGACGGACTCCGACAACGTCTACGTGCGCGTGTCGGGCCAGTTCGACGATGTCGAGGCCATCCGCCAGATGCCCGTGAATGCGGGCGGCAAGGTGCTGCGGCTCGGCGATATCGCCAAGGTCGAGCGCCGCTTTGAGGAGCCGGCTGCGCCGAAGATGTACTACAACGGCGAGCCGGCCATCGGCATCGCCGTCTCGATGGAGGACGGCGGCAATATCCTGAAGCTCGGCGATGATCTCAAGGCGGAGATCGGCAAGATCCAGCAGGACATGCCCGTCGGCCTCGAGATCCACCAGGTATCTGACCAGCCGAGCGTCGTCGCAGAGTCCATCCACGACTTCGTCAAGACGCTCGTCGAGGCCATCGTCATCGTGCTGGCCGTCAGCTTCCTGTCGCTTGGCTTCCGCACGGGCCTCGTCGTCGCGGGCTGCATCCCGCTCGTGCTCTGCGGTACCTTCGTCGTCATGTACGCTGTGGGCATCGACCTGCACAAAGTCTCGCTCGGCTCGCTGATCATCGCGCTTGGCCTGCTCGTCGACGATGCCATCATCGCCGTCGAGATGATGAGCGTTAAGCTCGAGATGGGCAACAGCCGCTTCGACGCGGCCTGCTACGCCTTCCGCGCGACGGCTAAGCCGATGCTGACGGGCACGCTCATTACCTGCTGTGGCTTCATCCCCGTCGCCTTTGCGAAGGGCATGGCCAGCGAGTTCTGCAGCGCGCTCTTCCCGGTCATCGCAACGGCGCTCTTGCTCTCGTGGATTGTCTCTGTCATGGTCGCGCCGCTCTACGGCTACTACCTGATCCGCGTCGAGGTCAAGAAGGATGCTGAGGGGCATATTGACCCGTATCAGAGCCGCTTCTACACGTGGTTCCGCAAGGTGCTCACCATCTTCCTGACGCATCGCAAGGTCGTGCTCATCGCGACGGCCGGCGTATTCTTCCTCTCGCTCTTCATGATGACGTTCATCAAGCAGGAGTTCTTCCCGCCATCGCTGCGCCCGGAGATCCTCGTGGAGCTCAAGCTGCCGGAGGGCTCCTCGATGGAGGCCTCGCAGGCCGTCTGCGACCGCATGTCGGACTTTTTGCAGGAGCGCAGTGACAAGCTCGAGAACTACTCGTATTACGTCGGCCAGTACGCGCCGCGCTTCGTGCTGACGGTCGCCCCGAAGGCCGCAGCCGACAACTGTTCGCAGTTCGTCATCGTTGCGAAGGACACGAAGGCCCGCGAGGCGCTGGCCAAGGATCTCCAGGATGCCTTTGCCGGTGAGTTCTCCGACGTCAGCGGCAACATCCAGTTCATCCAGACGGGCCCGCCGGCCGATCATCCTGTCATGCTGCGCGTCTCTGGCTACACAGTCGAACAGGCGAAGGCGACGGCGGCCGAGGTCGCGGACATCCTCGCCGAGGATCCCAACAACACGAATATCCAGACGGACTGGGGCCAGAAGAGCAAGGTCGTCCACCTCGAGCTCGATCAGGACAAGCTGCGCAGCATGGGCGTGACGACGCAGGCCGTCTCGCAGATGCTCTACACGGAGCTCACGGGCGCCAAGGCGGCGGAATTCTACACGAGGGACCGCACAATCGACATCGACCTGCGGCTCGCGGCTGTTGACCGCCAGAACATCGCCGAGCTCAAGAATCTGCCGATCTACCTCGGCCAGGCCGGCTATGTGACGCTCGACCAGATTGCGAAGATCTCGTACGAAGGTGAGGACGGCCTCATCAAGCGCTACGACCTCATGCCGACCGTCACGGTCAGCGCCGATGTCAAGACGGGCACGGCTAATGACGCGACGAAGAAAGCGTACGAGGCGACGAAGGACCTGCGCGATGATCTGCCGCTCGGCTGTTCCATCGAAGCGGCCGGCACGCTCGAGGACAGCGACAAGTCAGTCGGCTTCCTCGTCAAGCCAATACCAGTCATGGTGTTCCTCATCATGACGCTCTTGATGTTCCAGCTGCGCAGCTTCAAGGACATGGTCCTGACCGTCCTGACGGCGCCGCTCGGCATCATCGGCGTGGCCATCGGCATGCTCGTGCTCGACAAGGCCATGGGCTTCGTCGCCATCCTCGGCGTGCTCGCGCTCTTCGGCATGATCATCCGCAACTCGGTCATCCTCATCGACCAGATCCAGAAGCATCTGGAGGCGGGCGAAACGCCGTGGGATGCCGTCGTCGACTCCGCTGTGCTGCGCTTCCGCCCCATCATGCTGACGGCTGCAGCCGCCATCCTCGGCATGCTGCCCCTGATGACGAGCGCCTTCTGGGGGCCGATGGCCGTCGCCATCGCCAGCGGCCTGCTCGTCGCCACGGTCTTGACACTGCTCGTGCTGCCGACGATGTACGCTGCGATGTACAAGATACAGAAGCCGTAATCCCATCAAAAAAGGTTCCACTCATCGGAGTGGAACCTTTTTTGATGGGGCAGGGCAGTCACGGCAGATTGGGGATGCTGCGGCTGATGGCCGTGTGGCGGATGATGTCGTCGACGCGCAGGTCGACGGCGAGCTCCTGCTTGTTGAGCGTCTCGGCCTGGGCGAGCTCATCGGGGTCATCGTTCTTGATGCCCGCGAGGAAGTGCTGCCATGCCTTGAGCGTCAGCTCAGTGGCCTGCTGGCGCTGGTCGGCAAGGTAGCGGGCACCGGGCGGCACCTCGACGCTCGCGAGCTCCTGCTGGCGAGCCTGCAGAGTCGGGATGACTTCCTTCTCGACCAGTGCCTCAAGCCCCGCCTTCTGCTCGGAATGTGCCGGAACTCGTCTGGCTCAGTGCGGCAAAGCGGGCCTTGTAGGCGGTGAGCTTCTCGTTGTAGGAGGCGACGATGTTCTTCGTCGCCTCGCTGTACTTGGCGATGTCCTCGTTGTGCAGCGGCGTGATGGCGTCGAGGTAGTCGCGGTAATTCTTGAGATAGGTGACTTGCCAGTGGCCGTCCGTCGCCTGCTCCATTGCGGCCTCGAGCGTGAAGGATGTGCCCGTCCAGTCGTCGCGCACCTCGATCTCAGCCGTTGCCGCCGTGCCGTCGCGCGTGACCTTGCCGATGCCGACAAGCGAGGTGTTGCGCATCTGGCTGCGCGCGAGGAAGCGCTCGTAGTCGATGCCGAGCTGGCGTCCCTTGAGGATGTCCGTGCCTTCAGGCAGGCTCCACTCGCCCGAGCTCACGCGCCGCAGGATCGTGTCCTGCGTGCCGCTCGTGAGCTGCGGCTTGACCGTGATGTAGAACTTCTCGTAGGCGGCCTTGTTGACAGCTGTCAGCGTCGTGTCGTAGGAGAGCAGGTCTGCCGTCAGGTCGTCGTAGCCGCGCGAGGTCACGAGGTCGAGGTTGACGTAGTGCCGGAAGCTGTCGGCATCCTTCTTCTGAACGGCGATCGCCGCCTGCTCGAGCGCGTATTCCGGTGTGCGCTTCTCGGCATACGAATGCCAGCCGAAGAAGGCGCCGAGCGCGAGGATCAGCAGCACGAGGATCAGGAGAGCCTGGCGTCGCCTCCTGATCCTGCGCCTCTGTATGGTCTTTTCCCAAGTATAATCATCCATCTGGCAAATTCCTTTCTGTCTGTGTGATTCTATTATACTATACGAGGCGGTATGCGTCCAAAAAATCGCCAGCACTCATATGTTTTCCTTGTAATATCTGGTAGAATAGTGAGATAGAGAATAGAATCTCGTGCGTTTGTGCTTTGGAGGAAATGTTTTTTATGAAATGGGTCAACCACCAGGTCCTGACGGGCGTCATTGTCTATGCGGCCACGGACGATATGCTGCTGACTATCTACAGCATGGCGGGGGCAATCTTCCCCGACAAGGTCGAGGGCAATCCGCATGCGGGCAATTACTGGAGCTGGCGCAGCCGTCACCGCGGCTGGTCGCACTGGCCGCTCTTGTACCTCGGTCTGATCTTTTTCCTGAGCAGGCTCGAGGCGGGGCAGCTGACTGCCTTGCCGACGGCCGACCTCACGACGATCGGCATCTACATCTGCATCGGCGCTCTCTTGCACATCGCCGAGGACGCCGTCTGCGGCAAGGTGCCGCTCTTGACGCCGTACCAGAAAGTCGGCGTCAGGCTCTTCAAGGTCGGCTCTGTGCCGGAGTACCTCTTCACGATTGCAGCTGTGCTGCTCTGCTACGGCCTGCGCACGCATTTTTCTTTTTTGAGCTGACTTGCGCTGAGATATGAGATTGAGGGATAGATTAGGGAAGGGGAGTCACGATGACGGACTATCGCACACACACGAAGAAGACGAGCAAGATCCTGCGCCTCATGGCCGAGAAATACCCAACAAAAGAAGCCGTTTACGAGAAGCTCATCTACCTGCAGTCGTACCTCTCGCTGCCGAAGGGCATCGAGCACTTCATGAGCGACCTGCACGGCGAGTATGCCTCGTTTTTCCACATCCTCAACAACTGCTCCGGCGTCATCCGCGAGAAGGTCGACTACGTCTTCGGCGTGCGGCTGACGGAGGACGAGAAGGCGGAGTTCTGCACGCTCATCTACTACCCGAAGGAGAAGATCGACCAGATGCGCACGGAGCGGCGCGCGACGCCGTCGTGGTACCGCGAGAACCTCTCGCGCCTGCTCGAGCTCGCGAAGCTCATGAGCTACAAGTACCCGGCTTCGAAGGTCAGCGGCTTCATCCCCGACCGCTACGCATCGGTCATCGTCGAGCTCATGAACACGCGCCCGGAAGCCGACCAGGCGCAGTTCCTCTACCTCAAGAAGCTCCTCAATACCATCGTGCAGATTGACAGCGGCGCGGACTTCATCGAGGCGTTCACCGTTCTGATTAAGCGGCTGGCCGTCGACCGGCTCCACATCGTCGGCGATTTCTTTGACCGCGGCAACCGGCCCGACGCCATCCTCAACTTGCTCATGGAGCACCCGTCCGTCGACATCCAGTGGGGCAACCACGATGTGCTCTGGATGGGCGCGGCGCTTGGCAGCGAGGCCTGCATCGCGACGGTCGTGCGCAATTCCCTGCGCTACCACAATACCGACGTCCTCGAGCGCGGCTACGGCATCAGCCTGCGGCCGCTGACGACATTTGCCTCGCACATCTACCCCGACGAAGCGCCCCTGAAGGCAGCGGAGCGCGCCATCACCATCATGATGTTCAAGCTCGAGGGCCAGCTCATCGCGCGCAATCACGACTTCCAGATGGAGAGCCGCCGGCTGCTCCATCACATCGACTTCCGTTCCTCGTATGCGCGGCTCGGCGACGGCAGGCGCTACGAGCTCGAGAGCGCCTACTTCCCGACGATTGACGAGTCGGGCGAGGATGTCTACGAGCTGACCGCAAAGGAGCAGGAGATCATCGCGGACCTGCGCTCCTACTTCACGGAGAGCGCCGTCCTGCACCGTCACGTCGACTACCTCTACCAGAAGGGCAATCTCTACACCTGCTGCAACGGCAATCTGCTGTTCCACGGCTGCGTGCCGCTCAATGAAGACGGCAGTTTCCGCACGATACGCTTCGAGGGCAAGGAGTACCGCGGCCGCAGCTGGTTCGACTTCTGCGAGCAGCGCGCGCGGGAGGCATGGCTGCATGGCACGCCGCGCGCCCTCGACTTCATGTACTTCCTCTGGTGCGGCAGGCTCTCGCCGACGTCTGGGCGCGAGTTCAAGACGTTTGAGCGCGCGCTGATTCCCGACGAGAGCACATGGAAGGAGCCGTCTGACCCGTACTACCGCTACATCGACACGGTGGAATGCTGCGAGCATGTCCTGCAGGAATTCGGCCTCGACCCGAAGCGCGGCCACATCATCAACGGCCATGTACCCGTCAAGGTCAAGAAGGGCGAGAGCCCCATCAAGGCGGGCGGCCGCGCCATCATCATCGACGGCGGCTTCTGCCGCGCCTACCACAAGAAGACGGGCATCTCCGGCTACACGCTCATCTCGAATTCGCGCGGCCTGCGCCTGCTCGAGCACCAGCGCATCGCCGACGTCCGCGAGGCGCTGCGCGCCAACCACGACATCGAGTCCGTCTCCGAGACAGTCGAACTGCAGTCGTGCCATAACACGGTCGGCGACACCGACCAGGGCCGAGCCATCCAGGACGAGATCACGGACCTCTACAATCTGCTGCTCGCCTACCAGAACGGCTTGTTGAAGCCCCAGAATTGATTTCCCCTGAAGAAAGGTGATTCCCATGAACTCTATACAGTCTCTCCCCGAGCCCGTGCGCCAGAAGTACGAGAAGTTGCGGGTTATCCTGCAGCAGCTCGGCAGTGTCGCCGTGGCCTTCTCGAGCGGCGTCGACTCGACCTTGCTCGTCAAGGTAGCGCACGATGTGCTCGGCAGCAAAGCGGTGGCGTTCACCGCGGCCTCTGACTTTGTGCCGCAGCGCGATGTCGACGACGCCCGGGCCTTCTGCGAGAAAGAGGGCATCGAGCACCATGCCGTGCCGTTCCCGATCCTCACGGTGCCGCATGTCCGCGAGAACCCCAAAGACCGCTGCTACTACTGCAAGCACGCACTGTTCGCGCACATGAAGGAACTCGCAGCAGAGCATGGCCTCGCCTTTGTTGTCGACGGCTCGAACCTCGACGACGACGGCGACTACCGCCCGGGGCACAGGGCGCTTCGCGAGCTCGCCATCGTGAGCCCGCTGCACGAGGCAGGGCTCCGCAAGGCCGACATCCGCGCGCTCTCCAGGGCGCTCGGCCTGCCGACATGGGACAAGCCTTCTTTCGCCTGCCTGGCCTCGCGCTTCCCGTACGGGAAAGAGCTGACGCCAGAGGGCCTTACGCGCGTCAATCGCGCCGAGGAATTCCTTATGGCGAAGGGCTTCCGCCAGCTGCGCGTGCGCGCGCATGGCGAGGTGGCGCGCATCGAGCTCGTGCCAGAGGACATCCCGCGCTTCCTTGAAGAAGGTTTGCGCGAGGAGACGGCGGCTTTTTTCAGGCGCATCGGCTTTGCCTACGCCGCGCTCGACCTGCTCGGCTACCGCACGGGCAGCCTCAATGAGACACTTGCTGAGAAGCCATGAGATTTGCGCTCCTCGCGGCGATGATGTACTATAGAGGATGTACGATTGCATAGATGCATAGAATGGAGATTTTCTGGATGAAATCAGCAACGAAGATTTTATCAGGCCTGATGATCACGGCCCTCGTCCTGCCGGCAGCAGCGGGCACGGCCAGCGCCGCGACGTATCATTCCGATTCCGATACGAGCCTGGGCCTGCTCGACTACCTTGAGAACGAGCACCGCGCGGCGCGCGCCCAGAAGCCGAATCCCGAGAAAGACCAGCTCAAGGCCGATACGGAGGAGATGCGCAAGCACCTGCGCTACCCGATTGACCCGACGAAGGCCGCACCTGTCGCCTTCGAGGGCGATGACCTCACGTGGAACCAGGTGACGGGCGACTTCACGGCCAAGGGCAAGGTCAAGGTCACGCAGCTCGACCAGCACCGCTTCGAGGGCGAGAACGTCGACGGCAACACCATCGAGGAGCGCATCCACATTCCGGGCAAGGGCCATATGCTGCAGTTCACGCCGGGCCAGACTGAGGTCATGCTCGACGGCTTCGAGACGAACTACAACTACCGCATGCGCACGGGCTCGATGGAGAGCGCCAAGGGCAAAGTGGCCGAAAACTACATGACGGGCAAGAAGTTCGAGTTCTATCCCGACAAGATCGTCATCTACGACGGCACGAAGACGAAGTGCAGCGCCATCCACCCCGACTACAGCCTCTTCGCGCGCAAGATCGAGATCTACCCCGACGACAAGATGGTCCTGCACAACGTCAAGTTCAAGATCAAGGGCGCAACCTTCATGTCGAAGTCGCGCTACGAGGTCAACCTCAAGAAAGACACGACTGTCTCCGACTGGTTCCCGCGCGTCGGCTACGACAAGACGAACGGCCTCTGGATCCGCGAGAACCTCAAGCAGCCCATCGCCAAGAATGTCGATGCCAATGCCAAGATCGTCTACACGACGAAGAAGGACTGGCGCAATGAGTTCAACGTGGGCTGGGCCAACGCGGGCAACTACGCGCGCGTGACGCAGGGCTACTTCGACGACAGCGACGACAACTGGATCAAGAAGCAGCCGTCGCTGCTCGTCGGCCACACGGCGCGCATCGGCAATTCTCCGTTCCACTACAGCATCAACGGCGAGTACGGCCGCTGGAAGCAGGGCGAGGTCAAGAGTAACCACAAGATGTACAATGTGGGCCTGAGCTACGACCCGATCCGCTTCGACGGCTGGAAGCTCAACCTCAGCACGAGCTACGAGGTTACGCACGAGTCGTATAACGACGCGCACTACAACGGCTTCAACTACGATGCGACCTTGACGAAGGATTTCGACGACCGCTGGTCGGGCTACGGCGCCTACCGCTACCAGAAGAATAATCGCGAGCTCTCGCCGTTTGACTTCGACAACGACAGCTACTCGCGCAAAGTAGAGGCCGGCTTCAGCTACCGCATCGACGAGAACAACCGCGTGGCCTTCGGCTCGAAGTACGATGTGGACAACGCGGTCTGGCGCAAGTTCGACTACTACTGGTTCCACGACATGCACTGCTCGCAGGTCATCTTCCACTACGAGGGACGCGACAAGACCTGGAAGGTCAAGTGGCGCTTCTTGCCAATCTGATGCAGGGCAGGTAAACAAGAGAAAGGATGAATGCGTTGCAGCAGGAATACCATGATGTCCTGTCCGGCATGCAGGGCAGGGACATCCTCGTCATCGGCGACATGGTCGCCGACATCTACCTCGACGGCCGCATCTCGCGCATCTCGCGCGAAGCCCCTGTGCTCGTGCTCGAGCAGGCCGGCGAGAAGGTCGTCGCGGGCGGCGCGGCCAACGTCGTCAACAACATCGCGACGCTCGGCGGCAAGGTCCATGCCGTCGGACTCGTCGGCAGAGACAAGAGCGCTGACGGATTGCGCGCTATTCTCGCGAAGAACGGCGCCGACGTCCGCGGCCTTATCGCCGACGATTCGCGGCCGACCATCTCCAAGACGCGCATCATTGCGGGCGGCCGCGCGACGGTCAGCCAGCAGATCGTGCGCATCGACAGGGAGAGCAAGGCGCCGATGGCCCCAGCCGTCGAGGCGGAGCTGTGCGCCTACATCAAGTCCGTCCTGCCGACTGTCGAGGGCGTCGTCATCAGCGACTACGGCTCTGACACCGTCACCGAAGGGCTCCAGTCCCTGCTGATCGACTATTGTCAGGCCAAGGGCATCCCTAGCATTGTCGACTCGCGCTACGCCGTCCGCCGCTTCCACGGCATCGGCTACGTCAAGCAGAACGATGCCGAGATTGCCGCGGCCAAGGGCGTCCTCGTGACGCGCGGCGAGCTCGGCATGGTCCTCGTCGAGCACGGCGCCGTCCACGAGATCCCCGTCTCCGACAAGAGCGAGGTATTCGACGTCTCCGGCGCCGGTGATACCTGTGTCGCGACCGTCATCCTGGCGCTGGCCGCCGGTGCAGAGCCGGCGCTCGCCGCGCGCCTCAGCAACATCGCGAGCGGCATCGCCGTGCGCAAGCTCGGCACGAGCACGGTTTCCGTGCGCGAGCTCGCCGAGGCCGTCGAGAAACAACATCCGGAATATCCGTCAAAGTGAGGGAATACCATGCTGATTGACCCAAATGATATCGAGAAGCTCTGCGAGATTCTCCATCGCGCCGGCGAGAAGATCGTCTTCACGAACGGCTGCTTCGACATCCTGCACGCCGGCCACGTGCGCTACCTCGAGAAAGCGCGCTCCTTCGGCGACTGCCTCGTGCTCGGCCTCAACACGGATGCATCCGTGCGCGGCAACAAGGGCCCCGCGCGCCCCATCAACGGCGAGCTCGATCGCGCCGAGGTCGTCGGCGCACTCAAGGCCGTCGACTACGTCGTCTTGTTCGGCGAGAAGACAGCCGAGACCATCATCGCCAAGGTCCGCCCCGACGTCTACGTCAAGGGCGGTGACTACACGCTCGAGACGCTGCCCGAGGCCAAGATCGTCCAGAGCTACGGCGGCCGCGTCGAGTTCGTCCAGATGGTCGCCGGCCGCTCGACGACAAACGTCATCGAGAAGATAAAAAATATGGAGGGATGATTGCGCTGTGAAGAATATCCTGATCGTGAAGATGAGCTCCATCGGCGATGTCATCCACGCCCTGCCCGTGAGCTACGCCATCAAGGAGACGTATCCCGATGCCCACCTGACCTGGGTCGTCGAGCCGCCGGCCTACGACATCGTCGCGATGGCCGCCTGCGTCGACGAGATCATCGTCTTCGAGAAGAAGAAGTTCCGCAGCGTCAAGGGCTTCCTGCAGAACTTCCTGCCGCTGCGCCAGAAGATACAGGCGCGCGACTACGACGTCGTGCTCGACCTGCAGGGCCTCTTCAAGTCGGCGGCCGTCGCCGCGCTCGCCAAGGCCCCGAAGGGGCAGAAGTACGGCATGTGGAACATGCGCGAGGGCAGCCAGCTCATCTCGAAGCCCGTCATCGGCCCGCACTGCCACGACCACGTCATCGAGCGCTACCTCGACACGGCGCGCGCCATCGGCTG
>ENA-ORRX01000623-ORRX01000623.1-human-gut-metagenome-genome-assembly--contig:-NODE-623-length-11273-cov-2.74514_pt1 | contig 11273 bp, 11 predicted proteins | sample MGYA00242186_ERZ509153 | MGnify/ENA primary metagenome ERZ509153 (study PRJEB26280, sample SAMEA2338643) | human gut metagenome | biome: human gut; feature: human-associated habitat; material: faeces... | reverse complement strand
ATAGTTGACGCCCGAGAGAATCCAGCCAATCAGCGCACCGCCGACAGCAAGACCGACCTTGAGGACGAAGAGCAGGCCGGCAAACGAGATGCCAGTCAAGCGACGGCCACCGTTTCGTTCACCGTACTCGACCGTATCCGACATCATGACCCACTGGATTGGTGTGATCATCTGATGGAAGAAACCAATGACGAAAATGAAGGCGAACATGATGGGCAGGCTGTCCGTCGGCAGGAAGAACATCGCGATGCTCAGCAGGCCGAGAATTAAGTTGACGTACATAAACACTTTGACCTTGCAGATGCGGTCGGTGACTTTCTTGGCCAGCGCACTGCCGAAGATGTTGCCGATGGAATATGTCGCAAGAAAGCCTGCAAAGAGCGCGGCACTGCCGAGAACGTAGGTGACATAGTACATCATGGCACCGCCGCGGATGGAGACGGCCATGATATTGAGGAATGTGAAGCCTGCTACGATGCGCCACTGGTCGTTCTTCACGAGATCTTTGACATCGCGAAAGAAGCTCGACTGGTAATCTGTCTTAACCTGCACGCGCTCTTTCGTGTAGCGGAAGCAGAGGAAGAGCATGACGCAGGCCACAACAGCCAGGATGGCGATTGCTCCCTGATATCCGGCAGCCTGATTGCCATTGCCAATCCAGGTCGCCAGCGGAACCATGAGAACTGTGCTGAGCATGCCGCCAGCCGTCGCGAGGACGAAGCGGTAGGATTGCAGTGACATGCGGTCGCGATCATCCGTCGTGATGACGCCGCCTAAGGCGCAGTACGGGATGTTGACGAAAGTATAAAGGACCATCAGGAGGACATACGTGACGGCCGCATAGATCATCTTGCCCTGCAGGTCAAACGGCGGTACGGTGTAGACCAGGACACACATGATGGAGAAGGGGATAGCTCCAAAGAGGATAAACGGCCGAAACTGTCCCCAACGCGTGCGCGTCCGGTCTGCCAAATGGCCCATGACTGGATCCGCTACGGCATCGAGGCAGCGTGAGAGCAGGAACATCGTGCCGATGAATGCTGCTGGCAAGCCCACAATGTCTGTGAAGAAGAACATCATGTAGAGCATGACATTATCGAAGACAATGTGGCTTGCAGCATCGCCGAAACCGTAGCCAATTTTTTCCATGAACGTCAGACGGGAGGAATGTGCCTCCGCCGACGTCGCTTGTGTTGCCATCATGACCAATACCTCCTTATTTCTGTACAAACGTGATTTGTTCCGTGCTAGCTGTCAGTTGCCAGGAATTCGCCTCCAACTGCAGGGCATTTGCATCCTGGCAGGTATACGTGCCCTGAGGCAGGCGGATGGTGCAAGCATCCTGCAGCCCCTTAAAGGAGACTCTGAACTGGTTGCCGCTGCGTGCGACGCGGATGGTCACCGCATGACTGCGGTCGAGCGACGTGACCGTTGCTTCAGCGGTCTTCCCATCCTCGAGGACAGGTAGGCAATACGTCGTATCCTTCGTGAATTCGTAGTCTGGACGCCCCTTGTCTGCGCCAAGCGGCAGAATGGTGTTGGGACGTATATAAAGCGGTAGGCTCAGGAAGCCGTGGTGTTCCTTGCGCCACTGGCCGCCTTCTATTGTCTCACCACTGAAGAGATGCGTCCAGCGCCCTTTCGGCAGGTAGACCATGACGTCACCAGAAGCGTCAAAGACCGGTGCGACGAGCAAGCTGTTGCCTAGCATATACTGGCGATCTAGATAGTAGGAGGTCGGGTCGTCCGGGAACTCAAGCAGCATGGCGCGCAGGACCGGCCAGCCCTTAGTATGCGCTTCTTCGCCCATCTGATAGAGATACGGCATCAGGCGGCACTTCCACTCGACAAAGTGGCGCAGGACGTCGACGGCTTCTTCATCATAGTTCCAAGGAACACGGTACGACTGGCTGCCATGCAGGCGGCTGTGACTCGAGAGCAGACCAAAAGCACACCAACGCTTGTATACATCAGCTGGTGAAGTGTGCTCAAACCCGCCGATATCATGGCTCCAATAGCCGAAGCCTGAAAGGCCTAGCGACAATCCGCCGCGCAGCGTCTCTGCCATGGACTCATATGTGCCGTGACAGTCACCGCCCCAGTGGACCGGCATCGTCTGGCCGCCAGCCGTCGCCGAACGGGCGAAGAGAACGGCCTCGCCTTCGCCGCGCGTGCGCTTCAGCAGGTCAAAGACCGTCTGATTGTAGAGCTGTGTGTAGTAATTGTGCATTTTCTCCGGATCAGAGCCATCAAAGTAGCGAACTCCTTCCGTCGGAATGCGCTCGCCAAAATCCGTCTTGAAGCAATCGACGCCCATATCGAGCAGACGCTCCAGATAGCCTGTATACCACTGGCGCGCATCCGGATTCGTAAAGTCTACGATGGCCAGGCCTGGCTGCCAGCGATCCCATTGCCATACATCGCCATTCGTGCGCTCAATGAAATAATGGTGTTCCTTACCCTCCTGGAAAAGGCGGGACTGCTGGCTGACATACGGATTGATCCAGACACAGATGTGCAGGCCGCGCTGCTTCAGATGCGCCAGCATCTCCTTCGGATTTGGGAATACATTCTTATCCCACTGGAAATCACACCATTTGAGGGCCTCCATCCAGAAGCAGTCGAAGTGGAAAACGTGCAGGGGAATGTGGCGCTCCTTCATGCCATCGATGAAACTCGTGACCGTCTTCTCGTCGTAGTTCGTCGTGAAGGATGTCGAGAGCCAGAGACCGTACGACCAGGCTGGAAGGCGTGGCGGACACCCTGTCAGCGCCGTGTAGTTTGTCAGCACATCCTTGGGCGTCGCACCGCCAATTACATGGTACGTCAGAGATTCTCCCTTAACAGAAAATTGAACGGCTGAGCTGGACTCTGAGGCTACCTCAAGTGAGACGCGCTCCGGCTGGTCGATGAAGATACCATAGCCATTACTTGAGAGGTAGAATGGGATATTCTTGTACGCTTGCTCCGTGCTTGTGCCACCATCCCGGTTCCAGATGTCGACGACCTGTCCATTCTTGATGAACGGGCCAAAGCGTTCACCCATGCCGTAGATGGTCTCACCGACGCTAAGGTCCAGCTGCTCGAATACATAAGAAACGCCTATTCGTTTATCCAGCGCATAGCCAGCCCCCTTCCTGCCGCTTCTCGTAAGCTTGCGCCCTGCGAAGAAATACTCGACCTGCCACGGTCCCTGCTTGTGGAGTACCGCTTTGAGCTTGCCACTCCGCAAGGTAATCAGATCTTCATCTTCTTGGATATCCAAGGATGGGTGTGTATCCTCTATCGTAAAAGCAGGACCGCGATCCCGCACACCAGCAAAGTGCTCGATGCGAACGCCGAGTGTATCTTTCTGTGCAGCACGGAAGGTGTAGGTGAAGAGTGGCACATCTAATTGAAACTGACGTTCTTTAATATTCTTCGGTGCTACATAGACGCGAAGACCGTCTTCTATCGGATCGGCACGGAAAAAATAAACGGGATTCATGACATCGAGATGCTCTTGAATGAGCCAGTTGCCATTGCGTATCTTCATCGTAATGTCTCCTTTGCATGACTGCGTTCACGTTCCTGCAGCCACTATAACCATCAGTAATGACGCGCGTTGTTTATGGTTCTAGTATAGGTATTCTCACTTATTCTTTCTTCCTGTATCTTGACTTTGATTAACAGGATTTTGACCTTTTCTGGCGAAATAAGTATAGAACAATTAGCGAGAAGGGGGCACAGCAACATGCAGACGAAAATCTTGAAGGAGCAGCGCCATCACGGAACGAAGTTTTTCCCCGTGGCCGTCTATGAAGAACACCAACCGCCAGAGATCATGATTGTAGACTATCACTGGCATGAAGAGTTCGAAGTGCTCTGGGTGCTTGAAGGAGAAGGGCAGTTCCAGATTGATGGTCATCGAGAGGTCCTGCAAGCCGGGCAGATCATGCTGGTCCCTCCATATGCCATCCACGGCGGCATCCCGCTTCCAGGACAGTACTGTGCCTTCCGGGCCATCGTCTTCCATCCGCGCATTCTCGGAGGGGCCGTGACCGACCTGCTGCAAGCAAAATTCATTGAACCATTCCTGGCTGGACACAGCCGATTTCCCGACTTCCTGCCCAAAGCGACACCCCTGTCGGCAGATTTGCGCGCCATCTTCAACGAAATCTTCACGCGCTGCCGCCAGGAGGACACCTACGGTTATGAGCTCATGGTCAAAGGGCTACTGCTGTCTGCCTGGTCCTTATTGCTCAGTAGCAATCTCATCACCACCCAAAAGCTGTCCGCACGAGAAAGGCGCCATCAAGAACGCATGCGCGACATCCTCTATTACATCCATGAGCACCAAAACGAGTACATTTCCAATCAGGAGCTGGCTAATCAGCTCGGCGTCAGCGAGGCATATTTCTGCCGCTTCTTCAAGCGGTCCATGCAGATGACCCCCATCGAGTACATCCAGCGCTGCCGCATCAAAGAAGCCGCAGCAAAACTTCAGCAGCATCCCGAACAGCCCATCATCGAGATTGCTTTTGGCTGCGGCTTCAACAACTTAAGCTACTTCAACCTGATTTTCAAACGTCTCATCGGCTGCACCCCGACTATCTACAAGACACGCAGTGCTAAATAGCGATACATAATTTTGTTGTAAGCACGTATCAAAAATTTCCATAAGGAATCAGGCAAGAGAGACGCTTCACTTCAAGACATCCATTCGTTCCTTTCGTGCGGACTGTCAGTGTCGATTCGTCGATGCGCTACTCGATAATCAACCGGAATAGGCGAGGAAAGTCTATGAAAGAATTGCGGTAAATATGAATACCTAAAGTCATGCGGAATTCGCGAGATATAATGTAGATGATGAACGCAACTTGGCAGGCCGGTCCGAGAAAAAATTCACCCGGTGAATTTCCTTTATCACAGTAAAGGATTCGGCATGGCGTGTGTTTCATATAACAAGAACAGGCCGGGGAATTTCCCTGGCCTGTTCTTGTTGTATATGAAGAAAATCATTGGTCGTAAGCGGTGATGCGTAGGATAGCTGTGCCTTTGAGCGGATAGGTTTGCAAGACAATTCGACGATTGGCAGCAACACAGCAGACATCTGAAGAATGGATGCTGATGAGGCGTTTATCGTATCGATTCCATGAAGGTATCACTATTCCTGAAGTACATGATGGACCGGGACATGTCAAAACTTTAGTCTAGCTGAGAAGGAACTTTTCTTATTTTTATAGAATTTTAAAATCAACACATTTCATAGAAGAATGCTACTGACAAAGCAACTAGATGATGATTTTGATAAGGGTTAACATTGCTGTGCTTTTCTGAATTAATATTTTTTCATGAATCACCTAAGGAAGGGATTATAAATGGAGCCATTGCTGAAGACATATTATAAGTGCTATCTCAGTGAGGTGCGTCAGTTGAAGCCATCTACGGTAAATCACTATTGTGATGCGCTCAACAACATCACTCGTCACTTACAAGAGATGAAGATGATAACGGGCTCGATTTATGATGTCTCGGATTTGCATCGCTTGAAGGAACTGCAGGAGATACTGTTTGAGGATGCCGCTTTCATCGCTCAAAATAAGAAGGGAAATCAGATGTATAGCGCGGGTCTCAATCATTATGTGAAGTTTGCGGAAGGAACGAACCTGATGGCCTTTCGTCATGATATTGGCAAACTGGATATGCCGATGCCTGTCCGTACAGAAGAGTCGAGGTACTACGAGGCCAAACATTGGGCGCGGTCTGATATCCTGAGGGAACAGACCTTGGCGGTTGCTGACTATCACTGCGAGATGGATGGCTGGCATCAGACCTTTGTGGCAGAGCGCACGCATAAGCCGTACATGGAGTCGCATCATACCATCCCGATTCATTTGCAGAGCCGTTTTTCCTATAGCCTGGATGTTTACGCCAATCTCATCTGCCTTTGCCCTGTATGTCACCGAAAGATTCATTACGGCTTGCGCGATGAGCGCCGTGAGATGCTGTACGAAATCTACGAAAAGCGCCATGAACGGCTGGCGCACAGCGGGCTTGTGATGGGAAAGGAAGAATTTGCGGACTTGATTTTGACGGATTGAGTGAATCGCTTTTATGAAAAGGGCCTGAGCCTATAAGCATGACTTATAGGCTCAGGCCCTTTTTATGTTTCTTCGATTTACTTGTCGGTACGGTCATCGTTATCTTCGATTTTCAGCCAAGAGGTGCCGGGAATATCCTCGCCTTCCCAGTTCTGGACATACCAGTCGTGGTTGGGGTCGTAGTACTCGATGTCGTCGTCGGGCTGGAAGTACTGGTCGGCGTGATGCATCAGATCTTCCATGCTTTCTTCGGATTCGGGATCATCGTCGATTGGCGTGGGAGGTGTGCTGTTGATCTTAGATGGTGGGATGTAGCTCTTGCGGATCCTGCTTCCCCGGCCTTTCGGGTCCTGTCCTGATTCTCTTCACCAATGCCCGGAGACACTTAGGTTCCATCCGGTGGATGTGACCAGTAACGGTTGCGTCCTCTAAAATACCCATTCAGCTAAGCTCCTCTTGGTGCTCTGCTGCTTGTTCTTCAGGATGTGTTTCCGGTTGGTCAGGAGGACGAGATAGAGTTCGTCGGGATCGTATCCGTCGATGAGGCCGGTCTTCTTCATAATCTCCTCGAACTGGGACAGGCGGTATACCTTCCGCTGCTTCTCTTCTGTCAGCTGGTGGAGTGTCTCCGAGGAATTCTTCCAGCGCCGCTTCGCGGTAAGCAGCTCTTCTTCGCGGTCGTCGATTTCCCGACGGAGTTTCTCCATCGCGTCGAGTCTCTTCTGCATCCGGTCCATTCCCTGTCCCTCCTGTCTCCTTTTTCTTCAGCGTCATTATAGCACGATCTCCTGTCCGGTGGAAAGGCCCTGAAAAGTGACTTTTTATCGGGGGCAACGGTCAGACACGGGCCGTCCGGCCTGCTATAATGGGGTCAGGGAGAGTTGTTTCTGGCCGGAGGCGCGGGTCCGGCCACTCATGCGGAGCACCCCGAGGGGGCTGCTCCGGGGCTGGTGATGTGCACTTCCTCATTTCTCTTCGAGAAACGATGGAAAAACCGAGCAACGACGCCGCTTCGCGGGCGCAAAAAACATGCCGGAGCAGATGCTCCTGAACCTGCCGTTGGCTGAAGGGGATACGGGGGAAATGGAAGCACGTGACGTGAAGAAAGTACCTCACATACGAGAAAAGGAGATGTAACCATGAGTATACCAGAAAGAACGAAGATACAGATCAGGGAAGACCCTGAGAATCCTGCTTCTGTCCCTCAGGAGATGGAACTCCTGGACAAAATACATCCGACGGGCTGCGCGTCAGTGGGAACTCCTTACCCGTCACGGCCGGCATCGCGAGGGGGATCACAAAAGATTCTTTTGCTGTAATTATGGGATTTACGTGTATTGACGTCTCCAGGATGAGGGTCGACAGCAAGATGCTCCAGTACCTCTGCATGGTCATGCACACGGCGAGCTGGAAGAGCACGGAGCGCAACTCGATTCCTCTGTGCGAGGGGATCATGATGGGCGCAGACGAGGCGCAGTCCTGAAAGCGGCGAAGATGATTCGGCGCAACCTCGACGAGTACGGGGAATCCATCTCGTCGGTCTCGCACGTCCAGCACATCAACCGCAAGGTTGCCTTACGGAAGAAAGGCGGTCGCATTGATACGGCGCACCGGCTCTCATCCCCTCGCCATCCACGACAAGATTGAATCGATGCCCGGCGGGATGACAGTAGAGAATTTGCGCCGGAGATGCGAGAAGCGTGGGCCGAACTCGCGAACGAGATCCTCGAGAATCAGGGGGATATCGAGGAAGTCACCCGCGTCCCCTGCAAGAGTATCGAGCAGGAGGATAGACCTCGATGTAGAACTATTACAATATCGTTTTGAATCTGATTGAAACTGAATTTTTGAATATGGTCGGAGGACGGAATAGGATGGAGATTCATAATACAGCAGCGTGGTATTTTGCTGTCATAAACGCAGTAGCCATTATTGCCTATGGCTGGGACAAGCTATGCGCCATCCGCAAGTGGTGGCGTGTGCCGGAGCTGACGCTGCTTGGCCTGGCGGCCATTGGCGGCAGTGTGGGGGCTCTTGTGGCGATGAAGTTGTTCCACCACAAGACGCTGCATCTGAAATTCAAATACGGCGTGCCGCTGATACTGGCACTGCAGGTGGCAGGGCTCGTCTATCTGCACATGCCGAGATGATGATGGAGGCGCGAGGGGAGGTGCGGGACGCGCATGGACAAGACATGCTTTATCGCGATTGACCTGAAGTCGTTTTACGCATCGGTGGAATGTGTGGAGCGGGGCCTGGATCCGTTGACGACCAATCTGGTGGTGGCCGATGAGAGCCGCACGGAAAAGACAATCTGCCTCGCTGCCACACCGGCGATCAAGGCGTATGGCGTGCCGGGCCGTGCGCGGCTTTTTGAAGTCGTACATAAAATTAAGGCCGCCAACAACAAGCGCCGCTTTTGGGCGCCGGGAAGAAAACTCATCGGCAAATCGCATGATGCGGCGGAATTGGCAGGAAACCCGAATCTTGCCATCGATTACATCGTGGCGCCGCCGCGCATGGCGTTTTACATGGACTACAGCGCGCGCATCTACGAGGTGTATCTGCGGTACATCGCGCCGCAGGACATACACACGTATTCCATTGATGAGGTATTCATCAACGCGACGCCGTACCTCGACACCTACAAGACAACAGCACATGACCTGGCCATGAAGCTGGTGCGCGAGGTACTGGCAGAGACCGGTATCACGGCCACTGCTGGCATCGGCACGAATCTCTATCTGGCCAAGATTGCCATGGACATTGTCGCCAAGCACATACCGCCAGACCGGGACGGTGTGCGGATTGCGGCGCTCGACGAGATGCGCTACCGGCAGAAGCTATGGGCGCATACCCCGATAACAGACTTCTGGCGCGTGGGCAAGGGCTATGCCGAAAAGCTTGCCAACATGGGCCTTTATTCCATGGGCGATGTCGCTCGTCGTTCCCTGGATGCACGGGGAGAGAAAGAGCTCTACAGAGTCTTTGGCGTCAATGCCGAACTCTTGATCGACCACGCCTGGGGCTATGAGCCCTGCACGATGGAAGCCATCAAGGCGTATCGCCCTGCCTCCACAAGCATCAGCAGCGGCCAGGTGCTCCATTGCCCGTATACGCACGAGCAGGCAAGGCTCATCGTCTGGGAAATGGCCGACCAGATGATACTGGACCTCGTCGCCAAGAAACTCCTGACGAACCAGATCGTGCTGGACGTGGGCTATGACATCGAAAATATCGCCAAGGGCTACACCGGTCCCGTACACGTCGACCATTATGGCAGAAGAGTGCCAAAACCAGCTCACGGCACCGTCAGCCTGAAAAAACATACCTCTTCGACAAAAGAACTGCTCCATGAAACGCTTGCCCTCTACGACCGCATCGTAAGCTCCGCCTTGCTCATCCGGCGTATCACTGTTACCATGGGACGACTCGTCGATGAAAACAGCCAGTCCACGCAAACGGAAAGCGTCGTCGAATTTGACCTCTTCAGCAACATGGAAGAAGAAGTCAAGCAGGATGAAGCAGCACGTCAGGCAGAGGCAAAGGAAAAATCCCTGCAGCACACCATGATCGCCATCAAGAATAAATTCGGGAAAAATGCCATCCTGAAAGCGGCAAACCTAAAAGAAGAAGCCCGCACCATTGCCCGCAACGGTGAAATCGGAGGTCATAAGGCATGACGAACATAACGCGAAAGATAGAGCAGTACCGTGACATCATCAACCTGCCACGGCCAGAGCCAAGATGCTGCCCGCGCATGCCACTGGAAAAACGAGCCGCACAGTTCGCCCCCTTCGCAGCCCTGACCGGCTACGAAGACGTGGTCAAAGAAACGATACGTAAGCACGAAGACGAGATCGAATCCTGATTTTGTTGTCAGGATCTGGACTCAGAGACGATGTGTAGATGAGTTGTGCGAAACCAGCAAGTCGACTCCACATCCCAGAACGAAAGCGTATCTGGTGGATTAGGGAAATCTGCTTCGGCATCCCATTCTCTGCACGACAAGATGGCTTCTTGCGTAACGCAGATGCCGTCTAGACCGGCTGTAGCATTAAAAGCAAAGTCGATGGCATGGAGGACAGGGATAATGATAGGTCCATCCGTTCCTTCAGGCAGGGAGTACAGTGGTTCATCGATGCGCTTCATGGCAAGGAAGTCCTGTCGAGTGCGAATAGTATGGATATGGCAATCTGGATCCGGACGGAGAAGAAAGTTATACTTCTTGATGGGAAAATCGTTTTGATGACACCACTCTAGCCATTCCAATCAAAAAGAACTAAAGAAAGGCAGGGATAGACCTCCCCTGCCTTTCTTCATATCTTTTCATACAATAATATGTCATTCCATTCCAATGATATCAATCCGTGTGATAAGGTGATCTTTGTTCGTCGTAAATAAGATTTTGGTCGTATAGTCTGTGCGATAGGCATAACTGTAGGTACCATCTTTTTTGAAGTTAGTTCTCCATGGCATACCAAATTTCTTATACATATCACCTATAGGAGATCCTACCTTGATGCCACAAGGCATAGCCAAGCCATTATTGGCCGTTGAATTGATATTAACAATATTTTCGGTACCATCCGATTCTATAAGGACTTTTAGTAGGAATGAATCTCCATAAGAAACATCGTATGTTATCCCCTCATATAGATAATTCTTGACCTTTTTCCCCACTATCGACGGTTCGCCATATATAGATTTTACGTAATCCAGACTATCACCGATACCAACCCCACCAATTTTAAGCTGCTCAATAGGGATTGGTTTTGAGTAACGATTAATCTTATAGGAACTATGCGATGTACTAGAAGCGAAAGTAATCGGTTGCGTAATACAGCCAATTGAATAGATTATGCTAAACAATATCATTATCACTATTTTTCTTAGGCGCATGATATTTCTCCTCGTATTCTTCATGACTTCTTACATCAATAAATTTACAGCAGTTTACAGCTTTTGAGACATAATAAAATCACGTAGCCCCTGCTGGTGTATAATAGATTCACCACAAACCAAACACGAGAGGTGCTACGTGATGTCTCAATTATACACCAGTCAGTCGACAGTTAACAGACTCCTGACGATTTTTTCTTCTTTGTTCCACTCTGCGACGAGGCCGACGCGCCATCTGCTGGCGTGGCTCCTCATCGCTCAGCTGGCTCTGGAGTCAGCTTCGTCGGT
>ENA-ORRX01000619-ORRX01000619.1-human-gut-metagenome-genome-assembly--contig:-NODE-619-length-11312-cov-5.57395_pt1 | contig 11312 bp, 10 predicted proteins | sample MGYA00242186_ERZ509153 | MGnify/ENA primary metagenome ERZ509153 (study PRJEB26280, sample SAMEA2338643) | human gut metagenome | biome: human gut; feature: human-associated habitat; material: faeces... | reverse complement strand
TCGCGGTTTATCGAGATGTTCGGAGACCCAATGACTAATACAAAAGGTTGGACTGAATATGGTTATATAAGCAACTATGCCCAGATAGTTTTAGGAAGTACTCCGAATTCTAAGAATCCGTCATACTGGGATGGCGATATTAAATGGATTACTCCAGCAGAAATGACTGACGAGTCATATTATATCTATGATACGGAACGTCATTTGACAGAGGAAGGATTAAGGTCTGCAAATCTAACTCTATTGCCTTATGGATCAGTATTGTTTTCAACAAGAGCACCGATAGGCAAAGTTGGGTTGGCTGGGTCTCCAATGTATTGCAATCAAGGCTTCAAAAACTTTATTTGCAATGACAATCTTAATCCTGTGTACTTGTACTATACGCTTATATACAAGCATGATTATCTTGTATCACTCGGAACAGGTACAACCTTTAAGGAACTATCCAAAAAGGCGGTAGAGAATTTAGAGATTGCTATTCCCCCATTGGAACTGCAAGAAGAATTTGAAGCCATCTACAAACAGTCCGACAAATCAGTACAAGTCAAACAGATAAAGAATACAACAACAATAAAATAAGATTATGAGCACAGTTTTCAATGAAGGAAACACTGTAGAACAGATGTTCCTTGAAACAGCGGAGAAATCAGGCTGGACGTATGTCAAACATGAAGACATTCCGCGAAATCCTGATGATGTGTTGGTTACAGAATGGCTTATGAAAGCCCTGATGCGACTGAACCCCATCACGGAAGAACAGGCAGAACAAGTAGTCTATAAACTACGTGCTGCCATATCCATAGGTCCGAACTATAGCGAGTTGATTACGGCAAATGAAAAGTTCCGTAAGCTACTCTTTGAAGAAAACTCCTATCCTTTTGGCGAGGACGGAGAAAACATTGCTATTAAGTTCTTCAGCGATGATGCCAATGTGCCTAACCACTGCGTTGTAACCAACCAGTGGGAGTTTCCGCGCCACAGTGTAGACGGTGGCAAACGATTAGACTTGGTGTACATCATCAACGGTATACCTATGGTAATAGGCGAAGTCAAAACACCCACAAAGCCCTCAGTGACATGGGCGGACGGTGCCACCGACATGATGCACTACCAGAAGAGCATTCCAGAAATGTTCGTCACCAACATCTTGACCTTCGCCAGCGAAGGACGCGAATTGCAGTATGGCGGCATAGGTTGTCCTGTAAACAAGTGGGGACCTTGGTTTGCAGACGAAGACCGCGAACATGGCACTTTAGAAGCCGTGAAGAAAAACAGTCTGTCGCTCCTTACACCCACTCGTTTGCTCGACATCTACCGTTATTACACCGTCTTTACAGGAACGACAGGTGGCAAGAGCATCAAGATTGTGTGTCGCTATCAGCAGTACTTAGGTGGTGAAGCCATTGTGCAGCGCGTAATGGGTACTATACGCAATGGTAAAGGTCCGCGAAAGGGGTTGATTTGGCACTTCCAAGGTTCGGGTAAGTCATGGCTCATGGTGTTTGCCGCTCAAAAGCTGCGTATGCAACGCGAGTTGAAAGCACCTACTGTGCTCATCGTAGACGACCGTATAGATTTGGAAGACCAAATAACAGGTGACTTTACGCGCGCCAGCATACCTAATGTTGACAGCATTCAGTCGAAAGAAGAGTTGGAGCAGAAGATACACCTGCGCAAGATATTGATCACGACCATCTTTAAGTTTGGCGACCTGCCCGAAGGTGAAGTGATTGACGACCGTGAGAACATCATCTTGCTGATGGACGAAGCCCACCGAACCCAAGAAGGCAACTTAGGTAAGAAAATGCGTACCGCATTGCCCAACGCTTTCTTCTTCGGTTTGACAGGAACACCTATCAACCGCAACGACCACAACACCTTTGTTTGTTTCGGTGCACCAGAAGACGAATACGGCTACATTTCGAAGTATACCTTCCAAAACTCTGTGGACGACGGTGCGACGTTGGAACTCAACTTCAAGACTGTGCCCGTTGAAATGCACTTGAACGAAGCCAAGTTGGAAGAAGAGTTTAACAAACTGACCGACCAGATTAGCGAAGACGATAAACAAGAGTTGGTGCGTCGCACCTCGGTAGAAGCCTTCTTCACGGCAGACGAACGCATCAACAAAGTGTGCAAGTACATTGTCAACCACTTCCGAGAAAACGTAGAGCCGACTGGCATGAAAGCCCAAGTGGTGGTGTACAATCGCGATTGCTGTGTGAAGTACAAGAAAGCACTTGACGCCTTGTTGGGTACAGAAGACCAGACAACCATTGTCATGCACACAGAAGGTGACAAAGCCGATGAATACAAGCCCTATCAGAGAAGCCGTGCGGACGAAAAGAAGTTGCTCGATCAGTTCCGCGACCCATTGTCGCCATTGAAGTTTGTCATCGTTACCAGCAAATTGCTCACAGGCTTTGATGCCCCTATCTTGCAGTGCATGTATTTGGACAAGCCGATGAAGAATCACACATTGCTGCAAGCCATCTGTCGCACCAACCGTAAGTATAACGAAAACAAAAAGTGCGGCTTGATAGTAGACTTTGTAGGCGTGTTTGAAAACGTGGCACACAGTCTTGCCTTTGATGAAGAAAGCATCAAGACGGTCATCAAGAACATGGACGAAATCAAGGCACTCATTCCGCAATACATAAACGAATGCCTAGCATTCTTCCCTGGAGTTGACCGCACGGTAGGTGGTTGGGAAGGGCTGAGCGCCGCCCAGCAATGCTTGAAAGACGAGGGTGTGAAAACCAACTTTGCACGACACTTTGCACGCCTGTCAAAAGCATGGGAAATCGTTTCGCCCGACCAATGTTTGGCTGATTATCAATCAGACTATACTTGGATGGCGCAGGTCTATCAGAGTGTACGTCCTGTGAGTGGTGGCAATCTGATTTGGACTTTACTCGGTGCCAAGACTATTGAAATCATTCACAACAACATTGATACGATAGACATCGGTCAAAGCCTTGAAGACTTGGTGGTAGATGCTGATGTCATCAACTCTGTGCTTGACGACGAGAAGAAGGTAGAAAAGAAGATTGTAGAAATCGAGAAGATGCTTCGCCTTCGCATTGGCGAACATAAAGGTGACCCGAAATACAAAGGTTTTGCAGAGAAGCTGGATGAACTGCGTGAACGTTTGGAGCAAAACCTCATTTCGAGTATCGACTTCTTGAAGCAGTTGCTCGAAATGGCAAAGAATCTTTTGCAAGAAGAGCAAAAGGTTGAAGCCCCTGAGGACAAACGTGCACAGGCACGTGCCGCACTGACCGACCTGTTTAACAGTATCAAGACCGAGGAAACACCTATCATCGTTGAACAGGTTGTAAACGACATTGATAATGAAGTGGTGAATATCGTTCGCCAATTCAAGGATGCCTTCAAGAGCGTAACAGCGCGTCGGGAAATCAAAAAGAAACTTCGTTCTATCCTTTGGCTGAAGTATCAGATAAAGGATAACGATGTGTTTGATAAGGCATACCAGTACATTGAGATGTACTACTAATACTGAAAATAAAAATCCCCTTGCGAATTATCGTAGGGGGATTTTGCATATTGTCCAAAAGGTTCTCCAAGTCGTTTCAAAATTCATTCAGTTTCATATCCTTCCTCACGAATCAGTTCTTTTACAATATTGACATCTACTGTAGAAAAATCGCTCTTGTCATAAATGAGTACAAGTACGACCATTCCGTTTTGCTGTTCTGCAAGAACGTTGAATGTGATTACCCTCGCACCGCCAGATTTGCCTTTTCCTTTTGACTTGATAGCCATTCGGATTTTGCGAATGCTTGGTGTTAGTTCATCACCTTGCAAAGGGTTCTCTTGAAGACTATTTTTGAACTCCTCATAATCTTTCTTGAAACTCGGATATTTTTTCGCAAGACGCTTGGCTTCCTTTGCAAAGTTGCTGGTAACCTTAATACTATAACTCATCGAACAAGCTATCTGCTGATTGAAGAACTCGTTTGCCTGCAATAGCCTCCTTTACTTCTTGCAGAGCACCTTTCAATTCCACCATCAATTCACGAGGAGTTTTTATAGTATCTCCGTCTTCATCTTCAGGAAAGATGCGGAAACTACCTGCACGTGATTTTAGGACGACGTGCTCACCTGCTTTTGCCAAATTCAGATATTTAGTCTGATTGGTTCTAAAGTCTCTTGTGCTAACTACAACCATAATTGTTTATTATTTGTTCAATGGCAAAGGTAGGGATAAGTTTTTACATAGGCAACCATTTAACTATATTTGGTAACCAACACACTACAAAAACACTTCCATTCCATTTATTTCAAACACGCACACATCTCTCAACTGTCGGATTTCATTGCTATCCAGTAATTTTATTCTTCGCGTGCCTTTGTAGAAGTCGTAGCGAAGCGAGATGCAGCGGTGCCAGCATTGGATTTCACCCGAGCGCGTCCATAGTTTGAGGCCTACAGGGTCGGGAGATTGGAGCATACGTTTGAGCGTGGTGATATGAATAGCGTGGGGCATTAGTCGAAAGTGTTGTTGTAAACCTGGTTAAAGATATTATGTAAGCGAGGGACGGTGAAAGGTACCTGCTTGCGAAGTGGTTTCCTCTTGAACTTCACATGGTTGTTCGCATTGGTGGCATCAGAAAGTTCACTTTCGATGTCAGTGATAAGAATGGAACTGCCCACAGGGAGTTCGGGAGAGATCAAGTAGAGTTTGTGAGACTGCAAAGCCTGCGTAAGATGCCGGGCGAAGGAATAGGAAAGCGAGGACGTCTCGCTCTCGTATTCAATCTCCGTATTATCATCGTATGCAGAAGATTGTCCACAACATACGGCAAAGCTGCGGTCAAAGGACACCTTGCGCTTGGTTTGGGCCGTGAGATACAAGGTATCACTCACATTGAACTCATTCTGAAAGATCAGCGTAAGCGTGGAAACTTCATCGGTCAAGAAGAACGTGAAAGTACGTTTTCCACGAAAAAGCCGCCATGCGCACAGCAAGAGAGCCAATACGCACGGCGGCTGAAAGAAAGATAGCCCGAAAGGGAGGGCTTTGGAAAAGGATTTTTAGATTACCATAATGCGACTTTTCCAATTTCACCCATATCTAGTACTGCAGGTATATTCATAGCTTTGAATATACGAGCCATGGTATTAAAGGTGATGCCATGTCCACGTTCCAATCTTGAAATTTGAGACTTTTGTACACCAACCTTTGCCCCAAGTTGTTCTTGCGTTAGGTTTCTAGCCTTACGTGCCTGCTTTATTACTTCCCCCATTCTGTAAGCCTGTAAAGCGTCATTTACCTCTTTTTCAAACGCATCACGTTCAGGAGTTCCAATTTTTCCAAAATTTTTGTCTTGGAAATCCTCAAAAGATGTAAGTCTTAAATCTTCCATTATTTTTTCTTATTTTGTTGCTTAGCTTTCTTTTCAAAATACATTTGCTTAATTCTTTCGGCTTTGGCGATTTCCTTTGATGGAGTTTTCTGAGTCTTCTTGATAATTCCATGTGTCGCTATTACCAAGGTTTCTGTTTCTGTATCCCAAAAAGAAAATAGTCTGTATGCTATTCCATTATATTTTGTACGGAATTCCCAAATACCATCAGAGTTTTCCAATTTCTTGAAAAGTTCATTGTTTATCTCACCGCCCATAACACGGCGGATATTATATGCTATTTTTTTTCCTTGCAGCTAAAGATAGAGATTCCAAAAAATCTTGTGCCTCACCCGTAAGGATAATCCTAAATTTCTGTTCTTGCATATATATGTTTAATATATCTGCAAAGGTATGAAAAGTTTCTATTACATGAAACTTTTCATGATCTTATATCTCACCCCACTCACCGAAAATCTTATACGTATAAAAAGCAAAAGTCCCACCTTGGTTCGCTGTTCTATGGGAAGCGTGGTGGGAACTATTGCTGCAAAAGTACGAAGTATTTTTGAGAAAAGCAAGTTTCTAAGCTCTGCATCAAAGCGATAAAGAGCAACTGCTTTATCAAATGTTGCGTTAGGTTTGAAACGAATTGAACCATTAACATCTTCAAAAGGACGCAAGTAAGCATTAAATCGAAAGTAGCTTACATTGTTCAAGAAGTCTTCTGCAAAATTTTCATCATTTACAGAGAGACCATCAGTCTTTAGATTTGCAATTAGAGTAGTTGTACTAAGTGGTGGGCTCGTATAAATCATAAGCCTATATAAACAAAAAGTTCCGCCCTGGTACGCTGTTCTACGGGAAGCGTGGCGGATTCTAGCATTGCAAAAGTACAAAGTTATTTTTCAATCGAACAAGTGTATGTCAGAATATTTTTACATAAAATTACAAGAAATCTGTGACATACAAACATATAAGAAAGAAAAACATGTTTGTCACAAAAATAATCGATATTTGTGACAAATAAAGTTACATAAACACCTCCAACCCATTTATTTCAAACACGCATACATCTCTCAACTGTCGGATTTCGTTGCTATCCAGCAAATTCATTCTTCGCGTGCCTTTGTAGAAGTCATAGCGAAGAGAGAAGCAGCGGTGCCAGCATTGGATTTCACCCGAGCGCGTCCAGAGTTTGAGGTCTACGGGTTCGGGAGATTGGAGCATACTTTACGTGAAGTGCTTATTACATTGACTCAAGTTTCGGATTCAGCCCGCCCTTGCTAAATCCGAAACTTCAGTTACATTGAAAATATTTGCAGAACTTTTAAAGCTACTTTCAAAAGTGTTGCTTTATCCATTATATTTCACTACCTTTGTCAGCAGTATAAAATAAATTAAATCCCTTTCTACACATTTTACACATGAAACATTTCAAACTTTTGCGCTATGCGTTAACGCTGAGTTTACTCTGTTGCGTGACCTGTATTGCTCAGGCCATTGACATAGATGCTCCCGGCGTAATCTATCGCATCGTTAGCCAGTCGAACGGCCAAGCCGTGACGAATGGCAATAATAGTGCACATGACACCTACCTCTCAACTGCAGCTATCGACCTGCAGTCGGAGGGACAAGACTGGATGATTGTGCCCGTAATGGTCGACGAAGGCATTTATGCCTTCTATAATCCCCATTGCGACATGGGCATCGATATGGCCCCCACGGCTAAAGTGAAACACCGCGTACTGCAATGGGACGCTAAGTTTACCGATTCTAACCAGCAATTTCTGATAAAGAAGGTAGACACTGACGTGTTCCAATTCCTTAACAGCACGGGAGACCGCGCCATGACGCTTCGCAGTGACGGCTCTATCTACATGGACCAAGACCTCACGGCTGAGGCTACGCACTTCACGTTGCAAGCAACTACGAATACGGTAAACATGCCCATAAAGGGCTACACCTATCTATTGCGCAATAAGAGCAATGGTCAAGTATTGAGCAATGGCGAAAGCCGCACCTCGGCTGCTGTGCTCTGCACGGAGGACTACAAAGAAGGAGCCTATGGCCAACACTGGCAATACCGCACCGTAGAGTATAAGAAGAACAACCAAACACTCTATGCCTCTGTACTTTACAATGCCAAGTATGCCTATGCTATTGACGCTGGCTTGAATGGTAACAAAGTCCCCCTTCAATACGGCTTAGACGGTTCTAACTCCAACCAACAAGTATCATTTGTAGCCGTCGACGGCCAAGAGGGCGTTTACCGCATTGCCTATACCCACAATGGTACGACCTACTACCTTTCAGCCAATAGCAAGGGCGACACGTATATGGTCCCCGACGCTGACGACGAGACGACCTACTTCACGCTTGAATATACTGACGCTTACGTGCCAGTGCTCAACGATTGGGAAAATCAGAAGATCTTTGCCGTCAACAAGGAAGAGGGCCATGCTACTTACATGCCTTATGCCAACACCACCGCCTTGCGTGCCGACGCTGCGCGTTACGCCCAACCTTGGCTCGACCCACAGAGCGACCGCTGGATGAGCCTTAACGGCATGTGGAAGATAAACTTCGTCAAGGACCCTGCACAGCGTCCTGGCGAAACGGACTTCTACGGCAATGATGTTGACGTATCGGCTTGGAACGACATCGAAGTGCCCTCGTGCGTTGAGATGAAAGGTTATGGCGACCCTTGGTACGTCAACGTTGACTACCCGTTTGAAGACAATCCACCCTATATCAGCATGAAGAGTGGCCTCTACAATTCCGTTAGTTCACTGCGTCGCAACTTCACCTTGCCCACGGGTTGGCAGAACAATCGCGTCTTCCTCCACTTCGACGGCATCTATAGCGGTGCCTACGTTTGGGTGAACGGTCAAAAGGTGGGCTATACGCAAGGCGCTAACAACGATGCCGAGTTTGACGTAACCCCTTACGTTCATGAGGGTGAGAATAACCTCAGCGTACAAGTGTTCCGCTTTACCGATGGCTCTTACCTCGAAGGACAAGATATGTGGCACATGAGTGGTATTCACCGCGACGTTTACCTCTTTGCTACGCCCAAGACCTACCTACGCGATCATTACATTACTGCTACGCTCGACGCTGCCAACCAATACACTTCTGGCACAATGAATGTGGCCTTAACGATGAACAATCGTGACGGTGGGGTAGTGGAGAAGCAAGTGCGCGTTCGCTTGCTCTCACCCCAAGGTACACAGTTGGCAGAACAAACGGCAAAGTTCAACTTTACCGAAGGCGCTGACGCTGAACAAACCAAGAACCTCAGCTTCGAAGGCCTTACTAACTTACAACTTTGGACAGCTGAGACCCCCAACCTCTACACCGTAGAGTTGGCACAGCTCGATGCTAACGGTCAAGAAGAAGAGGCTTTCGCTACGAAATATGGTTTCCGTCACATTGAAATCCCCTCAGACGACCACCGCGTCTACATCAACGGCAAGCAAGTCTACTTCAAGGGCGCTAACACCCAAGATACGCACCCCACACGTGGTCGTGCGATTGATGTCGAAACGATGTTGAAGGACGTTACCCTCATGAAGCAGGCCAACATCAATACCGTGCGCACCAGCCACTATCCACGTCAGGCCAAGATGTATGCTATGTTCGACTACTACGGACTTTACGCTATGGACGAGGCCGACCTTGAATGTCATAAGAACTGGGGCGACCACGGCACAGGCTACCAAAGTGGTACGTCAACCGGAATTTCAGCCGACCAAACTTGGCGAGCTGCTTACCTCGACCGCGCTCGTCGTATGGTCATGCGCGACCGCAACTTCCCCTCTGTTATCTTCTGGAGCCTTGGCAACGAGAGCGGCTATGGTGCTAACCAAGAAGCAGAATACGATCTTGTTAAGTCACTTGATAATCGTATCGTACACTACGAAGGCGCAACCAATGCAGGCAAGTCAACAGCCACCGATCTCTGGAGCATTATGTACCCCTATCTTGAGGGTAACACTAAGTCGGTTCGCAACGATGCCAATAACAACTGGGCACAACAGCCCTACTTTATGTGTGAATACGACCACGCCATGGGCAACTCTGTAGGTAACTTGCAAGAGTATTGGAACGTAATCGAAAGTAGTAAGTATGGCATTGGTGGTTGTATTTGGGACTGGGTTGACCAATCAATTGTAGCTCCGGCCGACATAAAGAACGGCACATTGACGCAGAATGGCTTTAACAAGTACGTGACAGGCTATGACTATCCCGCTGCGCCTCACCAAGGCAACTTCGTAAACAATGGTATCATCAGCGCCGACCGCACTTGGAGCGCAAAGCTTGACGAAGTAAAGAAGGTGTACCAATACGTGAAGTTCAATAAGTTTGATGCAGCTACGCGTACGCTCACACTGACTAATGCTTACGACTTCACTTCGTTGAAGGACAAGACATTGAGCTATAATGTGACAGCCGACGGCAAGGTAATCTACAAGGGTTCACAATCGCTGACTGACATTCAGCCGGGCAGTGAAGCTAAGGTTACTATTCCTTATGACCTCAGTGCAGCCGATGAAGACCTTACGGGCAAGGAAGTATTGCTCAACCTCTCTGTGCTCGAACCGAATGCGACCGCTTATGCTGAGGCTAACTATCCCGTAGCTGCGGCTCAGTTTACCATTCAGCAACGCGGCAATCTGCCTACAATCGCAGCCGTTGCTGCAGACGAAGCACTTACGCTTACAAGTTCTGGCAACATCAAGACCGTGAGCAATGATAAGGTGACGATGAGTTTCAACACGAGCACGGGATTGCTCACCACGTGGAAACAAAACGGCATTGACATTGTAAAGAACAATGTTGCGCCCGACTACGAGAACTATCGTTGGATAGAGAACGATGCGCCTTACGGCAACGACCCCAACTACAATTCAGGTAATGGCATCAGTAAGCGTACAGCTACAGTATCACTCTCCTCTGACGGTGCAAAGGCTACGGCAACAGTACGTGGTACGGGCTCTTGGGTTAACTACGTGTTTACTTACACCATTTATAAGAATGGTACGGTCGACCTCAAGACGCAGTTCACGCCACAGCAAAAGAGCACTGACTATCACTATGCTATTCGTCGTTTGGGCTTGCAGATGCAGTTGCCCGGTGAATTTAAGAACGTGAGCTACTACGCTCGTGGTCCGTTAGAAAACTATACTGACCGCTGCACGGGTTCGTTCCTCGGTCGTTACACCAGCACTGTATGGGACATGAACGAGTACTACCTCCGTCCACAATCAATGGGCAATCGTCAAGACCTTCGTAGCTTGACCCTTGCTGACAATCATGGCAATAAGATCAATGTTGAAACCGATGGTCAGGTGGCCTTCTCTACGCTTTACTGGAGCGATCAACAACTGAAGGAGAAGTATCATAATTGGGAACTCGCCCTTCCCGACAATGATGAAGATCGCACGATTTATGCTCACTTCGACTACGCACAGCGTGGCGTGGGTTCGGGTAGTTGTGGTCCTGACGTATTGTCAAGCTATGCGGTTCCTACCTCTGGCACGTATGGTTACACCTTGCGTTTCACTACTTCTAATTCTATATTGGAAGGCGTCAACAAGACTACGACAAGCACTGTAGATGATTGGAAAATTACGCACGATGCTACCACTTTGAGCATTCGTGGTAACATCGCAGCAGGCACTACCGTCCGCCTCTACAACGTTGGCGGCATGCTTTTAGACGAGGTGAAGGCTACGGCTAACGCGCAATGCCTTACGCTCTCGCTCTCTGCATTGCCTACAGGGTCTTACCTCGTTGAGGTGAACAATAAGAACGAACATCGAGTTCATAAGATCTTAAAGTAATCGCGTTTGAATAACGCCCGCTTTTACAAAAATGCTGAAACGTGCAGTATAACTGCGTGTTTCAGCATTTTTTTGTCAATTGTAAGCTAACCTA
>ENA-ORRX01000598-ORRX01000598.1-human-gut-metagenome-genome-assembly--contig:-NODE-598-length-11611-cov-2.01419_pt1 | contig 11611 bp, 10 predicted proteins | sample MGYA00242186_ERZ509153 | MGnify/ENA primary metagenome ERZ509153 (study PRJEB26280, sample SAMEA2338643) | human gut metagenome | biome: human gut; feature: human-associated habitat; material: faeces... | reverse complement strand
TTCGATTTTGTTCCGGGACAGGAAGGCAAAGAGGTCGATGTGGTAAAATCAGTCTATGCCATAAATGACTTTTTGCAGAATAGCTGGGATGGCTCGGCGAATGAGATAGAGCTGGTCACAAATACGGTTCAGCCGAGGGGGTCAAAGGAAGAGCTCTCAAAGATTAAGGATAATCTGGGAGGCTTTTCTACCGATTTCAGCAGCTCGGCAGCAGGGCGTGCAACCAATGTAAAGAACGCATGCAGCCTGATAAACGGCAGTGTCATATATCCGGGGGAGCAGTTCTCGGTTTACGAGGCTATCAGCCCTATTACAACTGACAACGGCTATCAGATAGCAGGCGCATACGAGAACGGTCAGGTAGTTGACTCGGTAGGTGGAGGTGTGTGTCAGGTTGCGACCACTCTCTACAATGCGGTTATAAGGGCTGAGCTTGACATAGTGCAGCGCTACAACCATTCCATGATAGTAAGCTATGTAAAGCCATCTGACGATGCGGCAATTGCAGGAACCTACAAGGATCTTAAGTTTAAAAATAATCTGGACAATCCGGTGTATATAGAGGGCTATTGCAGTGGAGGAATTATTACCTTCAATGTGTACGGAGTGGAGACGAGACCGGCAAACAGGGAAATTTCCTTCAGGAGTGAGACACTTTCCGAGGAGGATCCGGTCACGCAGTTTAAGTTTGATGCAGGTCAGCCGGTCGGTTATTTCAACACCGAGCAGTCTGCGCACAAGGGAGTGACCGCAAGGCTATGGAAGACGGTCACAGTTGATGGAACAGTGCAGAGCGATGAGGTATTCAACAACAGCAAGTACAAGTCATCACCAAAAATCGTGACGGTTGGTACGGCAGGAGCATCAGCGGAGGTTGTTGCGCAGCTTCAGGCGGCGGCAGCGGCTAATGATGAGGGCTCGGTTAAATCCATTGCTGCGTCTGCGGCAGCAGCGGTTCAGGCACAGGCAGCACAGACTCAGACACAGGATCCGAATGCGGCAGGGCAGACACAGGGTGCGCAGACCCAGACTACAGATCCGAATGCGGCAGGGCAGACACAGGGCACGCAGCCGACAGACCAGAATGCAGCAGGACAGGCACAGGGCACACAGACACAGCAGCCGGCAGGACAGACGCAGTAAATGCCCGCAGGTAGTTGTTTCTGATGTAGTTATTTGCAATCAATGCACCGGGCTGTAACAGTATACAAAACATATTATTATTAGGAACAGGAAAACACATGAAAAACGGTAAAATATCAGAGTCGGTTTTAAAGCGCTCTGTCTTAAAACAACTTCATACCAAAAGCGACAGAATACTTTTTAAACCGGCAGTAGGTGAGGACTGTGCGGTGATTTCCATGCAGGCAGGCGACCAAACCAGGTTAGTTACTGCTACTCAGACGTTCATGCTTGATGTATCGGATAAGCATGTGCGTGCTAACTGTGCAGTTTATGATGCATTGAACAATATTTATGCCATGGGGGCAGGTCCTATTGGGATAGAGCTGGCACTGCTTGTACCTACCACAGAAAACGAAGCCGTGCTTCGCGAGACAGTGAGAGCGATTGATGCTGTATGTGAGGAAGCAGGAATTGTGGTACTTGGCGGACATACACAGGTGAGCCGTGCGGTGAAGAATATCGTGGTGACAGTTACAGCAATAGGTGAGGCCTATGAGCAGACGCTTACACCATCATCGGCAGCAGCACCGGGCATGGACGTAATAGTGACAGGCTATGTGGGGCTTGAGGGCACCGCAATTCTTGCAAATGAGAAAAGAGCCGAGCTTGAAACGAGATTTTCCAAGGCATTTATAGATAAATCAGCAGCATATATAGACCATATTTCCACAGCAATGGAGGCTGCATCCGCGATTGGCGCCGTTGTGGCGGCAATCCATGACGCTTCGCAGGGAGGCATCTTTGGAGCACTCTGGGATATGGCAGAGGCTTCGGGAATTGGTCTTGACATCGATTTAAAGAAGCTCCCTATCAGGCAGGATACGATTGAAATAAGTGAATTTTTTGACATAAACCCGTATAAGCTTTTGTCAGGAGGAAGTCTGATAATCATAGCTGCAGATGGTACCCGCGTGGTCAGAGAGCTTGAGAAAACAGGACAAAATGCTGTTATAGTCGGTGCCACAACCGATTCAAACGACAGAGTGCTGATTTCCGGCGAGGAGAGACGATTTTTGGAGACTGCCCAGACTGACGAGATATACAAGGTTTTCAACTAATATATTTGAATCAGGAGAATATATATCATGAGAGAAAAGATATTAACATTTATAGAGAAAAACAGCAGGATAAACCTGAAGGAGCTTGCAATCATGCTTGGTGTGGATGAGGCAAGTGTGGCAAACGAGATTGCTGCTATGGAGCAGGAGAATGTCATCTGCGGATATCACACACTGATTGACTGGGACAAGGCAGGCCTTGAGAAGGTCACAGCCATGATAGAGGTCAGAGTGACACCACAGCGCGGCATGGGCTTCGACAAGATTGCCGAGCGTATATACAACTATCCTGAGGTGAAGTCTGTATACCTTATCTCAGGCGGCTTCGACCTCATGGTCACACTCGAGGGCAAGACTCTGCGCGAGGTATCACAGTTTGTGACAGATAAGCTTTCTACACTGGATCAGGTGCTTTCGACAAAGACAAACTTTATTCTGAAGAAATACAAGGACCATGGAACTATCATGGCGGTACCTGTCAAATCCGATGAAAGGGGAATTATGTCATAATGAGAGACCCTTATCCAGTACAATAAAGACTATCCAGCCATCGGGCATCCGTAAGTTTTTTGATATAGTGAGCGAGATGAAGGATGCGATTTCGCTCGGAGTAGGTGAGCCTGATTTTGACACACCGTGGCATATCAGGGATGAGGGCATATATTCCCTTGAAAAGGGACGCACCTTCTACACCTCAAATGCCGGACTCAAGGAGTTAAAGGTTGAGATTGCAAGATATCTCGACAGAAGATACGGCATGACATATGATTACAACAAAGAGATCATGGTAACTGTCGGCGGCAGCGAGGCTATAGATATTGCACTGCGCGCCATGCTCGATGCGGGAGATGAGGTGATTATCCCACAGCCAAGCTATGTTTCATATGTGCCATGTACTGTTTTGGCAGGGGGCACACCTGTGATTGTGGAGCTCAAGGAGGAAAATGATTTCAGGCTGACAGCCGAGGAGCTTGAGGCTGTTATCACTCCAAAGACAAAGATACTTATCATGCCTTTCCCTAATAACCCTACAGGCGCTATCATGGAAAAAGCAGACCTTGAAGCAATTGTTCAGGTGGTTAAGGAGCATGATCTGTTTGTGCTTAGTGACGAGATTTATTCAGAGCTTACATATGTGGATAAGCATGTATCTATAGCATCGTTTCCGGGAATGAAGGAGCGCACAGTGCTCATAAACGGTTTTTCAAAGGCATATGCCATGACAGGCTGGAGGCTTGGATATGCATGTGCACCTGAGACCATTTTAAAGCAGATGCTAAAGATTCATCAGTTTGCAATCATGTGTGCGCCGACCACGAGCCAGTATGCGGCTGTCGAGGCTATGAAAAACGGCGATGAGGATGTTGCACAGATGAGGGAGGAATACAACGGCCGCAGACGATATGTGCTTCACCGCTTTAAGGAGATGGGGCTTAAGTGCTTTGAGCCTTTCGGGGCTTTTTATGCGTTCCCAAGCATCAAGGAGTTTGGCATGACCTCCGATGAGTTTGCCACAAAGCTTCTAAACAGCAAGAAGATTGCCGTGGTTCCGGGAACTGCATTCGGAGAGTGCGGTGAGGGCTTTTTACGTATATCATATGCATATTCGCTTGATGATTTAAAGGAGGCGCTCGGCCGCATTGAGGAGTTTGTCACAGAGCTTCGCGCCGGGATGGATAAAAAATAGTTTAAATTGACAGGAGACAAAATGGCAAAGCTGAACATAGTGTTACATGAGCCGGAAATTCCGGCAAATACAGGAAATATCGGAAGAACCTGCGTCGCGACAGGCACGAGGCTTCATCTTATAGAGCCGCTTGGATTCTCACTTTCAGAGAAGGCACTAAAGAGAGCCGGAATGGATTACTGGAAGGACCTCGACGTTACCACGTATGTGGACTGGGAGGATTTCCTTGAGAAAAATCCGGGCGCAAAGATATATTATGCGACAACAAAGGGCAGACATGTGTACTCTGATGCTCATTTTGAGCCCGACTGCTATATTATGTTTGGCAAGGAAAGCGCAGGCATTCCGGAGGAGATACTAAAGGAGCATCCGGATGAGTGCATCAGGATACCGATGATAGGTGAGACAAGGTCACTTAATCTGTCAAATTCAGTAGCTATCGTGCTCTACGAGGCATTGAGACAGAATAATTTTGATCATATGAGGCTTGAGGGAGAGCTTCATCACCTGAGCTGGGATGACTAAATCAAGCGGCAAAGCGCATATTTTTGGCAGCTATTTGGGCTTTAACAGCTATGATAATTGTAAATACGGTAGATTTTTAGGAAAAAGAAATGGGCATAATTAAAACAAGCAAATTAGTACATGAATTTATACGAAGAGACGAGGAAGGCAATGTAGAGTCAATCACTACAGCACTCGACAACGTAAACCTCGACATAAAAGAGGGACAGTTTATTGCAATCCTCGGTCACAATGGTTCAGGAAAATCAACTCTTGCAAAGCATATCAATGCACTTCTTGCGCCGAGCGACGGCACCATATGGGTGGATGGCATGGATGTGTCAAAGGAAGAGAATGTCATACCTGTCAGGAAAAGTGCAGGTATGGTTTTCCAGAATCCCGACAATCAGATTATCGCCAATGTCGTGGAGGAGGATGTGGGCTTTGGACCTGAGAATATCGGTGTGCCGACAGATGAAATCTGGCAGCGCGTGGACTATGCGCTAAGGGCTGTCGGTATGACAAAGTACCGCACACATTCACCGAACAAGCTCTCCGGAGGACAGAAGCAGCGTGTGGCAATCGCGGGAGTTGTGGCAATGGAGCCAAAATGCATAGTATTTGACGAGCCTACAGCCATGCTTGACCCAAACGGCCGCAAGGAGGTCATAGCCACAGCCCATGAGCTCAATAAGAAAAAGGGCGTGACCATCATTCTCATCACCCATTACATGGAGGAGGTGGTCGGCGCAGACCATGTCTATGTCATGGAAAAGGGCAAGGTGGTCATGGACGGCACACCGCGTGAGATTTTTTCAAGGGTGGACGAGCTGAAGGAGCACAGGCTTGATGTGCCGCAGGTGACACTGGTAGCCGATGAGCTCAAAAAGGCGGGGCTCGATATCTCTGATGGAATCCTGACGAGAGAAGAACTTGTAAATGCGCTTGTTGCGCTGAAAAACAGATAGGCGGGAGAAAATATGTCAATAATTCTAGATCACATAAACTATTGCTACAGTGCCGACTCAGCCTACAAGGTGCAGGCACTTAAGGATGTAAGTCTTGAGATAAATGATGGAGAGTTTATTGGAATAATCGGTCACACCGGTTCGGGAAAATCCACACTTATCCAGCATATGAACGGCCTTTTGAAGGCGACAAGCGGTCATATATACTACAATGGACAGGATATATATGACAATGATTATGATTTAAGCAAGCTGCGTCACAAGGTGGGGATGGTGTTCCAGTATCCGGAGCATCAGCTTTTTGAGACAACCAACTTTGAGGATGTATGCTTTGGACCGAAAAATCAGGGGCTCGATAGAAAAACAGTGGAGCTAAGAGCCTATGAGGCACTGCAGAATGTACATTTTCCGGAGGATCTCTACTATCAGCCGCCATTTGATTTGTCCGGAGGACAAAAAAGGCGTGTAGCCATAGCAGGAGTACTTGCAATGCACCCTGACGTACTCATACTCGATGAGCCGACAGCGGGACTGGATCCTGCGGGCAGAGATGAGATACTGGGACTGCTTTTACAGATGAAAAAGGATCTGGGTATCACAATCATACTCGTATCACACAGCATGGAGGATGTTGCGGAGTATGTGGACCGCATCATTGTTATGAATTCAGGAGAGGTGATGTTTGACGGAGTGCCGAAGGAGGTATTCTCACACTACAAGGAGCTCGAGGCAGTCGGACTTGCAGCACCGCAGGTCACATATCTGATGCATGATCTGGCGGAAAAGGGCATACCGGTTGACCTTTCGGCGACGACAGTTGCGGAGGCGAGGGACTCAATACTAAAAGCCTTTAAATAGCTCACCAATGCTGACATTTTGATACAAATTATGAGGAAGGAATACAAAAATGATTCGTGATATTACCATAGGCCAGTATTATCCGGCTCAGTCGCCAATACATAAACTGGACCCAAGAGTAAAGCTTTTCGCAACACTTATATATATTATTGCGCTGTTTTCCTACAAGGGAATAGCCGGTGTGCTGTTTATAGTTGCCGCGCTTGCCGCAGTTATAAAGATATCAAAGGTGCCCTTTAAGTTCATGGTAAAGGGACTCAAATCCATTATAATACTGCTGCTTTTTACAGCATGCTTCAGCGTGTTTTTCACACAGGGAGAGTACACAATCTGGGAGTACGGTATACTGCACATTTCTGATACCGGACTGATAAATGCAGCAACCATGATGATACGACTTGTGCTGCTCATTATAGGAACCTCGCTCATGACACTCACCACCACACCAAACCAGCTCACGGACGGTCTTGAAAAATCACTGGGCTTTTTAAACAAAATACATGTTCCGGTGCATGCGATAGCCATGATGATGTCGATAGCGCTTCGTTTTATTCCAATCCTTATTGAGGAGACGGACAAAATAATGAAAGCACAGATGGCAAGAGGAGCTGATTTTGAGCATGGAAATATCATAAAAAGAGCAAAGAGCATGGTGCCTCTTTTAGTGCCGCTTTTCGTATCGGCCTTCAGGCGTGCGGATGACCTCGCAATGGCCATGGAGGCCAGATGCTACAATGGTGGAGAGGGCAGGACAAAGATGAAGCCGCTCGTATATGAAAAGGATGATAAAATAGCATATCTTTTCATATTTGCGTTTTTAGCGGTTGTGATAGTGCTTAGAATCCTTCTGCCGGTGAATCTGGGCAATCTTATTTTCAGATAGTGAAATAGGTAGTGCAGGCAAAACAGGAGAGATATATGCGTGTAAAAATGATTGTAGCCTACGATGGCACAAATTACTGCGGCTGGCAGATACAGCCAAACGGCATAACAATTGAGCAGGTATTAAACGAGCACCTGAGCCGCCTGTTAAAGGAGGATATAAAGGTGACAGGAGCAAGCCGCACCGATGCGGGAGTGCATTCACTTGGAAATGTGTGTATGTTTGACACCAATACCCGCATGCCGGCGGAAAAGATATCGTATGCACTGAATCAGAAGCTGCCGGAGGATATAGTGGTGGTCGATTCCTGTGAGGTAAGCGATGATTTTCATCCACGCTTCTCAAAGAGCCGTAAAACCTATGAATACCGCATTTTAAATGCGAGGTTCAGAAATCCGACACGCAGGCTTGACACATATTTCTATCATTATCCGCTTGACACAGAAAAGATGAGTGAGGCTGCAAAATATCTCATAGGAGAGCATGATTTTGCAAGCTTCTGCTCGGCAAACTCGCAGGCACAGACCACAGTCCGCACGATATATGACTGTACGGTGTCAAAGGCCGGTGACATCATCACAATACGTGTGACAGGAAACGGCTTTTTGTACAATATGGTGCGCATAATCGCAGGAACACTTGTGAAGATAGGTGGAAGCGATATGCCGGCAGATGCGATGAAGGACATAATAGCCGCAACAGACAGGGCAGCAGCAGGTCCTACAGCCCCGGCCCATGGGCTTACAATGATAGGACTCAAGTACGAGTAACAGCTTTAGATTTTTAATATTATATTAAGATTTTTGGAATATCAGTTTTTAGCTTCAATAATAGGCTATAATGTCGTTACAGTTAATACACGGTACGGTAAAAAGAAGCTTGGAGATGAAGACGGTTATGAGATTTACAAAAGTAAAAGAGAAAATTATAAAAAATAAACCCATAAACAGCACAGACGAAGGAAAAGGCAGACATCGTAAGGTAATCCGTATAGGAGCGTTTGCCCTGGTATTTGTCGTGCTGTTTTCGTTTGTCTCGACATTTTTTAAGATGACGGATGCTGTCAATATTGCGACTATAGAGGGGTTTTACAAGGAGCCGAAGAACACAATTGATGTGATGATGATAGGAGCCAGCGAGGTATACGCTGATTACAGCGCAACCGAGGCCTGGAAGAATTATGGATACACATCATACTCGCTTGGGGTATCAGGAGTGCCCGGCAGCCTGTACAAATCAATGCTCAGAGAAGCTCTCACCAGACAGCATCCGAAGGTTGTGGTTTTTGAAGTGAATGGCTTTTTACAAAATGACAGCTATTACGACAGAACGGTAAAGCTGCATAGCTGGATAGACAATATCCATAATGAGGAAAACAGGCTTGATACAATAAAAGAGATTGTGCCAAAGGATGAGCAGGATAACTTTAGAAACCCTTTAAAGCTATATCACAGCAATTGGAAGGATATTGACAAATGTGCACACACCTTTGCCACAAGAGTTGGAATGTATTTTGCAAAAACATCATGCATGAAGGGATTTTCATCTATTGCAAAATATTCCGATTGCCCATCAGGCAAGCAGAAAAAGCTCTACTTTACCGACAAGAGCAGAGCGTATATGACTGATCTGCTTGAGTATTGTAAAGCACAGGGGGTGGAAAAGGTGCTTTTTGCGAGGTTCCCTCATGAGAAGAAGGTAAAGAATCCGCAGGTGCTTTGCGACGTGAAGGAGCTGGTGGAGTCTTATGGCTATGATTTTGCAAGCTTTGAAGGAGATAAGAAACTTATCGGAATCAATGAGAGGGATGATTTCTACAATTCAGAGCATCTGAATATAAATGGAAGCCTCAAATTCACTGCATTTATGGGAAAATATCTGTCTGATAATTACAGGCTTAATGCAGACCACTCACCGGAGATTCAGAGTGCATGGGGCGAGTGCGCAAGGCGCGCTGACAAGGTGATAAGTGCCTGCGCAAAGGATACGGATCTGAGTCTGGGCAATCATTATTTTGAGATGTCCGTTTATCTGCCTTATAATTTTTCGTCAAGCCTTGCGACAAATAAGGTAGCAGATACGAACAACGAAGCAAAGCCTGCAAAGGAGTTAAATACCCCGGTAAAAAAATAGCATGATAGTGTATGGACTTTAAAATAAATACTGCCTGTTAATTAAAGTATGTCTGGCAGTATTACTTTAGAAAATAGATTTGGAGTAAATAAAATGGAACTCATTTCATTAAAATATGCGATATTTGTAATCGTGTTGCTTGTACTATATTATTGCTTTCCGAAGAAATACCGCTGGTATGTGCTTCTGGCGGGAAGCATGGCATACTATGTGATTATATGTAAGTGGTATGTGCTTTTTATCATTTTCACAATATGCACCACCTATGGCTCAACAATATGGATTGACAAGCTGTTAAAGAAGCAGAATGCTATCGTAAAAAGCCATAAGGAGGACTGGGACAGGCAGACCAGAAAGGACTACAAGGAGAAGGGCAGAAAAAAGAGAGTGGCAGTCATGCTTTTTGCGCTGCTTTGCAATTTCGGCATTCTGGCATTCCTTAAATATATACCATATGCGGGGGAGCTTGGACTTTTGCTTCCACTTGGCATATCCTTCTACACCTTCCAGTCCATGGGCTATGTGATGGATGTATACAGGGAAATTGTCGAGCCTGAAAAGAATTTTCTTAAGGTAGCGCTGTTCGTGTCATTTTTCCCACAGATCATACAGGGACCGATTGCGATATATGATAAGCTTGCGGGACAGCTTTACGAGGGACATTCCCTGAGACTTGAAAATCTGCAAAAGGGTGCGCTTCTGGTGCTCTGGGGAGTCATGAAAAAGCTTGTGATAGCAGACCGCGCGGTAAATATCATCAATTTTGTGATGGATAAGCCGATGGATTTTTCGGGCACTTATGTATTTTTTGCGGCAGTAGTGTATGCGCTGCAGCTATATGCGGATTTCTCGGGAGGAATCGATATAGTGCGCGGTATTGCGGAGATGTTTGGCATAACAATGTCAACAAACTTCAACCATCCGTATTTTTCGCGTTCGCTCACTGAGTACTGGCACCGCTGGCATATGACTCTTGGAGACTGGTGCAGAAACTATATCTTCTACCCGCTTTCAATCTCAAAGCGTTTCCTGAACTTTGGCAAATGGCTAAAGCCGAGATTTGGCGCGCATATCAGTAAGGTGCTGCCGGGCTGCATCGCGAGTGTCATCACATTTATCGTCATCGGAGTATGGCACGGTGCCAATATGAAATACCTGTATTTCGGACTCTGGAACGGCATTGTAATCATGCTTGCAGAGCTTTTTGCTCCGGTAAACAAAAAGGTGGCAGGCGGCTTTTTTAAGCTGACCGGCCTAAGGGAAAAGGGCATCTTTGCAACAATTGTATCAGTGTTTTGGACCTTTATGCTCATACTGGTAGGCTACTATTTTGACATAGCAGCAAATGCGTCGACTGCATTTCACATGCTTTTTAAATCGGTCACGGATTTTCATATCAGCGAGCTTGGAATAAACAACATCATTTTGAATCTAGGAGCATGCGGACTGGACGAGTACGATATACTTTTACTTATAATATGTACGCTGCTGTGGTTCTTTATCAGCTTCGTTGAGGAAAATAAAAAGCTCGACATGCGCGATTTCATACTTTCAAGAAAGCTGCCGCTTCGCTGGGCGATAATATACCTTGGCATCTTTATAGTAATAATATTCGGTTACTACGGACCGGGAGTGAATCCGGCTGATTTTGTATATATGCAGTTTTAAAATAAAAGTTTAAAGAAAAAGTATAAACATAAAGAAAAAACTTAAAGACAAAGTTTAAAGAAATAGCTTAAAGAAAAAGCTTAAAGAAAAAGCCGAAAATAAGGGTGAAAAACACTTGACAACAGCCGGTTACGCAAGTATAATATCTAGGTCTGTAAAAGTAGATAAATGGAAGCCAAAGCCCCGGCAACCATTTAGTATAGATAATGATAGTCATCTGAGATGGAACAGAGGACTATAAGATGTCAAAAAGGAAGTGGCGTCCGGACATACGCGATTTCAAGAGGCATCGGCATTAAAAGTAATCGAATCATTTAAGGAGGAAAACCGATGAAAACATTTATGGCTAGTCCTGCTACAATCGACAGAAAATGGTATGTAGTAGACGCTGATGGAAAGACATTAGGACGTTTAGCATCAGAAGTTGCTAAAGTATTAAGAGGAAAGAATAAAGCAATCTTTACACCACACATTGACACAGGTGATTATGTAATCGTTGTCAATGCTGACAAGGTTAAGGTTACTGGTAAGAAATTAGACCAGAAGATTTACTATCATCACTCAGATTATATCGGTGGTATGAAAGAGACAACATTAAGAGAGATGATGAACAAGCACCCAGAGCGCGTTATCGAGTACGCTGTAAAGGGAATGCTTCCAAAGGGAC
>ENA-ORRX01000596-ORRX01000596.1-human-gut-metagenome-genome-assembly--contig:-NODE-596-length-11669-cov-17.2753_pt1 | contig 11669 bp, 8 predicted proteins | sample MGYA00242186_ERZ509153 | MGnify/ENA primary metagenome ERZ509153 (study PRJEB26280, sample SAMEA2338643) | human gut metagenome | biome: human gut; feature: human-associated habitat; material: faeces... | reverse complement strand
AAGAAGTTTTGGGGTACTACAGAGAATGCTGTGAGAATCCAAATCTCATCGGCAATCATAGCCTATTGCCTTGTTGCTATCGTACAACATGATTTGCAACTTAAGCGATCGACTTATGAGGTTCTTCAGATTCTAAGCATTTCTCTTATGGATAAGACAACACTCGTAGATCTCTTCGAAAGGACTGATTTCAATAATGTCAAAGAACTCGATTGTCCCCTCTTTCCGGGATTATTTGATTAATATTTAACTGGTCCCGATTTTAACGGGACACTAATGAATATGTTCCAAAAAGAATACTCTAATATTTTTTCACACTTATTATTTGTACCCTCCGCAAAATTAGCATAACTTTGCATTTTAACTGTGTATAAAGATATGATACACATACAAATAAGAATGACAATGACAAGACCATATATCATCATCACACTTGCCGCACTTCCACTCATGTTCACCTCCTGCATCAAGGACGAACCGCTCGGAATGGAATGTGACATCGAAGAGGCTTTCATACATGCCGACGACCCACAGGCAATGTTCTTCCAGCCCTCTGACTCGCTGACACGCGTGATTGCAACGCAGACCACCATCAACTTCAGTCCGCTCCGACCGGGAGCTGACCTGACACAGATGGCACCGCAGTTCCGCATCACACCGGGAGCCACCATATCGCCTGCAAGCGGTTCGGTGCACGACTTCTCACAAGGTGCGGTGGTCTACACCGTGACGTCGGAGGACGGACAGTGGCACCGTACGTACAACGTGAACATCACTGCCATGGAACCGGAGATACCGGAGGCAAAGACGGACACGATGAGATACGACTTCGAGAACTTCTTCCTTGAGGAGAAGGCGCAGAAATACTATGTATGGAGCGACATCCTCGACAACGGCAACCGCGCCGACAACTGGGCGACGGGCAACGCCGGATTTGCCATCGCAAAGAAGAAAGCCACACCTGAGGAATATCCCACCACACCGCTGACCGAGGGTTATGACGGCAACGGCGTGAAGCTGACGACATGCTCCACGGGATCGTTCGGCGTAATGATGAACATGCGCATCGCAGCAGGCAATCTCTTCACAGGCGTGTTCGAGTCGACCATCGCCACGAAGACACCTCTGCTTGCCACCCACTTCGGCGACGGAGCTGCCAACAAGCTCAACGTCAAGCCCGTAAGCTTCAGCGGATATTACCAGTATGCGCCGGGCGACGAGTTTATGGACAAGAGCGGCAAGGCGGTGGAGGGACGCATTGACGAGGGCGAAATCTACGCCGTGGTGTTCAAGAATACGGACGACCAAGGCAACGCCTTCTATCTGACAGGCGACAACGTAAAGACCAGCCCGCAGATTATCGGCAAGGCGCTCAGCGGACGCATCACACGCACCGAGAACGGATGGCAGTTCTTCGACATCCCTTTCGAATACACCACAGAGCCCGACCCGCAGGTGCTCGCCAACTACGGCTACAGCATAGCCATCGTCTTCACCTCCAGCTGCGAGGGAGCACACTTCGAGGGAGCCATCGGCAGTACGCTATTAATAGATAAGGTGAAGGTGGCATACGAGAAGCCCGCCGCACAGCAGAAATAACATTCAACCGCATCAATATGAAGAAAACAATAATCACACTGCTCCTCGTGGCCTTCGTAGGCTTGCAGGAAGCGCTCGCCATCGACATCTTCGGCGATCTCAGATACATGGTACGCTTAGGCTACAGCCTCGGAGGAACGGCTCCGGTGGGCATGCCAGCCACCATCCGATCGCTCGACAAGTATACGCCCACCAACAACACGCTCCTCGGACTGGACGCATACAAGCCCCTGACTGAGAAGTGGGGACTGCAGGCAGGTTTCCATTACCAGAACAAGGGCATGAAGACCGACGCTAAGGTGAAGGGATACAGCATGGAGATGAGACGCGGCGACGAGACGCTCAGCGGACTCTTCACCGGTAATGTCGTAACGGAGGTGGACGAATGGATGGTGACGCTGCCGCTGCAGGTGACATACAACGTGTCGCCGAACCTGCGTCTGAAGTTCGGTCCTTACTTCTCTTACGTACTTAGCAACAACTTCAGCGGATATGCCTACGACGGATATCTGCGCGTCGGCGACCCGACGGGCGACAAGGTGGAGCTGGGACACGTGGAGGGAGAACGCGGCGACTATGACTTCACCGAAGACCTGCGCCACTGGCAGTTCGGACTGGACCTCGGTGCAGACTGGTTCTTCTCCAACCACTTCGGTGCATACGCCGGACTGTCATGGGGTCTGACCAAGATTTTCCGCAAGGACTTCCACGTCATCGAGCAGTCGCTCTACCCCATCTACGGCAGCATCGGACTGACATACAAGCTCAAGTAAGAAATATTAATAACGAAAAACAATTGTCTATGAAGAAAATCTTTACACTACTTGCAGTGGTCATGGCATCGCTCACAGCCATGGCACAAACCACCTTCTATGGTACATGGAAGAACAACTCTAACTCGTTCCCGAGCTTCGACAACTATGTGGAGGTAACCGTAAACGACAACGGCACAAGCACCATCGTACTGAAGAACATCGTATTCGGCAACGACGTTCTCGGAACCATTACGCTTAACAATGTCTCCACAGAGCAGAACGGAAACGGATATAGCTTCTCTATGGGCAGCCAAACCACTTTCGACATCACCGAAGGCAATATGGGCGGTGTGACAAAAGGCGCATTCGAGGGCTGGGGAACTATGGACGGAGAGAACCTCCAGCTCACAGCCAACTACTTCGACTACGGCACTACATCATTGCGCTACGTGAAGTTTAACGGCACAAAGGTGCAGACCAAGCCCGACGGACCCACCATCGTCGAGACCGAGACATTCTCGTCAGACCTGCTCACATCTACAGCAGCCGGCGACACCAAGACCACAAAGAACGCCAATGCTATCCTCAGCAAGTATTCTGACAACACTTACTCACTGACACTCAAGCCGGTGGAGACAGCTGACGCTTCTTACGGAGCCATCACATTCAGCGGACTCGGATATGAGGAAGAGGACGGCGAGACATACATCTCCGGCTACGTGGACGCCACAACAGAAGAGACTTCACCGCTCTACGGCAAGAACATCAAGGGCGACCTCTCTGCCATAATCGACGTGGACGGCAACCTCGTGGTATCCGTCATGCTCGTTGACATGGACGACGAGAACTTCAACGTGGAGATGCAGTTCGGCAAGGAGGAAGAAGAGCCGTTCGAACCGGTCTCAATGGCAGGCACACTCTCAAGCTTCTCGCGTACTGACGACGGCGACGTATCAGACCAGAAGCCTTCCGTACTGACCATCACTGACGAGGGCGAAGGCAAGTGCACACTCACTATGACCGAGGGCACACTCCCCGGAACAACTCTCTCACTCGGCACCATCACCATCCCTTCAGTGGCTTACGAGGCTGACGAGGCCACTGCCACAATGAATCTTTCTTCAGGCAAGGTGGAGGCAACTACAGAATGCGCACATCCTTTCTATAAGACCATGACCGTGAACAGTCTCTCTGGCAGCATCACAGTGAAGATTGACGAGAACAGCGAGGACAATGACCAGGTCAGCGCCAACATCACATTCAGCGTGGACAACAACGGCACAGAGACTGTGGAATACACATTCTCAACCAACGGATACGTAACTGGCGTAGACACGGTGAAGAAGGCTGACGGCTCAGTGAAGCACATCTACACCATCTCTGGCATCGCCACCACACAGATGCAGCGCGGCGTCAACATCGTACGCCATGCTGACGGCACTGTGACTAAGGTGGTTAAGAGATAAACGAACAGAAAACACTCACACAAATAAAAACAACAAAAGAATGAAAAAGTCATTATTCACAATGGCAATGGCTGCGATAGCCTTAACTGCCAACGCCACCGACTACCAGGGTAACTACAGCAGCAACGCTGGAGGACAGAAAAGCACCGTGGACGGTAAGGTGAGCATCGAGGAAGGCACTGACGGCACAAGCACCGTCACCATCCACAACTACGCTTATGAGGTGTATGGCACAAAGCACTATGTGGGCAATATCGTCCTCAACGGCGTGAAGACATCCAAGGTGGGCAACGTAACTCTCTTCGAGAGCGCCCAGAGCGTGAACATCACAGAGGGCGACGTCGACACCTACACATGGGAAGGTCCCGGCTACTCGGCTCTCTGCAATGGCGGTGTGCCCGTAATCTTCAAGGCTGAGCTGCGCGGCGACAAGCTCACTGCAGCCTTCAACCTCGACACATTCCAGGCCATCAAGCGCCGCATCAAGGCCACGTTCGGCGAAAACCGCTACACCATCGGACAGATTCTCGGTTCTAACTTCGATGCTTGGCACACAGCCAAATACACTGGAGGTGTACCCAAGAAAGACTACACCAGCGACGAGCCTGACGGATGGCACTCATTCATGAGCGCATCTGGCACTCTCACAGGTTTCGTAAGCAAGAACACACACACATACAAGTCTGACGACGTGCGTCCCGGCGGCAAGGGCACAAGCCTCAAGCTCGTTTCCGGCATCGTAAACGTAGGCATCAAGCAGCCCGCCAACGGAACCATCACCACCGGTCGTCTCCAGGCAAGCGGTTTCACACCGAAGGACACCGGCAACAACTCTACTTCTGATCCTTCTTCAAGCGACGTAGACGGAAACAACGATCCGTTCTACTCAGCGCTCAGCTCACGTCCTGACTCTATCGCCGTATGGGTGAAGTATAAGCAGGGCACGCTCTCTGAGTCTGACAAGAAGAATTATCCTTACGCCACCATCTCTGCCATCATCAACGACGGCACAAAGATTCAGGACCCGGCTGACAAGGAGTATAAGACCATCGTGGCTACTGCCCAGAACAAGGAGATAGCCGAGACCGGCAACGAGTGGAAGCGCATCAGCGTTCCCTTCAATTACACTTCGTACGACATCGACCCGAAAGCCATCCTCGTTACCATCTCTACCAACGCAGAGCCGGGTGTGGCTTCGAGCGACGAAAACAATCCTGACGTGCTCTACATCGACGACCTCGAGCTTATCTACAACGCACAGCTCAGCGATATGTCTATCAGAGACATCGACTTCGATTTCGATCCGAACAAGTATTACTATGAGGGACTGACATTCAACGGCGAGCTTACCGAATCAGACCTTGAGCCTCACCACATGGGCAACGGCTCATACATCAACAGCACCATTACACGCAGCCCGGCTGAGAAGGGTTATGCCACTGTTACCGTAACCGTAACATCAGCTGACCTCAAGACCGTGAACGCCTACACATTCAAGGTGAAAGAGGCTGCTGCCGAGCCTACTAAGGAATATAAGGGCAACCTCGCCATCACACTGAGCGGTGAGCCGCAGGATCCGGAAGAGGCAAGCATCTCTACCATACAGCACGAGGACGGCACATACGACATCCGCCTCAACCAGTTCTCGTTCGGTCCGTTCCTCATCGGCGACGTAACCATCAAGAACGTACCCGCTACAGAGGTGGACGGATGGACTGTCTACACAGCTGAGCAGGACGCTGAAATCACAAACGGCGCTGAAATAGCAGAGGCTCTCGGTGGCAAGGTGCACGTTAAGCTCGCAGCTCAGAGCAAGGACGACGACCTCTACGCAGAGATCACGCTCCCCGTTGAGCTTGGCGAGGACGTGATTGACGTATTCGCAGTATTCGGCAACAAGCCCGCTACCGGCATCAACGGCATCGAGGACAACGCCAATACCACCGTTACCGGCATCTACAACGCTTCAGGTATGAAGCTCCAGAAGCTGCAGCGCGGCATCAACATCGTCCGCACCGCTGACGGCAAGACTGTAAAGATTATGAAGTAAACAGCACGATTGAGGTTATAAACCATACATAACCTTATCAAATACTTAAACGAAAAAACTCCAGCCATTGCAGGAATGCAGCGGCTGGAGTTTTTTTTTGTTGAGTAACATGAAAATTGCAGTTTGTCGGTGAGATTATAAATGAGCAAACAGTGCAAACCTAGGAGGCTATGGCGTCCCGCCGTAGCCACGCACCCACGAACAACCAGCAGATTGAGTATGAGCTGCGGGTTTCTGGTACAATGTTACATATTACAGTTCCGCGGAGCGGGACCTATATCATGAAACCCACTGCAAGCTGCGAAGCAGCGCAGCTGTGGGTACGTGCGTCACCTTCATCTAAATATAGTTCCCAGAAGGGGGACTGACACATCCCGTATGATATTGAGGATGATAGTCGGTCCCGCTTCGCGGAACCAAGAGAGGGTGGGGAGGATTGTTTGTCCCACAGCTGCGCTCCTTCAGAGCTTGCAGTGGGTTTCTGATGGATGCGTGTCCACTCGGGACACGACGCCGCTCCTACGCTAAATTGCAGTTTATCCTATCCTCTTTATTCCTTCTTCCAGCCTGCTCCACGGGCAAGCCATATTTATTCTTATGAAGCCTTCGCCTTCCTTGCCGTACATGCTTCCGGCGTTCACCCATACGCGGTTCTCGCGCATCAGACGTTCTTCTATATGCTCTGACGACTCGCCGAGTGCGCTGCAGTCCACCCATGCCAAGTATGTTCCCTCCATGTTCATAACGGGGAGATGGGGCAATTCGCGGGCGAAGAAGTCGCGGAGGCGGCGATAGTTCTCCGTAATGTAGGCACGCAACTGGCACAGCCATTCATATCCGCCGTCCGAATAGGCAGCCTGAAGAGCCAGAACGCCGAAGGGATTGACGTCGCAAACCTCATTGATGTTTATGGCACGGTCAATTCTTTCGCGTACAGCGGCGTCGCGGCAGACGATGTTGGCAATCTGCAAGCCGGCTATATTAAACGCCTTAGAGGGCGAACAACACGTCACGGAGCCGTACGAAAGATTGTCGGGGAGCGTGCCGAACGGCGTGTAACGGTGGTCGCCAAGCGTCAGTTCGCAATGAATTTCGTCCGAAACCACTCGCACGCCATGCTTCTTGCAGAGCACAGCCACACGTTCCAGCTCGTCACGGCTCCACACTCGTCCTCCCGGATTGTGCGGATTGCAGAGCAGCAGTAGACGGGCACGCTCGTGCGAGAGGCGCTGTTCGAGGTCGTGGAAGTCGATTTCGTAACGCAGGAGCGCTTTATTATAGATGAGTGGACTACTTACCGTCTCGCAGCCATTATTGCGAATAGAGGAGAAAAAACAGTTGTATACGGGTCCCATCACCACAACTTGGTCGCCAGTCAGCGTCAGCGCCTTGATTATGGCTGATATGGCTGGCACCACGCCTGAGGTGTAAATTATGTCGTCACAATGGAAGCGCCACCCGTGTCGTTCCTCAAACCAGCGGCATACAGCCTCATAATAGCTGTCCGGCACGCGTGTATAGCCGAAGATGGCATGGTCAACGCGGCGGCGCAGCGCCTCCGTAATGCCGGGATAAGTCTCGAAGTCCATGTCAGCCACCCACAGCGGAATGATGTCATCACCCGCCGCCGAGTCCCACTTGTATGAGTTGGTGCCACGGCGGCAGGTAGGTTTAGAGAAGTCGTAAATCATAATTATATTATTTTTCTCTGATGCTAACCACGCAGTCAGCCGGCTTCTTTATGTTCTCGTCTATTATCACCTCTCCGATACTGTCTGCCGTGATGCGTCCCGACATCGGATTCTTTATGCTCTTGATGTGTCCGCGGATGTCAGCCTGAACGGTGGAATACTCGAAGGCACGGTCGCATTCGGCGTCGAACGTGCAGTCCTCGAGCACCAGATCCTTGGCATAGCAGAGCGGCTGTTCGCCGGAGATGTGACATCTTACGAGGCGGAGACCGCGCGAGTGCCATCCGAGGAACTCACCGTTAAGCTCCGAGTCGTACACCGTGACGTTGTCCACCTCCCAGAACGAGTCCTTCGTGTCAATCTTGGCGTTGCGGATGACGATGTCGCGTGAGTACTGGAACACGTACTTCGAGTCAGAAACGAGTCCGTCCACCTCCACATTACGGCAGTGCATGAAGGGATAAGTGCCGTCATGCAGCACCACATTCTCTATCTTCAGCCCGTCAATGCCCCAGAAAGTCTCGTCAGCGTCGTTGATGGTGACGTTCTTCAGCGAGAGATTCTTCATTTCACGGAAGAACTTCGGGCCGTTGATGACGCAGTCCTCCATGTGCATATCGTCAGAATACCAGATGGCAGAGCGCGAACCCGGCGCAAAATAACAGTTGCGGATGTCCGATCCCTTGACGTGCCAGAGCGGATATTTGCCCTCAAAATAGCAGTTGCGGCAGACAATGTTGCTGCATTCCTTTACGCCCGACTCGCCGAACGTAATGCGAACGTGGTCGAGTTCCGTGTTGTGGATTTCGAAGAGAGGACGCTCTCCACCGAATACCTTATTAGCAATTTTCTCCATAATCGTAATAGTATATATTAGTTTTATATTTTTAAATCTTTTTCTGCGGCTTCAGCTTCCATGTCCACAGCTTCACGAGGAATATCATGCCGCGGAAGCAAAGCTCCAGGCACATCGCCAGCCACACGCCACGCAGACCCATCGTCGGGGCGAGCAGCGCGGCGAGAGTTATGCGCACGCCCCACATCGAAGCGAGGTTCATGATGCTCGGAGCTATGGTCTTGGCGGCTCCCACGAACACGCCGTAGCAGATGATGGCTGCACCGAACATCGGTTCGGCGAAGGCTTCTATGCGCAGCACCTCCACACCAAGCTGTCTTACCTCCACAGAGGGAGTCATCATAGCCATCGCAAACGGCGACGCCACGTACATCACCACGCCCATGACCGACATTATCGCTACACCAAGCCCTACGGAGAGCCATGCGAAACGCTTCATCAGGTCGTGCCTTCCTGCACCGATGGTCTGTCCCACGAGCAGCGTCAGCAACTCCGTAGCCGGGCATATAGCAGAGGCTCTCCACGATGATGCCGAACGAGTTGGCGGCGATGGCAATGGTGCCGAGAGGAGCGATAATAATGGTGGTGACGATATACGCAGACGTCATAATGGTCTGCTGCAGTCCCATCGGCAGTCCGATGTGCATGGCGTTCTTCACCACATTCCACGTCGGCAGGAAGCGTCCGCTGTCCTGACGCAGACAAAGTTCGCCCTTGCGGAAGCACAGTATATACATCGTCACCGTGGCTGCCACTGCCTCCGCCGAAACCGTTCCGATGGCGGCGCCCTCCACTCCGAGTCCCGCGCCGGGCATCATCACCTGCATGCCAAACACTTCCATGGGGCGCGTGGGGAAGATAAGGAAGAAATTGAAGAATACGTCCAGAGCCATCATCACCACACTCATCACGCTCGGCACCACCATATTGCCCGAACTGCGGAGCATGCCGTAGCCGAACATCGAGAACTGGAAGGCGGGCAGACCCAACGAGATGATGGCGATGTAAACGGACGACGTGCTGCAGATGTCCTCTCCCCCACCCAACCATCTTGGCAGGAACGGACTGATGGCAAGCACCGTCATTCCCAACAGCATGCTAACCACCAGCACGGACATGATACCCTGGCGCAGAGTGGCACGTGCACGTGCGGGGTCGTTGCCGCCAAGCTGATGGCTTACCTGAACGTAGAAGCCGGCAGCCGCAGCCGAACAGATGCTGCCCATCAGCCACATGGTGGTCTCCACCAGTCCGATGGCAGCAGAAGCGGAAGCGCCAAGGCTGCCCACCATCGAAGCGTCAATATACTGCATCATCGTGGTGGTGAGCTGGGCGAGTATGGCAGGCGTGGCAAGACTCAGCACGAGCCTCGCCTGCTGGGAGAACGTCATCGGCGCTCCCTTACGTATCATAGCGAGAAGTATGTCCTTCTTGTTATTGCGATTCATTGTCAATGATTAATAAATAAAGAAAAGAGAATGTGTCAAAACTAAAAGCATCAAGGAAACTGTAGGAGCTGCGGGCATTCCTGCCCGCGGCATTGCAGCAATAAATACAGCAAGTTACGGCTGCTTGCAGTGGTGCGGGCAGGAATGCCCGCACCTACTACGGTTAGCTTTGTTCCTTTTTTTTAGTTTTGACACACCCCCTTCGTTGTATATATACTTTTCAGTATAATAATCGGAAGCCTGTCTTATAAGCAGACCTGTCCTTACGACAGCTCCAGCATGCGCTCTATCGGCTTCACGGCGTCGCGTGCTATCTCGGGGTCCACCTCCACGGTGGGCCACTCGTAGCGCAGCGTGTTATATATCTTCTTCAGCGTGTTCTTCTTCATATACTCACATTCGTTGCAAGAGCAGCCTACCCCACCCTCGCTTACTTCAGGCGGAACAGGATAGAACGTCACGTCGGGGCAGCTGCGCTGCAGTTCGTGCAGGATGCCAGCCTCCGTGGCGATGATATATTCCTTCGTCTCGGGATGAGCCTTGGCGTAATTGAGCATGGCAGCCGTCGATCCCTTTACGTCAGCCACGGCAAGCACAGGAGCCTTACACTCCAGGTGAGCCATTACCACTGCCTCAGGATGCTCCTCCTTGAGCTTCACGATGGCTTCCACGGAGAACTTCTCATGAACATGGCAGCCGCCGTTCCAGAGAAGCATCTGGCGACCGGAAACGCTGTTGATGTAATTGCCGAGATTATAGTCGGGACCGAAGATAATCTTCTCGTCCTTCGGGAAAGAAGCCATCACCTTCTCCGCATTGCCAGACGTGACCACCACGTCCGTGAGCGCCTTGACAGCCGCCGTGGTGTTGACGTAGCTCACCACCTTGTAGCCGGGATGCTGCTCCTTAAACTCCTTCAGGTCCTCAGCCTTGCATGAGTCAGCCAACGAGCAGCCAGCTGTCAGATCCGGGCAGAGCACCTTCTTCTCCGGCGAGAGCAGCTTGCATGTCTCAGCCATGAAGTGCACACCGCACATCACAATCATCTTGGCGTCGGTCTGAGCCGCCTTGCGTGCCAGCGCCAGCGAGTCGCCGATAAAGTCAGCCACTTCCTGCACCTCGCCCACCGTATAGTAATGAGCCAACAGCACGGCGTCCTTCTCCTTGCAAAGACGGCGTATCTCTTTCTTAAGGTCAATCGACTCGTCAACAGGCTCGTCGACAAATCCCTTTTCAGTCCACTCTTTATTCATTGCTTTATTGTTTATACGTTTCGTTCGTTTTGGTCGTTCCCACCACTTATCCACAACATCTATATATATTCTCTCTTTCTTTTTTTAAAAAGAAAAAAAATAATATTAGGATGATGTACTGTTAGTATGTTGGTAACTTTCCTGTCTTTTTCTTGCATATTAAGTTATAAACATGGGAAAGCCTGTTGTCCACAGGCAATCGTAACATCTTCCTGTTGATTTTAAGCGTAATAGGCGTGTTATCCACAATATGATGTAGACACGTGCAAAGTTAATAAGTTTATATCTTTTTTCGATTAATAATCGTGGAAAACTTTGTAATATCATCTTAATAATAGTGTTAGTTATCCACACCCCAACTGCTACTCCCTGTCCCCTGTTGATAAGTGGCGAGTTATCCACAGGCTTCTCCACACGGTTATTAACAGGTATCACAGGGTTATGAACAGGAAACGGCACGATGGCTGAATCATCTACTTTTGTTTAGTTATATTGGTAACTTAGGAGGCTATGGCGTCTCGCCGTAGCCACGCAGCCTCCCATACCTGACA
>ENA-ORRX01000589-ORRX01000589.1-human-gut-metagenome-genome-assembly--contig:-NODE-589-length-11786-cov-3.35734_pt1 | contig 11786 bp, 10 predicted proteins | sample MGYA00242186_ERZ509153 | MGnify/ENA primary metagenome ERZ509153 (study PRJEB26280, sample SAMEA2338643) | human gut metagenome | biome: human gut; feature: human-associated habitat; material: faeces... | reverse complement strand
ACCACGCTGGCACTGGGCGGCTGGCTGCCGGTCAAGACCATCCGCGCCACCGTGATGCAGCGCCCCACGGTCACGGTATGCGGCACGCCCTTTGGGGTGAAGATGTTCTCGGAGGGGGCACTTGTCGTGGGCTTTTCCGAGGTGCACACTGCCGCCGGTACAATAAACCCCGCAAAGCAGGCAGGGCTGCGGCTGGGCGACCGGGTGATCCGCATGGGGAACACCGTTACCGAGACCAACGAGCAGGTCCATGCCGCGCTGGAAGCCGCCGCCGGTGCGGCGGTGGAGGTGGTCTACGTCCGCAAGGGGGAGCAGCGGCAGACCACCCTTTTGCCGGTGTGGGATACGCAGAACGCCCAGTGGCGGGCAGGAATGTGGGTGCGGGATTCCTCCGCCGGGGTGGGCACTCTGACCTTTGTGGATGTGCAGGCCGGGGTATTCGCCGGGCTGGGTCACCCCATCAGCGACAGTGACACCGGCGAGCGGGTCGCCCTGCGCAGCGGCGAGATCGTGGCCTGCCAGATCGTGGGCTGCACCGGCGGTACCGCCGGCAGCAATCAGAACACGCATACTAACTCCCCTTTTTCACCGCCGGCAGCCCCGGGGAGCTGAAGGGCAAATTTATCAGCGACCACGCCCTTGGCAGAATTTGCATCAACGGCGAAAACGGTGTCTACGGAACGGTAAGCACTGCGATTGCGGGGCAGCAGACGGAAATCGCCTTTGCGCAGGAGGTGCTGCCCGGCGCGGCAGAGATCCTGACCACCACCAGCGGCGAAACGCCCCGCAGCTACCGTGTCTATATAGAAAAGGTGAACGACGCCGACCCGCACCGCAACATGGTGCTGCGCGTCACCGACCCGGCACTGCTGGCGCAGACCGGCGGCATCGTGCAGGGGATGAGCGGCAGCCCCATCCTGCAAAACGGACGGCTGGTGGGTGCAGTGACCCATGTGCTGGTCAATGACCCGACACGAGGCTACGGTATTTTTGCACAAACCATGCTGGAACAGGCACATTCCGTGCCCGGAACGGACGCAGCAGCATAAAAAAGTATGACATTCGAGCGGAATTTCCATAATTTCCCAAAATAAACCGTTGAACTATCTGGAAAATTATGGTAAAATCCATGGTGTTAAGGGAACTGCACACATTGGAGGAAACAACCATGGATAAAGTGAGATTCTTGATGTCGGATACCGGTGCTCAGATTACAGAAGCCTGTCGTGAGGCGCTTGAGCAAAAGGGCGTGGAAGTGACCGTTGTGGAAAAGGATGGAAACAAGGTTTTACAGAAGATGTTGGCCGTTCGCCCGCAGGTAGTGCTGTTGGATGCCTTTATGCCCGGGCTGGACGCGCTGGCGGTCAAGCAGCGCTACAACGCCGCAGGCGAGCGCCACACCTCATTTTTCGTCACCGGCGCGTTCCAGAGTGAGGAGATGGTACAGGAGCTGCTGGACGAAGGCTTTGCCTACTATTTCGTCAAGCCCTTTGACGAAAGTGTCCTTGCCGCCCGGGTGCTCAAAGCAGCCAGCGGACAGGAAAAGCACCTGCTCCACACCAGTGTGGACAGTGACGAACTGACCGTCACCGAAATATTGCACCAAATTGGCGTGCCTGCGCACATCAAGGGCTACCAGTTCCTGCGGGATGCCATCCTGCTCACCATGAACGAGCCGGAGTACATCAACGCCGTGACCAAGCGCCTGTACCCGGAGACCGCCAAGAAAAACGGCACTACCGCCAGCCGTGTGGAGCGCGCCATACGCCACGCCATCGAGGTGGCATGGGACAGGGGAGACGTGGATACCCTCAATAGCTACTTCGGCTATACCATCCATAACCTGCGCGGTAAGCCCACCAACAGTGAGTTCATTGCAATGATAGCCGATAAGATGCGGCTGGATAAACGCCAGAGGGTGGGGTAAACAGCTGATATAAATAGGAGCGGCCATACAATTATAAAAAAGCATGGGATGACCCAAAGGCTTCATCTGAAAAAGGTGGAGCCTTTTCTCTTTGCATTTTCCTTCCCATCTGGTACAATGGTGCAGAAGGGAAGTGACAAAATGCCGGAAGTAGATGCGATCCGTGCGCAGCTGTTTGCGCTGCAAGATAAGGAATATCAGGTCTTTTACAGCCGCCTGATGCCCACCCTGCCGCCGGAAACGGTGATCGGGGTGCGGGTGCCGCTGCTGCGTAAGCTGGCAAAACAGATGGCAGATACCCCGGAAGCGGAGGCATTTCTGCAAAAACTGCCGCATTTTTATTATGAAGAAAACGCCTTCCACGCCTTTCTGCTGGAGCCTATCCGGGATTACGGCACAGCGCTGGCGGCAACTGAGCGCTTTTTGCCCTATGTGGATAACTGGGCAGTCTGCGATAGCTTCAGCCCCAAGGTGTTTGCGCAGCATAAGCCGGAGCTGCTGTGTGCTATCCGGCGCTGGCTGGGCTCTGACCAAGTGTATGCCGTGCGCTACGGGATCGGGTTGCTGACGCGGTATTATCTGGACGATGCCTTCCGGCCGGAATATCTGGCTTGGGTGGCGGCGGTGCACAGCGAGGAATACTATGTCAATATGATGCGGGCGTGGTATTTTGCCACTGCACTGGCAAAGCAGCCTGCAGCGGCACTGCCGTGGCTGACCGAAAAGCGGCTGGACGTGTGGACGCACAACAAGACCATCCAGAAAGCAGTAGAAAGCCGCCGCATCCCCCCGGAGCAAAAGCAGGCTTTGCGGGCGCTGCGCATTCGTTCACAAAAGCTTTGCGAAGAACGGTGCGTTTGACTGTTTACTTTATGGGAGTTTTATTGTAAAATATAGTATAGTAAAAATGCCGGGTCTATCCGGCGAAAGATAAAACAGGTGGTGTTTGGATTATGGCATTGAAATATAAGCGTATCCTTTTGAAGATCAGCGGCGAGGCGCTGGGCGGCGAAAAGGGCATGGGCTTTGACGAGCCCACCATGGACGCTATTTGCGGCGGCGTGAAAAAGGCCCATGAGCTTGGCGTGCAGATCGGCATCGTTGTGGGCGGCGGCAACTTCTGGCGCGGCCGCTCCAGCGGTAAGATGGAGCGCACGCTGGCCGATAAGATCGGTATGCTGGCTACGGTGATGAACGCACTGGCTGTCTCCGATAAGCTGGAGCAGCTGGGCGTGCCCACCGAGGTGTTCACCTCGATCACCATGCCGCAGGTGGCCCCTGCCTTTACCCGCAAGGACGCTCTGCGCGCCATGGATGAGGGCAAGATCGCTGTGTTCGGCGGTGGCACTGGCAACCCCTTCTTCTCTACCGATACGGCTACCGCGCTGCGCGCCGTGGAGGTGAGCGCCGATGTGATGTTCAAGGCGACCATGGTGGACGGCGTTTACGATAAGGATCCCCACAAGTACCCGGATGCCAAAAAGTACGATACCCTTACCTTTACCAAGGTGCTGGAGGATCAGCTGGCCGTTATGGACGGCACCGCAGCTACCCTGTGCCGCGACAACAAGCTGCCCATTCTGGTGTTTGATCTGGCCGACCCGGACAACATCGCACGGGCTGTGCAGGGCGAGAACGTGGGCACGCTGGTCTACGAGGGCTGAGCATAGCGCCCCGGTGCAACTGCATACGATTGGATAGAGCAGCAGCGGCGCAGTGCGCTGCCTGCATGGATCAATAGAATAAAAGAAACAGGAGAACAACGACAATGAGCAGCAACACCAAGGTTTACGAAGATAAGATGAAGAGCTCTGTGGAGCACCTGAGCCGCGAGCTGGCCGCTGTGCGCGCAGGCCGTGCGAACCCCGCCGTGCTGGATAAGGTGGTCGTGGACTACTACGGTGCTCCCACCCCCATCCAGCAGTTGGCCGCTGTGGCCGTCTCTGAGGCGCGCACCCTCACCATCACCCCTTGGGACCGCACTCTGCTGCGTCCCATCAGCAAGGCGATCATGGCCAGCGATGTGGGCATCACCCCCATTGATGACGGCGTTACCATCCGCCTGAACTTCCCCGCACCCAACGAGGAGCGCCGCAAGCAGCTGGCTAAGGAGGTCTCCAAGCTGGGTGAGGACGCCAAGGTTGCCGTGCGTAACGTGCGCCGCGACGCTATGGATAAGGCTAAGGCCATGAAGAAGGCCGGCGAGCTGACCGAGGACACCCAGAAGACCATGGAAGAGGATGTCCAGAAGCTGACCGATAAGTATATCAAGAACATTGATGCTGCCGTGGAAGAAAAGCAGAAGGAGATCATGGCCGTCTGATCCGCAGCACACAATAACAACTGGGAGGTGCCGTGCGCTGGTGAAAGGTGCGCGGCACTTTTTGCAGGGCAGCCCTGCTGCCGGGAGGTATAAATGGCACACCCCAAAGAATTTGCCGAGGGGCTTTCCATCGGCATCATCATGGACGGCAATGGCCGCTGGGCGAAAAACCGCGGCCTGCCCCGCACCGCAGGACACAAAAAAGGTGCGGCGGTGTTCAAGGATATTGCCAACTACTGCGATGAACTTGGCGTAGCATCGGTGTATTTCTATGCTTTCTCTACCGAGAACTGGAAGCGCCCGCTGGAAGAGGTGGGTGCCATCATGAAGCTGTTCGCCCAGTACCTCATCGAGGGCTTTGATTACAAAAACCGCAATATCCGCATTAAGTTCTTGGGCGACCGCACCGCGCTGGACCCCAAGCTGCAAAAGATGATGAACGAGCTGGAAGGGGACTCTGCCTGCAAGACCGGCATGACCCTGAACATCGCCATCAACTACGGCGGCCGCCCGGAGATCGTGCGGGCAGCGCAGCAGCTGGCAGCAAAGGCCGCGGCAGGCGAGATCCGCCCCGAGGACATCAACGAGCAGATGATGAGCGATGCCATGTACACCGCCGGACAGAAGGACCCGGACTTTATCCTGCGTCCCAGCGGAGAAAAGCGGCTGTCCAACTTTATGCTCTGGCAGGCCGCCTATTCGGAGCTGGTGGAGATGGATGTGCTCTGGCCGGACTTTACCCGCGCCGATCTGGACACCGCCATTGAGGAGTTCAACCACCGCAGCCGCCGGTTCGGCGGCATCTGAGCGGCAATCTGTCCGTATTGCAAACCCTGCACCTATGGTGCAGACCCGACAGACCCGGTACTTCCTCGGGTCGGAATGCGTTGCCCTGCAAGGGGCTGCTGCCGGAAGAACAAAGGAGATCGAAACCTATGAAAACACGCATTATTACTGCGATCGTGGGCATTCTGGTACTCATCGGCGTGATGTTTACCTTCAACACCATGGTGTTCAATCTGGTGATCGCAGCCATTACCCTGATCGCCATCCACGAGATTTACAGCGCCCTCGGCTTTGAAAAAAAGGACTGGCTCATGTACGCAGTGCTGGTACCCTACACATTGCTGGTCATGCTTTCCAGCTACAGCGCCATGCGCAAGCTGGTCATGCCCATGTCCTTTGTGCTGGTCACCTTTTTTGCCATCTATCTGGTGGTGCGCAACGGTACCATCAGCTACCAGAAGGCCAGCGGTCTTTTGGTGTTTTCGGGCATCGTGATCTTCTGCTTCTACTCTTTTATCCTGCTCAAGGAGCGTCTGCCGGTGGAAAAATTTGGCTATGACGCGGTTTTCTTTATTTTGCTCATTCTCTGCTTTGCATGGGGCGGCGATACCTGTGCCTATTTTGCAGGCCGCGCCTTCGGCAAGCATAAGCTGTGCCCGGTGGTCAGCCCCAAAAAGACGGTGGAGGGTGCCATCGGCGGCGTGCTGGGCACCATGGTGTTCGGCGTGGTCGCCACCCTCATCTACTCCATAGCGGCAAACCGCATGGAGGCCTTTACCCGCTCTAATATCGGCGTTTCCATGTATGTGATTATCGCGCTGCTGGGCTGTATCGCCGCTGTGCTGGGCATCTACGGCGACCTGTTTGCCAGCGTGGTCAAGCGCCAGTGCGGCATCAAGGACTACGGCACCATCTTCCCGGGGCACGGCGGCATTCTGGACCGCTTTGACAGCGTGATGTTCATTGCGCCCTTCGTGACCATGGTCATTACCGCCGTGTTCTACGCCTGATACAGGGGAGGAAACTATTATGTCTAAAAAAATTACGCTGCTGGGTTCTACCGGCTCTATCGGCACCCAGAGTCTGGATGTCATCCGCGCTCAAGGGTACGAGGTCTACGGCCTTTCTGCCCATAGCCATGTGGAAAAGATCTTGCAGCAGATCGAAGAGTTTCACCCGAAATACGTCTGCATGACCGACCCGGACGCCGCCACAAAGCTGGACGCTGCGCTGGCAGGTCGGGCAAATGCGCCCAAGCTGCTCACCGGCCCGGAGGGGCTGAAGGAGCTGGCTGCGCTGGACGGCCCGGACGTGGTGCTAAACAGTGTGGTGGGCATTGCCGGCCTTGGTGCCAGCCTGTGCGCCATCGAGAGCGGCCACGACTTGGCACTGGCCAACAAGGAGAGCCTTGTCACCGGCGGTCATCTGGTCACGCAGGCTGTGGAAAAGCACGGCGTACAGCTGCTTCCCGTGGACAGCGAGCACTCCGCCATCTTCCAGTGCCTGCAGGATAAGGAAAGCGCTCCCAGCCTGACCAAAATTCTGCTCACAGCCTCCGGCGGCCCCTTCTTCGGCATGACCACTGAGCAGCTGCGCGGCAAGACCCGGGCAGACGCCCTCAAGCACCCAAACTGGAATATGGGCGCAAAGATCACCATCGACTCCGCCACCCTGATGAACAAGGGTCTGGAACTGATCGAGGCTGTATGGCTCTTCGGTCTGCCCCCGGAAAAAATTCAGATCGTGGTGCAGCGCCAGAGCATCGTCCACTCTGCGGTGCAGTTCAGCGATAATTCGATCATCGCGCAGCTGGGTGTGCCGGATATGCGTATCCCCATCCAGTACGCCCTGACCTATCCCAAGCGTGTGCCGGGCGTAGTGCCAGAGTTGGACTTTACCACCCTGAAGCTGCTCACCTTCGATGTGGCCGACGAAGAGACCTTCCGCTGCCTTGCCGCCTGCAAAAAGGCCATCCGCAAGGGTGGTCTTGGTCCCTGCGCCGCCAACGGTGCCAACGAGGAAGCCGTTAAGCTGTTCCTTGAGGACAGGATCGGCTTTTTGGATATCGGCCGCTTGGTGGAGGCTGTTGTGGATAGCGACAGCTTTGGCGGCGACTATACGCTGGCAGACGTGTACGAGTGCGACCGCATGGCGCGCGCATTCGTGCAGGCACACCTGTAACGCTTTATCAGAAATATACGCCCCGGCGCTGTTTTTGTAACGGCTCCGGGGCGATATGGGAGAACGAATGTCATTTATTATCACCATTCTTGCCGCGCTGCTTGTGTTCAGTGCGGTGATCGCCATCCACGAGTTCGGGCATTTTACTGTGGCAAAGCTCTGCGGCATTCAGGTCAATGAGTTTTCCATCGGCATGGGGCCGGTGCTCTGGAAAAAGAATCAAAAAGGCACCCAGTACAGTCTGCGTGCCCTGCCTGTGGGTGGCTTTGTAGCGCTGGAAGGGGAGGAAAGCCCTGAAAGCCAGCAGGCAGAAGCTGCCCATACTGTGCAGGAGCAGCCCGCCCCGGAGACGGAAGCATCTGTGCAGCCCACCGGCGTCCCCCTGAATGAAGCACCGGTTTGGCAGCGGGCACTGGTCATGGTAGCCGGTGCTGTCATGAATTTCGTGCTGGGCTTTGTGGTGCTGGTGGTTTTGATCGCCGCCCAGAATGAGCCCATCACCAGCAAGACCATCTACGCCATTCAGGACGGTGCCCTCTGCGGGCAGACCGGCCTGCAGGCGGGGGACAAGGTTCTGGCGGTGAACGGCCGCCGTTGCTTTGTGGCCAATGATATCCTGTACGAGCTGGTGCGCACCCGGTCTTACAGCGCAGATTTTACCGTCCTGCGGGATGGCCAAAAGGTGCAGCTGCCGGGGGTGCAGTTCGACACATGGCAGGACGAGAAGGGCGAGACCCACATGAGCATCGGTTTTTCCGTCTACGGGCTGGAAAAAACCCCCGGCAATGTGCTGCGGGAGGCGGGCAACAGCGTGCTGTATTACGGCCGCATCGTGTTCACCTCCCTTGTGGACTTAGTGCGCGGGCGGGAGAGCATCAACAACCTCTCCGGCCCGGTGGGTATCGTGTCGGCCATCGGGCAGGCCGCCAACTACGGCTGGCAGGACTTGCTGGAGCTGCTGGCGCTGATTACCGTCAACCTTGGCATCCTCAACCTGCTGCCCTTCCCGGCGCTGGACGGCGGCAAGGTGGTATTTTTGGTCATTGAAGGCGTCACCGGCCATGCAGTGCCGGAAAAGCTGCAAAGCATGCTCACCCTTGCAACCTTCGGGCTGCTGTTCGGGCTGATGATCTTTGCAACCTACAACGATATTCTCCGGCTTATTACCGGGACAGTATAAGAAAGGGGAACCCTTATGCGGCAGAAAAAACGTGAAGTGAAGATCGGCAATGTGACCATTGGCGGCAGCAACCCCATTGCGGTGCAGACCATGCTCAATGTGCCGGTGGAGGACATCGAGGGCAATGTGGCGCAGGCCAAGCGGTGCGAAGCCGCTGGCTGTCAGATTTTGCGGGTCACCTGCCCCAGCCCGGCAGATGCAAAGTGCATCGAGGCCGTCAAAAACGCGGTGAATATCCCCATCGTGGCAGATATCCACTTTGACTATAAGGCTGCGCTGGCCTGCGCGGACGTAGGCGTAGATAAGATCCGTATCAACCCGGGCAATATCGGCGATGACGACCGGGTAAAGGCAGTGGTGGATGCCTGCCAGCAGAAGAATATCCCTATCCGCATCGGCGTCAACGGCGGCAGTCTGGAAAAGCACATTCTGGCCCGCTACGGCGCACCCACCCCGGAAGCTATGGTGGAAAGCGCTTTGTACCATGTGCGGCTGCTGGAAAAGTTCGATTTCAATAACATCGTTATCTCCATCAAAAACTCTAACGTGCCCCGCATGATGGAAGCCTACCGCCAGCTCAGCGCCGTCACCGACTACCCGCTCCATGTGGGCGTCACCGAGGCCGGTACCTACCAGATGGGTCTGCTGAAAAGCGGCATGGGCATCGGCGGGATGCTGCTGGAGGGCATCGGTGACACCATCCGCGTGTCGCTGGCTGCCGAGCCGGAAAAAGAGGTGGAGGCAGGCTTCAACATCTTGCGCGCTGTGGGCTTCCCGGTCACCGGGCCGGAGGTCATCACCTGTCCCACCTGCGGACGCACCCAGTACCCCTGTACCGAGATCGCCAACGAGGTGGAAAAGCGGCTGCAGGGCTACAAAAAGTCCATCAAGGTAGCCGTGATGGGCTGCGTTGTCAATGGCCCCGGCGAAGCGCGCGAAGCCGATATCGGCATTGCGGGCGGCAAGGGCGAGGCCGTGCTGTTCATCCATGGCAAGCCCATCAAAAAGCTGACCGGCGATAACATTCTGGATCAGTTCATGGACGAGATCTATAAATTGTAAGCATTCTTTTCGCTACTGCCACACCTGCAAAAACGGGTGCGGCAGTTTGTGCTGTAAAGAACCCACCAAAAAGGAGTACCATTTGTGAAACCACTTGTTTCCCAGCTGTGGCCGCAGTTTATGGCGGACCCGGATTTTGCGGCCTGCTTCGGGCAGGTGATCGTGGAGCACGCCCGGATGCTGCGGCAGGACCGGCAGGTCGAGTTTACTTTGCGCAGCGCCGCCCCGCTGGATCAGAACCTCTGCGCCCGGCTACTGGCTTCCCTGCAGCCGGACTACGAGGGCTTTGAACTGAAGATCAAAAACCTGTTCGGCTATGCCATGCTGGACGAGCACGCTTTGCGCACCCTGCTGGAGGACATGAAGCGGGACGGTGTGCCCATCAACGGCTTTCTGGACAGGAGCAGCATTACCATCACCGGGCAGAACATCACGGTGGGGGTGTGCCACGGTACAAAGTTTTTGCAGGAGATGGGCTTTGAAGAACTGCTTGCCAAGCGCATTGCCGAGCACACCGGCGTTACCCCAAAGGTGACGCTGCAAAGCGCAGTGACTGCGGCGGAGCAGCAGCAGATGGAGGAAAAGCTGGAGCGCAAGATCGCACCGCCGGTGGTCAAATTCGAGAAAAAGAACACGGCACCGTCCATCAAGGTGGAGGGTCTCAACCTTACCGACAAGCCGGTCACCATCTTCCACGGCAAAATGTTCACCCCCAAAAACCTTACTCCCCTCAAGGATCTGGGCGGCGAGGGCGGCAAGTGCATGATCTGGGGCGATGTGTTTTTTACCGAGGTCAAGGGCAACTACCGCAAGATCTACACCGTGTCCATCACCGATTATACCGGCTCAATCAACCTGAAAGTCCGTGCACAGGAAGGGGAGGACTGCTCCAAGTGGGAGGGCATCGGCAAGGGCAGCACGGTCATCGTGCGGGGCGACTGCTCCTACGATAAATACGAGCACGACTACATCGTGTACCCCTACGATGTGCTGATCGTGGAGCGCAAAAAGCGGGAGGATACCGCCCCGGAAAAGCGGGTGGAGCTGCATCTGCACACCAAGCTTTCCAGCATGGACGGCTTCTGCGACCCCGGCGGTATCGTCAAGCTGGCGCACCGCATGGGACACCCCGCCATTGCCATCACCGACCACGGCGTGTGTCAGGGCTACCCGGAAGCCATGCTGGCAGCCGATGACATCCACAAAAAAGACCCGGATTTCAAACTCATCTACGGGTGCGAAGCCTACTTTGTGGACGACATGGTGCCCTGCGTCTACGGCGTAAAGGATCAGCCGCTGGACGGCGAGTTCTGCGTGTTCGACACCGAGACCACCGGTCTTGATCCTGGGGTGGAGTACCTTACCGAGATCGGCGCGGTCATCATCCGCAACGGCGAGGTGGTGGAGGAGTTCGACACCTTCGTCAAGCCCGGCAAGCCCATCACCCCCAAGATCACCGAGCTGACCGGCATCACCAACGAGATGGTGGCGGATGCGCCCGGTGAAAAGGAAGCGCTGGAAGCCTTTCTTGCCTTTGCGGGCGACCGCATTCTGGTGGGGCACAACGTCCATGCCTTTGATATGCGCTTTTTACGGGCAGCTGCCAAGCGCAGCGGCATCAAGCTGGAGCCTACCTATATCGACACTCTGACCATGGCACAGACCATGTACCCGGGTCTGCACAACTATAAACAGGGCACCATCAATAAGCATCTGGAACTGCCTGCCTACGAAGCGCACCGCGCCTGCGAGGACTCCGCTGCGCTGGGACGTATCTTCTGCGTGATGCTGAACGACCTTGCGGAAAAAGAGGTGACGAAGGTCAGCGAGATCAACACCGGCCTTGGCGGCAACCGCGAGGTGCTGAAAAAGAAATACTATCACCTCATCATTCTGGTCAAAAACCAGATGGGCCTGAAAAACTTGTACAAGATCGTCAGTGAAGCACACGTCAACTACTTCTTCAAAAAGCCCCGTGTGCCCCGCAGCCTGCTGAACAAGTACCGGGACGGCCTGCTGCTTACCAGCGCCTGTGAAGCGGGCGAGCTGTACCGCGCCATCGTGGACGGCACCAGCTACGAAGAACTAAAAAAGATCGCCGCCTATTACGATATCCTTGAGATCCAGCCGCTGGGCAACAACGCCTATATGGTGCGGGATGGCAAGGTGGACAGCGAGGAGCGGATCAAGGAATTCAACCGCACCGTCATCAAGCTGGGCGAGGATCTGCACAAGCCGGTCATTGCTACCGGCGACGTGCACTTTACCGAGCCGGAGGATGCAATCTACCGCGCCGTATTGCAGGCGGGCAACGGCTTTAAGGATGC
>ENA-ORRX01000587-ORRX01000587.1-human-gut-metagenome-genome-assembly--contig:-NODE-587-length-11823-cov-38.4209_pt1 | contig 11823 bp, 8 predicted proteins | sample MGYA00242186_ERZ509153 | MGnify/ENA primary metagenome ERZ509153 (study PRJEB26280, sample SAMEA2338643) | human gut metagenome | biome: human gut; feature: human-associated habitat; material: faeces... | reverse complement strand
CAGAGGCAACTACCTCACTGTCTGCCACGTTCATCTGGCAGCCATAAGTTTCAATAAACAGTTTCTTCATTGTTCTAGATGAATTCTAATTTATGTTTGATGTATTAATATGATTTCTTTCCTGTATCTTCCATGCCGCATCATTTCATGTTCTTTGAAACTGCCATCAGCATGAAGTAGATGATTACGGCAGAGATCCATCCGGCGATGGCATCGATGAGATAATGTGCCTGGATATACACGGTAGCCATACACAGGAAGATGTAGAATGGCAGCATGGTGAAGAGCAGCTTGCGGTTTCTGCTGTGCCAGGCAAGGAGCATGCAGATGGTGCTTACGCCCACGTGCGAACTCGGGAAGGCGGCGGTAGGCCGCTCTCCGGCTTCCTTGGCATCCTCTACGAGCTGGTAGAAGATTCCGTCAGTATAGCCTGGAGTTGGCAGACAGTTGGTATGGGTGTTGAAGTAATCGCCCATTGCCGGGAAGATGCCCTTGGCAATATCCTGCACTCCCACGGCATCGAAGTAGAACGTTGGTCCTACCACCGGCACGTAGATGTAGATGAGATAGTAGAGGAAGAAGCTGGCGAGCAGCACAAAGCTAACTCGTTCTGCCTCATAGTATCTGCAGAAGAAATAGTAGAGTACTACCGCTGCTATCATCGGATAATACATGAAGTATCCCATCGACATCAGCTCGCTCACCACCGCCCATGGCAGTGCCTTGGCAAAGAGCAGGGCGGGCTGGCATCCAAAGAGATCCTGTTCCCATCCCGCAAAGATATGGTCGAGGTTGGGGAACATGCGGTTGATCTCGTAAGTATCTGGATACCACCAGGCAAGCAGGGCAATCTGCGCTATGATGCGTACCATCTTCGTTATCCTGCATGGAATCATGCGATATACGCCCCAAAGGGCGAGGGTCATGACCAGAATTCTCAATCTGCCCCAAAGCATCGACTCCGGATTCACCACCTTGGTAAAGGTAAAGAGCATGGTGAAGACTGTTATCGCCATATAGCCCAGCATCACCCATTCCAGTGGCAGGAGTCCCTTCTTGGGGTTCTTTTCTATCTTAAAATAATCTTTTATCACGGTGTAACTTTGAACTTTGAAATTTGAACTTTATGGTATGCTTTTACAACCATCCGTTATCCTTGTACCACTTGATGGCAAGCTTTACACCTCTTTCCAATGGGTAGTGGGGATGATAGCCCAGCTCGTCCATGGCTGGCTCGATGTCACAACGCCAGTTGCGCTGTTTCAGGATGTTATACTTGTCATTGTTCAGTGCCGACATCCTACCGGTCATTCTGCCGAGATACTCGCCAAAGAAGGTTACGATGCGGAGCACCCAGATAGGAGCCTTGATGCGCAACATCCATGGATTGCCCAATTCCTTATGAATCAGGTCGCTGAAAGCTTCCGACTGGTAAACTTCGCCATCGCTGAGGAAGTATTTCCTGCCGTTCATACCATGGTCTAGGGCAAGGAAAACTGCCTGCACCACATCCTGAACATACACGAAGGTAATGTCCTGACGCTTGAATCCAACAGCAAAATCCACGTGCTGCCTGATGCTCTGCGCCATGAGGAAATAGTCTTTTTCTCTTGGACCATATACGCCGGTAGGACGCAGGATGATATAAGGGAAATTGTTGCCGATGCTGTCGAGATAGCGCTCTGCGGCAAGCTTGCTCTTGCCGTATGCCGTATTAGGCTTAGGCACATCGTTCTCACAGATTTCCTGATAAGGCTGCTCCTCGCGGATGGCTCCGAAGATGCTGAGCGAGCTGACGAAGACAAATCGCTTGATGGGCATCCCCAGATGCAGGATGGCATTCACCAGGTGCTTGGTGCCCTCGGTGTTTACCTTATAGAAATCCTCTGCATGCAAACACTTGGTAGCGCCAGCTGCATGCACTATATAGTCGAACTCGTGTGGAGCGAGTTCCTTCTCCAACTCTTCCTCTGAAGAAAGATTGAGGTTGATGAAATGGATGCGCTCGTCTTGCAGATATTTTCTGGAACTGGTAGGGCGAACTGCCGCCCAGGTTTCCATGCCTTGTCGCAAGGCTTCTTCTACGATGTAACTGCCGATAAAACCCGACGCACCCGTTACTAGAATCTTCATTAATTATATATAAAATTGCAATTTCGGCTGCAAAGATACGACTTTTTGATGATTTATCACCATGATTCTGTTCAAAAAGGAGATAAAATTTGAAAAAATAGTGTAGGTTTCTATAAAATGTTGTATCTTTGCATGCATGGAGCAAGTATCGGGTTTTTATTTCCCTCCCTCAGAAACGACTTCTGCGCAGTTCAGCAACATGACAGAAATCTCGGCTAGTGGCTTTAATATCCTTATCCGTGCCAAGCGTGATGGCAGGTGGTGGATCTTGAAGGCGCTCGCTCCCGCTGTGCGCAATAGCGAGGTGTATCAGAGCTTGCTTCAGAAGGAATTCGATATCATGAAGCATGTCCAGCATCCCGGAGTTGCCGAGGTAATGGGTATCGAAGAAGTGGAAGGATATGGCAAATGCCTCGTGATGGAATGGATAGATGGAGTGACTCTGGAAGAGTGGCTCCAGCAACATCATTCCAAGGCGGAAAGGGTGCATATCGCCAACCAGCTGCTCGTGGTACTTGAGTTTGTACACGACATGCAGGTGGTGCATCGTGACCTGAAACCTTCCAACGTGATGGTTACCCGCAATGGGAGTGTGCTGAAGCTGATAGATTTCGGATTGGCTGATGCGGATAGCTATGCGATACTGAAAGAACCGGCGGGAACAGATGGATATGTTTCTCCCGAACAGCAGAGGGGCGGACCTACCGATGTGCGCAATGATATCTACAGCGTGGGCGTTATCCTGGATAAGATGAAGCTGAATTTCTCTTATCGCCTGGGATTGAAGCGTTGCCTTTGTCCGTTTGAGAAGCGATATCCCAACATGACCGCCATGCGCCAGCATATTCATTCTCTGCATCGCAACCTGCTTGCCTTCTGGATTTCTTCGGGAATATTGGCTGCATGTACTACGGGAGTGGTTATATATAATAAGGTGAACGAGCCTCCTCGTGGATATGATGTGGTGGCAGAGTTTAAGATAGGAAATCTGGCTTATAAGTCGTGGGGCGGTGGAGTTGTGTCGGTCAAGGCTGCCAATTCCAAGGATTCCTGTATCGAGGTACCTAAAACGGTGAACTTCCAGGGAATGACCTATAAGATAGATGAAATCGAAAAGAAGGCGTTTGCCGATCAGCCCGATCTGAGGAAACTGGTGTTTCCGGATACCAAGTTCCATGTGATGAAGCAGATGGTGGAGAACAGTCCGAATCTGCACAGCATCTGTTTCCGAAGCGCCTTGCCGCCAGTCATCGGCAATGCCATCTGGAAGACCAGGATTCAGGATGTCTTCAGTGAATCTGATTTCAAGCGTGTCATCCTGTATGTTCCAAAAGGCAGCTTCGATGCTTATCGCAATTCTGCATGGAATCAGTTTGAGAATATCATTGAATATGAATAATAATGCAAATAGCCGCATCTCATGTGAGATGCGGCTATTTGTATTATTATATGTATCAATACCATACTTCTATCTGAGGTGATTCCTTGGCATAGCTAGGCATGCACTTACCAATCTTGGCTCCGATGTAGGTTGGGTCGCAGATGTAGAACTTCTTGCCCTTGTACTCGTATGAGGTTCCGTTCTCTACCGGCTCATGGAAGGCTACGGCTGTACATTCGTGTCCTGGGAACTGGATGAGATGTACATCGAGTCCGAGTATCTCGTGTACCAGATAGGCATAGAAGATGGCGCGGTCTTCGCAGTCGTTCTTAGGATAGTAGAGACTTTCCTCGAAGTAGAAATACTTCTCGCGATGGAACTGCTCATCATCGGTAGCGTATGGGAATCCCATCTGTATGAATCGCAGGATGCGGTTGGCTGCTTCCTGTTCGCCGAGATCCTGTACCTGTGCTCTGATCTGCTTCACCACATCGTCGCGCAGACTCTTATCTACTACAGATGCGGCTACGGTAGGAATATCTATGATAGGATATTCATCGAGCAGCGGCATGACGCCGGTTGGTACTTCGCCCTGCAGGGTGATGCCCGCAGCTTCGTATCTGAACGGCTTGGCTTCATCGCCAATCACGGTCTTGCCGGTGAATCTCAGTCCCATGTCCTTGCCCAGCTCTGCGCCCTTAGGCAGTTCGCAGGAACGGAAGGATCCTTCATCCTCTACGTTCGGATAGATGTAGTAGCGCTTGCCGTCGATATTGAGGTACGACTTCTCGAATACGTGCTCCACGTAAGGGATGAGCATCACCACGTGGTTGCCGCACAGGGCAAGGCGTACGTTGTAGCCGCAGTTGGCAAGCACATACTGCGAAGCGATGATCTTCTCATTCTGGCTGGCGTTTGGCATGGCGGTATCGATGTATTTCTCTACGAGCATGGCAGAACCCCAGTCGCTGAGTCCCATCTTGCGTGATTCGGTGGCGAAAGCCTGGGTTACTTCCTTGAGGTCTGATTGCTTGAGATTCTTCCAGTAGTTCACCACATCGTCTGTAGAGCTGATGCTCATGGAAGCGAGTCGGGTTGCCTTTTGCATCTGCAGGTTTGCGCCATAGAAGTTGACATCAATGGTCTGCTTGCTTGCCGGAATGCTGACGTGAGGCACGTTTGGCAGGGCAGGCATGACTGGCACGGCTGCTACGGCAGGCATCAGCGGCAGTTCGATACCCGAACCGGTGTATTCGATGTCTGGAATATCAGGCTTCACCTCTGGCAGTTTCGGCTTCTTCACCGGTTCTATTTTTGGACGGACGGTAGGAGCCTTTGGATCTGGCTTCTTCGGAGTCTCCGGTTCTGCAGGAGTTTCCGGAGTTACCGGAACGGCAGGAACCTTAGCCAGCGGATTGTCTGGCAGGGCTGGTATCTTCGAGAGGTCGGGTCTGTTTACGAGATCTCCGAATCCGCCTTCCGGAATCAGGATCGGGCTTACCGGCATCTTTGGCTTCACGGTAACCGGTTTCTCCGGTTGTTTCGGAGCTGTATATGTTGGTGGCGTCTTAGGCTTAGGCACCTGCGAGCGCACATCTCCCTTAAACTTCTTGTATTCTTTCCATACGCCTTGCATATACTTATCGTAGTCGGTAAGTATGGTGTTGCGGAACTTGTTGTAATCATCCAGCATCGCCTGTCTTGACTGCTGGAACTGTTTCACAAAGTCATCGTTCTGCGAAAAGCTTGGTGTTGCATGCAAACCGAGCAGCAATATGAAACTGAGAGTAGGATAAATTCTATTCATAATCTGTAATTTTAAGATTTCTACTTTCTGTGTTGATAGATATGGGGCAAAGATACGATTTTTTTCTTAATCGCCCAACTTTTTTAAGGAAAAAAGGCTCTCCTACCTTAAAATATTGGGAGGAGAGCCTATCTTTATTTTTATGTTGGTTCCTAGAAATTACCTGGACCGATGATTCCCCAGTCTCTGTTCGAACGAGGTAAGTTCGAATTGATGTTAGGGTTTCTGTCAGGCTGCCAGGTTCGTACCTTGATAGATGGATTGTCTGGATCATTGAAATCTACCATCAGGAACAGGTAACCGTGGTCACCATAGTTCGTAGAATAGTAGTCTTGCTTTATCTGTATGCCATAAGTCTCGCCTCCGGCTCCCATCTTCACCACGTCGTTGTCGGCGAAGCGGATATTGATAAACTGGTTGCTCTGGAAGCACATCTTCAACTTTCTCATATACTCGCTCTTGGTCTGTCGGGTATATTTTATCAGCTTGTTATTGCTGTTGATGAAGCTTTCTCCCTCCATGGCTACTTTCGGAGCCTTCTTGATGATGTGACCCGTAATGATGGTTGCGTTGTCATCGAAAACGCTCTCCAGATAGTCGAGTCGCTTCAGGGCGAAGGCGGTCTTGTAGTTTTCCAGGAAGGTGGCAATCACCATTTTAGCGTAGTCGCTCCAGGCTCCCACACCCTTATTGAAGATGTCGGTCTTGGCTTGGCTGCCAAGTCCGAATGCCACACATTCTATTTTCTTGTTTTCATCGAAGGTGAAGGTTACATCCTCCACAAACTTTCGTCTGTTGTTCTTGAACGAGAATGCCATCGGGATGCTTCGGCATACGACTCGCTTTCCCATTGTATAGAATGAGAACTGAGGATCTCCCAGCAGTCGTGCCTGTCCGTAGTTGAGCAGCTTCTTGTACATCTCCAGTCCGTCCTCCGAGAAGCAGTCGCTTACGCTGTCGTAGTCCTTTGCCTTGATGGCGTTGATGACTCTTGTCATGATGCCGGCGAGTTCCTTTTCGTTTTCCACCTTGCTCAGGGTTTCCAGGTTGGCTGCCGATTCAGTCTTGACCGATTTCTCGAACTCCTTTTTGGCTTCGCTTGAAACAGCCGACTTCTTGTCGAGGTTGTTGATATAGACGGATGCATTCTTGAAAGAGGTTCCCTTGAAGAGCTGCATTACGCTTTCCAGCTCCTTGTCTATCTGGCATTGGTCGGCGTATTCATATTCGTATTTCAGCTGTAGGCTGTTGATTTCCACTCCCGGTCTCAGTTCTACGATACCCATACCATCCTTAGCGCTGTAGAGGTTGCTCCAGGTCTGTCCGTCGAAGTAAGTGTAGTCGAGGCTCGTAACCGGTTCACCCTTGTACTTGATGAAGAGATTGATTTCGTTGCCGTCTTTGCTGGCTATTTTTGTTGATAGATTACTCATGATCTCTTCTATCTGTTGTGGAATCCAGGTAACGAGCAGGCGCTGTACACCATCGATGGTCATCTTCACGCTGTTTGGATACTGCAGACTGCGCACCATGGCGAAAGCCCAGTAGTAGTTGCGCAGGGCATCGTCTATCTTTGCCTTTTCTTCGGCTCTCATGGCAGAGCGCACGTAGTCGAACACCTTTTCCTTTCGCTCATCAAAGATCTTGTTTACCTCGCTTTTTCTGATGTATCTCAGCACGTGGGTCTGAGGAGTATTGCTGATCACGAGGTTGAAGGTGTTGGTCAGCGTAGCCTGTGCATAGCTGTTCATCACCGAAGTTATCGCCGTCTTCGAGTCGAAGCTGCTGTTTGTATTAAACTCCTCTTCCTTAATCTCGAAGGAATTGGAGATGTTGAGAGAGATTTTGCTGATGAGGTCAGCCAGTGCAGCTTGGTCAGCAGAGTTGTATGTGTCTCCCCATCCCTCTCCGCAGATGTATTCCGCGTTAGCCTTCATCTGCTCCGCCCTTTCCTCTGCCGTTTGTGCCAGAGAGGTGAGAGGCAGAAGGAGCATCAAGATCATCCAAATCGTCTTATGCATAAATCTTGTCTTTGCTTTTATCTTCTGTTATGAATTATCGATCATTTACTTTTTATTCCGGTTTACTGGGCAGCGAAGCCTTCCTTGATGAATTCTCCTACCTTGGAAGCATACTTCTGGGCTACCGCAGATTCCTTGGCTGCGATTTCGAAGGCGCGCATGCGAGCCTTGCTGGCTTCGGCTTCGTTCACGATGAAGAAGCTCTGCATCTCGAAGCTTCCATCCTTGTAAGGACGGATGAGGCTGAAGCTCTCTTGCATCTCGCCCTTGATTTCCTTCTCTACGAGCGACTGATAGGCTCCATAGAAGTGGTCGAACTCGTTGACGATGCTGTCGCTGTTGGCACCCATATCGCTCACTACTCTTCCCTTCACATGGCTTCCAGCCTGACGGGCGTAGATGTTGCAGGCATTGTTGATGGCTGTCTGGTGTCCGATGTTCTTTGACTTGAACTTGGTGGCTGTTCCGATGATCTCATGCGCATCCTCCCCGCCTTTGGCGAGTTTGTCGTAATGAGAGAGCAAAGCCACTTCGAGGGTACGTGAAGAACCATAGATCTGCCATTTTTCCTTCTTCAGCTCCTTGAGTTTGTTCTTGTATTGCTTTTTGAGCTGTTTTGCCAGAAGCTGACTATACTGCGAATCAGCGCTTTGTGCCTGAGCTACGGTGCAGTTGGTTGAGAGAGCCAGGACTGCAGCCATGATCATTATTATCTTTTTCATTGTCTTTACTTGATAAAATTCCATTGAACCTATTATCATTTCTAACTTTGGGGCAAAGGTACGAAAAGTTTTTGAAATCCGGCTGGTTCAATTTGGTTCATTTTCGTTTTTGCGCCCAAAAATCAGAAAAGGGTGGCTATCGTTTGATAGCCACCTTCTTGTTGTTGACGATATAGATGCCTGAAGGCAGGTCGCTGACAGAGGCGGTTTCGCCAGCCTCTACAGCCACGGTCTTCATGAGTATACCCGTCGTGCTGAATACCATTACCTTGCGTGCCTTGTCGCTCTGGATGAAGAGGGTAGAACCGTTGGCCCAAGCCTTCACGCCTTCTACGTTCTTGACAGGCAGGTTGTCGATGCCGGTAACACCACCGCCAAACTGCAGGCTGAATGCCTGTGCTGCCTGTGCAGTAGTGAGATAAGCTTCGAATGGCTTCACATCCCTGTAGTTGTCTGCAAAGATACTACCCGGTCTGTATCCCTGATACTCCTCACCTACGTTGAGGGCGTAGATACCATCTCCCTTGTCAATCTGCTCGAAAGTGGTGATGAACTCACGGTTCGGGTTCTTGCTGCTGGAAGCTGTCGTGGCAGCCACTCTTGCATTGTTGGCAGAGAATGTCACCTTGCCTCCCAGAATGTATTCGTCCGAGTAAGCCATCGAGTTAGGCATACTTATTATATAAGGTGTATTTGCCCTGATGCTTGCAGCAGACTGGAATCCTGCCTCTGGTGAAAGCTCGTAGAGCCAGAATGGTTTCGCATTCTTGTCTCCCTTGGCAAATGGAGCAATCTCGCCGTTGGTTTCGTGCTTGATGGATTCTACGTCGAACGGTAAAGCGATGGTTTCCCAACCCTGGCAGACACCCACCTCTGTTTCCTGGGTGAAGTTGCGGGTATAGGAAATCTTCTGGGCAGTAAATGCCTTTGGACAGAAGAAATTGCTTTCCGTGTCTCCATTAGGAGTAGAGAGTACCACGTTCTCAGCGATACCGCTGGCTACCACATTGTTGATACCTGCAGGTGCGGCACTCTTGGTGTTCACGTAGAGCAGCAGGTTCGGATTGTTGATGCCGTTGAGTGCATCTGCTGGTATGGCAGAGTTGGAGTTCCAGATTACGGCAGCCAATTTAGGACAGTTTGCAAAGATCTCCTTGCCACAGGTGGTAAGGGTAGCTGGCAGACTTGCCGATACGATGTTCATTCCTGCAAATGCCTGCTCGTTGATGGTGTTGCCTTCTGTATTGGCTGCATTCATGTCGAGTAAGCGCAGGTTGCTCATCTTGGCAAGGGCAGTGAAATCTGCAGCGTTTACATTTCCTGTAACATTCAGTATGTCTTGCTGTGGCTTTCCTCCACACCAGCCGAAGGCTGTGGCAAGGTTACCTGCAATCTTGACACTTACCTTGTTGTTGCCATCGTAGTAAGATGGAATGTCGTAAGTGATGACCTTGGAGTTGTTCATCAGATCCATGGTGGCGAAAGCCTTGATGGTTCCTGCTTCGCTTACGGCAATGCCTGCATCTATGTTATAGAGCTGCGACTGGGTGGTAGGATCGCTGCCATCCAAGGTGTAGTAGATGTCGGCATTCTTGTTTGATGAAGTCAGTGTCACCTTTCTTCCATCGTAGTTTACCTGAGGGTCTGCACAGGTCTGCGGGTCGAAATCGCCAACGAGGTAGCTCTGGATATAAGAGTCGCTCATACCTTCGGCACTGGCAATCGCCTTGACACGGGTATTCTGGGTCATGTCAAGTGGAGCGGTGTAAATGGCACTTTCGCTTGTCGGCATGGTTCCGTCCAGCGTGTAGCGGATAGTGGCTCCCGGGGTATCGCTGCTGATGCTCAACTGGTGGTTGGTATAGCCGAAGACAGGGTCGTTAACCCAGTTCTTGCTGCCCGTGAGTCGGATACTTCCATCCTGGTCCTGGTTGTAGATGATGGCGAAGTAGGTACCTGGTGCCAGCAGGGTACTTTTGTTGCTTACCATCTGTTCTGGTGAGAAGGTTGACAGGTGCTTGTTGTCCTGATAGAGCATCACTTTGCAGTTGGATGATGAGCCGAAGTAGTAGCCGTTGTTGTCGGCGATGGTAAACTTGGCGATGTCGTAGTCTCCCTTTCCGAGCTTGCGGATGCCGAGTGTATGCTGCAACTCCAACTCCTTGGCAGTACGGATGGTAGAGTCGGAAGCAAGGGAGTCGATGAAGACAGGTTCACCCCAGTTGCCCAGCTTGTTCTTAAACTGGATGAAATAGGTAAGGTCGCCTACACGCTTCACTTTCACATCGTTAGACGCATTGTCGGTGGTGAACTCGTAATCCTCTACGTTTGCAAACTCTTGAGCTGTAGGGAATGGAATCTCCACAGACAGTGCAGGTACATTGTCCACCTCGGTGATGTCCTTGGTTACGGTCTTGCCGTTTACGCCATAGCGATAGCCCGTAATAGGCTGCTGTGTCTCAGCTTGCTCGGTGCTATTAGTGCCAGGGGTATAGAATGGATATTCGTAGTTGCTCCAGATACCTTCGTTGTTTCTCAGCCGGAAATGAAGCGTGTGTACACCTTCTGCCAACTGCGTATAGTCTATCTGTTGGCTGATGTCATCAGAGGTATAAGGCAAAGTTTTGGCGTTAGCCTTGTCATCATCCACCCAGTATTGGTAAGACACGATGGTGATTACCTCTTTCTCGCCACTTTCATCGTCGTTTCCATCAGTTGTAGGCATATAGAAGCTACCAGTTATAGCTGCGGTGCGGTTCTGGCTGTTGAGAGCTATAAACGAATAGCTATGTTTGCCACCTGCCAAGTTGGAGATGTCTTGTTCGAACGACATGTCTGCCTCCGTGTAGGCTTGTGTCACCTTGTTGTCGTAGTTGTCGTCTATCCAGTAGATGACTTTCTCTACAGGAGGAATATTGGAGTCATCTTCCTTTACATCAGTATTCTGATAACCTGCGTAGAAAGGAATGTCGGTGGTCGTTCCCCATCTTCCATATTGGTCTCTCAACTGGATATGATAGATGTGTACGCCGATTGATAGGTTGGAGACATCGATGTTGCTCTCGATGTCCTCACCATTGAGAGACGCTACGCTCTTGTCCGTGTTATCATCTATCCAAAAACGGTAGGCGGTAGCCTTGGCTTGCTCATCAGCGACATCTTCGTCTATATTGATGTCGGGAGCAGCTTGTGCTGGCTGCAAGAAGCTGGTCAGCGCAAAGGCTAGCGATAGTATATATAATAAACGTTTGTACATAAGCCTCGTGAATGATTAGTTAGCTGTTACGTTTACATTGATGGTCACCTTCTTGTTGTTCAAGTCCACGTTGGCACTATTGGAGTTGATGGAAGGGGTATGAATAGTAAGGGAATAAGGGTTTACGCCACCCTCAATGCCTACGACAGTGTCGTCTATACCGAGGTAACCAGCTGTCTTTAGTTGGTCTGCGGTCATGGTGCAGTCCATGTCGCCATTATTGCTGCTGATGACGGTCTCGGTTGTTCCCCAGCAATCCTGCTGAGATGTCTTCTCCATTGGGTCATAACCATTTAACCCACATTGCAGCCACCCGTTATGTAACTCCCTGATTTCCAATATCCGGATTTTTTGAAGTCTGATTTGGGTGTAGCATGGATTTTCTTTTCCCGAGCGGTTTGGGGTTAATGTAGAGCAAATCATAGATGGCGGAGAGTTTACTCTCTGCCTCTGTGCTCTGTCTTATACTAATGACCTGTCCATCTACGGTCTCAACTTTTGCA
>ENA-ORRX01000582-ORRX01000582.1-human-gut-metagenome-genome-assembly--contig:-NODE-582-length-11937-cov-2.93966_pt1 | contig 11937 bp, 14 predicted proteins | sample MGYA00242186_ERZ509153 | MGnify/ENA primary metagenome ERZ509153 (study PRJEB26280, sample SAMEA2338643) | human gut metagenome | biome: human gut; feature: human-associated habitat; material: faeces... | reverse complement strand
TATTATTTTTCAAACTCTGGTTTCCAGTTTGCAAACTGTACAAGCTGTTCATCCGTGCGGTGATAATATCTTTCATTCTTGTCCAGCTTTGCAATCTGTTCCATTTCTTCATCTGTTAATGCAAAATCAAAGATATCCATATTGTCCTTAATGTGTTCTGCATTTTTACTTCCAGGAATTACAACAAATCCCATCTGAGTATGCCAACGGAGAATAACCTGTGCAGGTGTTTTTCCATATTTTTTGCCAAGTCCTGCAAATACCAACTCATTCATTAATGCTGTGTCTCCATGTCCCAGCGGATACCAGCTCATAAGCTTAATTCCATATTTGTCTAAAGTTACACGAAGTTCTTTCTGTGTGAAATATGGATGTGCTTCCACCTGAATAAACTGAGGTACAATTTCCCACTTTGTTTCCAACTCTTCCATATATTTTCCTTCAAAATTTGAGATACCAATGGATTTTGCTTTGCCCTCTCTATACGCTTTTTCAAGCATTCTGTATCCGGCAAGCCAGTTGCCTGCAGGCTGGTGTATATAAAGTAAATCCACATAATCAACACCAAGTCTTTCTAGAGTTTCTTCTACAGCATTCTCATTTTCATATTCACTAGCCCATATTTTTGTTGATAGAAATATATTTTTTCTGTCAATTCCACTATCCTTGATTGCTCTTCCAACTGCACGCTCATTTACATAAGCATTTGCTGTATCAATTAGGGAATATCCCATTTTTAATGCCTCTAATGTACTTGTGTAGGCATCCTCTGGTGATAACATAAAAGTTCCTAGTCCAAGCATTGGACATTCCAAATTGTTATTCAACTTCATATTTTCCATCTTTTTAGTCCTCTTGAAATTTTTCTTTATCAAGCATTTTTATTACTTTTGCCGGATTTCCAACTGCTACTGCATAATCCGGTACATCCTTTTCCTCATATGGCTACACCTCGTTCTTTATTATTTCTTTTCATCAAGCAAAATAACACCTTGCGCCGGATTTTTATCAATTGCACCAACTATCTCATGTGGAACATATGGCTCTTCTATATCTGTATTTCCGAGTTTACCGTATTCCATAGTGCTCTCCTTATCTTAATCCAGCGTACTCTTTCTCCGATACCGCCTCACACCACTCATTGGAACAATCCACTCCCGGCACCTCAATTGCCAGATGGGAAAACCATTCATCCGGTGCTGCGCCATGCCAGTGTTTCACTTCTACCAGGATCTGCCCGCCTCCACTTTTTGCATGATGGATGTGCCAGTTATTTCTGCATCCAGGTTCAAATGTCACATTAAAAATTCCAACCTGAGAAGTAGAGATCGGTGCAACAAAACTTCTGCCGGAAAAATACTGTGCAAAACCATCATTTGGTGCACCGATTGGAAATGCCATCTCTTTTGCATGTGCCCGCATTGCTTCCTCTTCGTATGGCAAATCTCCTTCACCTGCCTCCCACACTTCCTTTGCAAGATTGAAAACAGCCCATGCCTTTGGCCAACCTGCATAGAATGCAACATGTGTGATCACTGCAGCAATCTCTTTTTGTGTCACACCATGATTTTTTGCATTTTGAAGATGATATTTTAAAGAAGAATCCGTAATTCCGGAAGCCATCAGCGCAACCACGGTGATAATACTTCTTGTTTTTACGTCGATATCCTGGTTATTCCAGTTTTCGCCGAAAAGTACATCATCGTTAAAATGTGCAAATTCCGGTGCGAATTCACCAAGTGCATTTCTTCCTGCTGTCTGTACTATTTTTTCCATATTCTGTATACCTCCATAACGCTGTTATTTATAAAGAGTTTACCCATTCACTGATTTCCTGTTTCGTTCCACAATTTAGCAGTCTGCCTTCTGTAATAACCGCATCCGGTGCAGATGACTGCAATTCTTTCACAGTGTTTCCAAATCCACTTCCTCCGGATGTTGCAAAAAGCACAATCTTTTTACCACTGAAATCGTAAGCTTCTAAAAATGTATTGATGATTGTCGGCGCAACATACCACCAGATTGGGAATCCTGCATCTGTCAAGACTGGGACAAAAAAAATTTTATTTTTTTCTGTACATATTCTATCAAATCCTTACTGATTTTTAAAGTACAGAATAGTTTATTACTATTAACCTTTTCGTTACTACCCATAGAAGAAGCCAGCAGCTTTTTCACTACTGGCTTTCTATATTACTCATTTTGTTTACTACACTGCATTTCGGATAAAGTTCTCACCCTTAAACACAACTTCTATATCTTTGTCGTTGTAAATGAGCACCTTATCAATTATGTTTGAAAGTACATCTCCGTCATACTGCTCCAGCATACTATACTGGGTTAGCTGTTCTATCTTCTCCTCTGAGTCTGGTTCCTGATTTGCAACTTTCTCCTGCAAATCTGATATCTGATTCTCCAGATCAGCTAACAGCTCTTGGTTTGTTTTTCTTAGCTGCACATATTCTTCTTTTGTGTACTTTCCCTCTCTGTATGACTGATAACAAGAAACTGTGCTGTTTGATATTCTGTCATACTCCGCTTTAAGCTCACTAATCAAATACTCATCGCTTGTCACCTTCCTTTTATCCTTTGATGCCTTTTTAAGTTCTTCTTCCTGTATAAGTGTTCTACAGATTTCCTTTGTGATTTCCAGCACCTTGTCCTGTGCTTCTGACTTCAGCATAAAAATCTGCTGACATTCGCCAGTCCTTACCATCCTGCGTTTTGGACAGAGGAGCTTCGGTGTACATACTGCACTGGAATTCATCAGCTTTCTCCCACAATAGGGGCAGATAAAAAGATTTTTCTTACGTTTCTTTGTACTCTTTTCAATCCCTCTGGCTTCAACCCGTAGCATTTTATTGACTTCATCAAACATTTCATCGCTTACTATTCTTGGTATTGCATCTTCTACAACAGACCAGTCCTCTTTATTTCGTTTGCGAACCTTCTTATTATCTCCAAAACCAACAGTTTCACATTTATTCTGGATCATTATTCCTTTGTACTGCTCATTCTGGACAATCGCTATAACTTCTGAATTATCCCACATATAATCCCCTTTATTAAGAACCGGAACATAATTGATTCCATTCTTCCACTGGTTTTGAACTCTTGTCGGGATTTTTCTCTCATTTAATATGCGGGCAACCTCACTTGCATTATATCCTGCAATGATCAGTGAAAATATCTCCACAACAACCTTTGCAGCTTCTTCATCTATTATCAGCTTATGCTTATCGTCTGGATCTTTCTTGTATCCATAGCAGACAAATGATGCCGTGTATTCGCCGCTCAGATTTCTTGTCCTTCTGGCACTCTTTACCTTTCTTGATAAATCCATACTGTAAAGCTGGTAAATCAGATTCTTATAAGCTACATCCATTCCTCCGGTAACACCAAAGTTTCTGTCACTGTCATAATTATCGTTGACAGAAATAAACCTCATTCCCATTGCAGGGAATACAAACTCCAGATAGTTGCCTACTTCAAGGTAATCCCTTCCAAATCGTGAAAAGTCTTTTACTATGATACATTCAAATCTTCCAAGCTCTGCGTCCTGTATGAGCCTTTGGAATTCTGCCCTGTTATTGAACATTGTTCCCGAATATCCGTCATCAAAGTATTCCAGTACCTCAAAACCTGCAAATTCCTCTGTTTTCTTGATATACGCATACAAGAGTTTTCTCTGTCCTGTAATACTGTTACTTTCGTCTTTTGTTCCTTCTTTTACCTCCTCATCCGCATCAGAGAGACGGATATAAAAGGCTAATTTTCTTTTCTCAGCCATTATCCTGCCTCTCTTTCCATATTCAGTTCTGCGAATTTTTTCAGTTCATCTTCATAGTTCAAAACGATCTCAAGATTCTTGTTTTCGTATATGCGTACCTGTGCAACAAACAAATCGACCATTTCCTGCGTCAACTTGCGTTTTCCTTTAAAACGGAGCATTTCAGCTTTTAACTGGGCAACGGTCTTTTCAGCACTTTCATACTGACTTGCCGCCTGCCTGTATTCATCAGCCTGTATCTTCAATTTCTCAATACGCTGTGAATACTCCCTGTTCAGTTGCTTCCATAAGTCTGTCCATTTCCTTGACACACTTATTCACAGCTTCCGTATATACCTGTTCCTGTCTGATTACACTGCTGTCATTGTGATGTTCCTTTAATATTTTTTCCCTGTCAATAAAGACCTGTATCTGCTCCTTTATAACAGCAAGCACCGCTGCATATATATCGTCTACCTTTACAGGCAGGCAGTTGCAACTGTCCTTTCCATATCTACAACAGCCGCAGGTGATTTTGCCTTTCAGCATATTCACGGTCTGCTTTTTTGCTGGCTTTATTACCTTTCTTTTGTTCTTCTGCACCGCATAGAACTGTTCCTTTGTGATAAGTGCAATATGATGATTTTCAAAAACATACCACTCATCTTTATTGGTAGTATGCCTCTTTTCGTGTCTGTACAAGCATACCCTGTCTTTACCTGTCACATATCTTCCAATATAGACTTCATTCTTTAAAATCTGTGACAATGTATCAACAGTCCACTTAACTCCACGCAGCTTTTCAAGTTTCTCTATATTATGCCTTACTTTGTACTGGGCAGGTGTAAGGATATGCTTCGCATTCAGTTCTGCCGCTATCACAGAATGCAGTGTACCTTTTTCTGCCTCATTAAAAATCCACCTTACAACATCTGCGGCTTCCTTATCCTCAACCATTACCCTGACTTTGTTTTCATCAAGAACCACCTTATACCCATAAGTCACTCTGCCAACTGGAATACCTTTTTCCATCGCTTCCTGCTTACTGGAAGATATTTTCTTTGAAATATCCTTAGCATACAGATCATTGGCTATATTCGTGACCGCAACCATAAGGTCTGCGTCTTTCTTTGAGGAATCATAATTATCCGTAATCGCTACAAAGCGGATATTCATCATCGGGAATACACGCTCTACCAGATTGCCCGTTTCAATGTAATCTCTACCCAAGCGGGACAAATCCTTTACGACAATGCAGTTGATCCTTCCTGCCCTCATATCTGACATCATACGCTCAAATTCCGGTCTGTCGAATGTTGTACCGGAAATTTCATCATCCATATAGATGTCATGGACGTCCATATAGATGTCATAAACTTCCATGTCCATCTGCTGATCCACAAAGTTCTTAATGAGATTTCTCTGATTGATCAGGGTTTTTCTGTCTCTCGTTTCATCTTTTTCCGCAGACAATCTCACATATATGGCAGTTTTATACACTTTGGATAATACATTCAGTGTATCCGGTGATTGTTTCGGCTGTGTTCTTGACTTCCTTGCCATTTAGACCACCAGCCTTTCCGTTTCCTGCTGTTTTTCCAGCTCCCCGGCTCTTGCAACGATTTTCCTGTATTCATCGTCACAATCCAGTACGATTTCTATATCACCGCCCTCATATACCTTTACGGACTGTATAAGGCTCACTACCACATTACGGGTAAGAGAAGGCATTGTTTTCCATTTCCTGTGTTCTTCCAGCCACTCGGTATCTCTTTCAATTCCGGCAGCAATGTTTTCTGCTTCTTTCTGTAACCTGTCGATTGCCTTTTCCGCTTCAGACCTTTTTACTTCAAAGCTCTCCTTGATAATCGCAAAGTCTGATTTATCAACGATTCCATCTTTGTAGTCCTCATAAAGTGAAACAAGCATCTGATTATATTTGGTTATCTCTTTCTCTTTTGCACTGATCCTCTCTTTTGTCTTTTTCTGGTCTATTCTGAAATTGGCATTGTTGCCAGCTTCCTTTATCACTTCATCAGCGTCCAGAAGTGTTGCTGTCATTTCCCTCAAGGTATCAAATACACGGCTTTCCAAGTCTGCCTCTTTTATCCTGTGGGAGCTGCACTTCTTATTCTTCTTGTTATTGGAACACATATAGTAAACATACTTTTTCCCATTTACCGTAGACACCTTTCGTGTCATAAGTGCTCCACAATCGGCACATACTGCTATTCCGGATAAAAGATAGATAGAGTCTTTCCCCGGTGCCATTCTCATATCCACTGACAACAGACGCTGTACAATCTGGAATGTTCTTAAAGATACCAGTGCCTCGTGATTGTTGTGGCATACTGCCCATTTCTCCTGTGGCTTTAATATCCTTGTTTTAACCTTATGGTTAGGTGTTGTGATTTTGCCCTGTACAAGCGTTCCTGTATAAATAATATTCGTTGCAATACGCCTTACAGCAACAGGAGTCCACAACAGCTCGTCTTTCTTCTGAAATGCTGTCTTATAATTCTCTCCCTTGCTGAGCTTATATGCCATAGGTGAGAGAATACCAAGAGCATTCAGCTTGTCACTTATGGCATCAAGGCTCATTCCGTTCTTTATCCAGTGGAAAATATCCTGAACCACCGGACCAGCATATTCGTCAGGAACAATCACATTATGGTCAATCTCAGATTTCTTGTAGCCATAGACACAGTAATTTCCTACAAATTCTCCGTTCTGTCTCTTTGTTTCAAGGTGGCTTCGGATTTTTATGGAAATATCCCTGCAATAAGCGTCATTGATAAGATTCTTAAACGGAATGATTATCTCGTTTCCCTGTGCCTGTGTATCTGCACTGTCATAGGCATCATTGATCGCTATAAATCGTATCCCCATTGCAGGAAACATCCGCTCAATGTATCTCCCTGCGTCGATATACTCTCTTGCAAACCTCGAAAGATCTTTTACAACGATACAGTCTATAATACCGTCTTTCACATCCTGCATCATAAGTTTAAATGCCGGACGGTCAAAAGTTGCCCCTGAATAGCCGTCATCCTCACGGATTGATACTATTTCAATATCTTCTTTGTCTTTTAAATAATTAAGTATCAGGGATTTCTGATTTGAGATACTGTTACTTTCAGCTTTTCTCACATCATCAAGATCGCGTTAGATTATCTAAGGAAGATGATCTTCCTTAGATAATCTAACATAGATGGCTGCTCTGTAAATTCTTTTAGAATTGTTCATGTCCACCACTCCTTCGATTTTCTAAGTTAGAAGTCCCAAATCAAGAGGAATGGAAACATAAATATGAAATTGATACCCTTTCGGGTTAGATGTCCTTATTTGTCTGTAATGATATCACAAATCCATCTGAATTTCCACCCCTAATTTTGGCTGACTGCTCTATACATTGGCAAGCATAGCAATATAATTGTCTTTCAGGCTTTCCCCGTTATCAGAAAATGAAATCTTAATTTTGCTCTTTCCTGATCTGCGGAAATACGGATTACCTGTCTTTGCAATCATTCCCGCAACCTTCTTTTCCACAGGCATTCCGTCAGCGTACTTTATGCTGTTTACTTCCACCAATGTATCAATATCCACATCTTCTAATCTCTGTGCCGATATTTTGTCCAACTGTTCAACTGTCATCCTATCCCTCCAATCAAATTAAGCCACCAGATATGCTGACGGCTATGTAACACCGGAGCTTTCGCCCCGGCTGGAATTTATGCGATTGGATTATTATGTTTTGTACTCATACCCAACTGGATCTGCATACCTTTTGTTATCTGTCTTAACTGGTTTTTGCTTACTTTCCCGATTTTTTCTATCAGGTCCGTATCTTTCACATCACATAACTGCTCACACTGAGCGATACTGTTCGTTCTTAATCCAACAGCCTTAAACGAACTGATAAAAATATGTGTTGGCAGATATGTCTTTTTATGAATCTTACTTGTAAGCGGTACTGCATGGAATACCGTGCTATGTCTGTTTGCACTGTCATTGCTCACAATCACTACTGGTCTGATACCGTGCAGCTTGTGGTCATTCTCATCTTCCGGTACTCCAAAATCAACCATCCAGATATCGCCCCGTCTTATTTCACTCATAATATTCACTTCCTTGTCTGTCAACTGGTATTTCCTGCCCACGGATATATTCGACAGCTTCCTGTTCCGTAGGGCAGGCAACAACTCTGTCTCCTTTCCCATCAAACACCACGGTTTCTGATGAAAATGTCACTATGCTTAATTCCTTTTTATCCGGCATTATCCTCCTCAAACGAGATGAGAGCAGGTTCATAGCCCCTGCTCTCGTCATTAATACTGATACCGTGCTCCGCTGCAAGCTCCATAATACCCTTTACCACATCTTTGTCCGATGAAATATCATAGATACTGCTTACCAGAATACTGATAATGGAATCTCTTTCGATATAAAATTTAAGTCTTTCCACAGACTTCGTATCTTTAAAGATTGTTTCTACAATCTCAAAATCCGCTTTCTTAGCAACACTTACTCATAAAACCTCCTATCTGTCGGCTCTGAGACGTCTGAAAAATACTGCCATAAAATCAGCAAGTGAAACAATACCGTTATCTTCCTTTTTCCCTGCCTGCTCCATCTTCTGATAATATCCAGCCATATCATCGTTTGCTGTCTCAACCGTAATGCCGTGCTCTCCGAGCATAATGATGTTATCCATAATTGTTTCTTCACAACAATCACCGACCATATCACTCATAAGAGTAACAACCACATCAACATCTTCCACTTCTGCCATACCGACAAAGGCAAACTTCATAGGAAATGTCATTCCCTCCGGTCTTGCGTTCTCTGAAATGACTGCAACCACCTCATATCCATTCACAGTGCAATACTCCTCAAGAACCTGCATTACCATCTGATCCGCTGCCTCATTTCCTGTTGCTCCAAAATATATAACTGCTTTATTCATTTTAAAATCTCCATTCCTGTTTTTATTTTGATTTGATATCCTGTGCACACTTTATCTCCTCACATAAACTGACCTGCCAATGCTCTCTGCACTTATAAGCCCCGTTGTTGTCTGCTGGTTACTGCAAATCAGTTTGTGTGGGAAGATAAAATACTATCTTCCCGGTTTCTTAACCATCCCCGTATCGGGTAACATATCCTTTGCCAGCCACAAACACTTCGTAGTTTCCTGCCCATCTGGACTTACGAAAGTAGCCACTCTCTGAAAATGCGTTTTGCTGAAATTCAGGTGCACTTATTATCTCATTACCTCCGGCTGCTAACCCGGTAGGCACAACCCTCTGCTCTTATCCTTAAAGGCTCCTGCTGTTACGTTTCTCATAATCGGCTACAGCTCTGAGGATAGTCATCGCACGAAATGGGATTCTGCCACCCTGTCATAGACAAGGCGATATAAGCTCGTGGGATATGCGTGTCCTATTCTGTTTTCAATATTCAACGGTTCTTTTCTCAGAACCTGAACAAAGTATAACTGACACCACGCATCTTCTACAGTAACCGACACTCTTTTGAACTAAGAGTAACACTCCCACCTGTTCCAAATCCTTATAAAAAAAGCCGGACTGCATTATCAAAAATGCAATCCGACTTTTTTATTCTGTCAGAAGTTTCATATTGTCAACGGCATTTAATACCATATTCCGGATAAACTGTACTTCCTTCTCCTTCAGACCAACCAGCAGATCATCGACTTCTGCCTTTCTTTCACACCCACACACAAGATAATCCAACGTTATATGAAACAATTCAGCAATACTAATCAGCGTATCTATTTTTGCTCCATTTACACCAGCTTCAATTTTCCGCAGAGCATCCACTGACAATCCAATCTGCTCGGCAAGCTGCTGTCTTGTCATTCTTCTTGCCGCACGCAACTCTTTTATTCTTTCTCCACTATTAACAATATCGTAGTACACCTTCCACTCTTTTCCGGCACCTTATATATTTGCTTAAGCTGTATTCATTGTACCGTAAGCGAATCTTTTGTAAGAGTGACTAAACCAGCTATTTCAGGTGGAATATTGTACACCTTAATACCAAGAATATAAATATTTGCGGATTAAAAAAGAGATATTTCCAAACTCTCATTACATTTTGGAAATATCTCTTTACTTAATATCCTCATCCGGCACAAACTCCATGATGTCCTCTATCTTACAATCAAGTATGGAACATAATCTGTTAAGGATTACCGTTTTTACGACCATATTCTTTCGCAATCGCTGTAACTGTGCTTTATCTATTCCATAATCTTTAATTAGTGCATACTGGCTAATATTTTTCTTCTTGAGTGTGATCCATAACCTGTCATATACTATCATTACAAAGACCTCCTCCTTGTATTCTACGCAAGAGTGTCCTATAATGATATGGTGCGTGTATGCACCATACTGTATGTATATGATAGAATAGAAAATAGCCTAGATTGAAAAATTAAACCTGTACTTTGACAACTGAAAATGGCTAAAAAAGTCTAATTTACTTTTGCAATGGCTTCTTCTGGCAGACATGATATAGTTAAGATATCGATTGCTATCTGCTAGAAAGGGGCAGATATGACTTATTACAAAAAAGAAGGACAGATGGATCTGTCTGACAGGATTGCGATAGAAACCGGAATTAGCAGTAAAGATTCCTTCAAAAAAATAGGAAAACTACTCCATCGTCATCCGTCAACAATTGCACATGAGATTAAAGAAAATCGTACATTCATTCCGGGTAACTATTTTCTAAGAAAGGACTGCAGATTTGTAAGACAGTATGTACAGCATCACGTTTGTGGAGATGAGTCCTGCGAAGAAAACTGTTGTAGATGCCGAAGTGTGGACTGCCAGAAATACTGCGGTAAATATGTATCCCGGGCATGCCATAAATTCGAAAAGCCTCCATATGTGTGTAATAACTGTTCAGAGAAAAAGCTTTGTTCAAAAGACAAATATATTTACAGTGCAAAGCATGCTGATGCAACTGTCACACGAAGACGAAGCGAAAGCAGACAGGGAGTTCGCATTTCTGATGAAAAGAAATCTGAAATGGATGAACTGATTACCAAACTTGTTAAAAAGGGACAGCCTCTTACCCACATATATGCTGAGCATGAAAATGAAATACCAGTATGTTTGCGGACTCTCTATAATTACATAGATGATGGTGAGTTGACAGTCAAAAACATAGACCTGCGTAGAAAAACCGGGTATAAGAAACGAGGAAAAGGGTATCAGCCACCTCTTGGATTTGCAAATATAGAATTCCGCCAAGGCAGAACTTACACTGATTTTGAGTATGCGATGAAAGTAAAGTATACAGAAGATGAAGTGGTAGAAATGGATACTGTAAAAGGTGTGAGAGAACAAGGGAAAAGGCTTCTTACAATGATATTTAGGAAGAACAATGTAATGCTACTTTTTCTTATGCCAGATGGGAAAGCAGAATCTGTAAAAAGAGTGTTTGACTATCTTGAGTCAGGGCTTGGAATAGAAGTATTTAGAAGATTATTTCCAGTTATATTGACTGACAATGGCAGCGAATTCAAGAAAGTTGATGAGCTGGAGCTTACAACTGATGAGGACGGCTTTCTGATTTACAGAACAAGTCTTTATTACTGTGATCCAATGGCTTCATGGCAAAAAGGATGTATCGAGAAAAACCATGAATTTATTCGTTATGCGATTCCTAAAAAGAAAAGCTTAAATTCTTATAATCAGGATGACATCACTAAGCTCATGAATCACATCAATAGCGTGAAACGACCTGGACTTGGAAATAAAAGTCCATATGAGTTGGTTGAGGAAGATGATGAAGATTTTCAAGAATTAATGAGATTTTTAAAAATGCACCTCATCCCGCCAGATGAAGTGCATTTGATGCCAGACTTATTTGTTAAAAAGTAATTAAAAGACTTAAATGCAGGTAGTAATCGATTGTCAATAGGTGTTATTAGACGGGTCGCGTTTACTTTTGCATAAGAATTAGCCAGCCGTCTGTTTGCTATGCAATTTTTGATATACCCGCTGTCTGGAATATGCTAATTATAGCACCTTTCAGAAAGAAGGCACAACAATATAAGTCGAAATTGGGGGCGAAAATCGATTTTGTGTAATCAGACGATATTTCAGTCAAGTTTTAGTTTTTCATTCAAGGAT
>ENA-ORRX01000581-ORRX01000581.1-human-gut-metagenome-genome-assembly--contig:-NODE-581-length-11937-cov-39.1402_pt1 | contig 11937 bp, 7 predicted proteins | sample MGYA00242186_ERZ509153 | MGnify/ENA primary metagenome ERZ509153 (study PRJEB26280, sample SAMEA2338643) | human gut metagenome | biome: human gut; feature: human-associated habitat; material: faeces... | reverse complement strand
TATTAGGGCTTGTTAGGGACTTGCACCCATTAGAATAAGCTCATGCCGAGCATACTAAAAAAGGGAGGCAAACCTCATCTCAAGGTCTGGCCTCCCACCACTTACTTATAGTTAAAAATAACCGATAATATATCCGGGAATTATCGAGTCAGGAACTTATCTACCTGAGCTGCAATCTTTCTACCACTTGCCATAGCTCTTACTACCAGAGAAGCTCCGTTTGCTGCATCACCTGCCACGAAGACATTCTCTGCAAACTCAGGCTGCTGTGGCTTCAGGAAGCCCATGGCCAAGAATACAGCCTCTACCTTGATAATTTCTGGCTCTCCTGCTTCTACCATCAATGGGCGACCGCCCTCTGGGTTTGGCTTCCAATCGATAGGCTGAACCTTCACACCTGTCAACTTTCCATTCTTGCCGAGGAACTCCAATGAGTTGATGTTCCAGCGACGTGTACAGCCTTCCTCATGACTGGATGTAGTCTTCAGTGTGCGAGGCCAGTTTGGCCAAGGATTCTTTGGATCCTCAGGACCCTCTACTGGCTTAGGCATGATCTCAATCTGAGTTACACTCTTGCAACCCTGACGATGAGCCGTACCGATACAGTCGGAACCTGTATCACCACCACCGATAACCAAGACATCCTTACCCTTGCAGTTGACCAGTTCATCCTTAGAGAACTCCATGCCTGCAAGGACTCGGTTCTGCTGAGAGAGGAGTTCGAGGGCGAAATAAACACCCTTCAATTCTCGTCCAGGAATCTTCAGGTCGCGGGCTGTAGGAGTACCCGTAGATACCACGTAGGCATCAAAGCCCTCTGGCAACTTGGTGACATCTATCTGCTGATTGTATTTGAACTCGATGCCTTCCTCTTCGAGAAGACGGAGGCGGCGGTCGATGATACGCTTGTTGAGCTTGAAGTTTGGAATACCATAGCGCAACAAGCCACCGGCATTCTCACGTGCCTCAAAGACTGTTACCTTATATCCCTTGTGGTTCAACTGATTGGCAGCTACCAATCCTGCAGGACCGGCACCGATGACTGCCACGGTCTTGCCATTACGCTCTGGAATCTCAACATGCACATAATCCTCAGAGAAAGCGTGCTCCACGATGGCGCACTCATCCTCACGGTTGGTGGTTGGTTCATGGTCCATGAGATTCAGAATACAAGCCTTCTCACAGAGTGCAGGACAGATACGTCCTGTGAACTCTGGGAAGTCGTTGGTGGAATTGAGAAGTCGGTAAGCCAACTCCCAGTCGCCCTTGTAGAGCGCATCGTTCCACTCCGGTGCCTTGTTGCCCAATGGACAAGCCCAGTGGCAGAAAGGCACACCACAATCCATGCAACGGGAAGCCTGCTGACGGCGGTCGTTGCTATTCAATGTCTGTTCTACCTCGCTGAAATCGAGGATTCTATCGTGAATTGGTCTATAACCTGCTTCCTTGCGAGGTATAGTCAAAAATGCTTTTGGATTTCCCATCTTTTTTCTAATTTTAAAATTAGTAATCTCGCTGCATATCCGCAATCTTCTGCTGCAACTTCTTTACCTGCTCCTCCTGGAGAACTCGCTTGTACTCGATTGGCACTACCTGGATGAAATCCTCTACGTAGTGGTTCCAGTCGTCGAGCATAGTACGGGCAAGCTTACTGCCGGTGTAGAGATAATGCTGACGGATCAGCTCGTGCAACTCCTTGCGATAGGTGCTATCCTCCACGAGATTAATCTCCACCATATCCATGTTACAGAAGTAATCGAAGTTGTGGTTCTTATCCCATACGTAGGCAACACCACCACTCATACCAGCGGCAAAGTTACGGCCAGTTTCACCGAGCACTACTACTCTACCGCCCGTCATATACTCGCAGCAGTGGTCGCCAGCGCCCTCAATCACGGCGATGGCACCGGAGTTACGAACACCGAAGCGTTCACCTACCTTACCATTGATATACAACTCACCGCTTGTAGCACCATACAATCCGGTGTTACCGGCGATGATGTTATCCTCAGCAGAGAAGTTGCTGCGGATAGGAGGAAGGATGGAAACACGACCTCCTGAAAGTCCCTTGGCGAAATAGTCATTGGTCTCACCTTCGAGTTTGAAATCCACTCCCTTAACCAGGAAGGCACCGAAGCTCTGACCTGCAGAACCCTTGAACTTCACGTTCACGGTCTTGTCTGGAAGACCAGCCTCACCATATTTCTCGGCAATCATACCGCTCAGCATCACACCGGCAGCACGATCGGTATTCTTGATGGCAAAATCGAGGTTCACTTCTTCCTGATTCTCGATGGCACGCTGTGCACCACGAATCAACTGCTGGTCGAGTACATTGTCGAGGTCATGAATCTGCTCGGTAGTATGATAGAGCGAGCAATGACCTGTCTCACGATGCAAGAGACGAGAGAAATCGAGCAAGTCGGCCTTCTCCTTGATGCTCTTGGCCACCTCTGGCTCTACGGCATCCGAACCCTCGGTAGGAACAATCTCCTCATCCTTCTTGCGGACGATGAGCTCGGTATGACCGATGATATCGTTCAATGAGGTGTAACCCATCTCTGCCAGATATTCACGAACCTCCTCAGCGAGGAAGCGGAAGTAGTTGATAAGATACTTGTAGCTGCCACGGAAGTGCGCACGGAGCTTAGGATCCTGTGTGGCAACACCCATAGGACAGGTATTCAAGTTACACTTACGCATCATGACACAACCCAAAACGATGAGGGCTGCCGTACCGAAACTGAATTCCTCAGCACCGAGCAAAGCCATCAGGATGATGTCACGACCACTCTTCAACTGACCATCTACCTGCAGACGAACCTGTCCGCGAAGACCGTTTTTCACCAGTGTCTGCTGGGTTTCAGAAAGTCCGATTTCAGGAGAGATACCAGCGAAACGCATACTTGATGCAGGGCTGGCACCTGTACCACCCTCAGCACCAGAGATAACGATGAGGTCGGCCTTTGCCTTAGCCACACCGGCAGCGATGGTACCCACACCACTCTCAGCAACCAACTTCACAGAGATAGCCGCCTTAGGGTTTACGTTCTTGAGGTCGAAGATGAGCTGAGCCAAATCCTCGATACTGTAGATATCGTGATGAGGTGGAGGAGAAATCAAGCTGATGCCAGGAATAGAGTGACGGGTCTTGGCAATGACCTCGTTAACCTTGAAGCCAGGCAACTGACCACCCTCACCCGGTTTAGCACCCTGTGCCACCTTGATCTGGATTTCCTCTGCATTTACCAAATATTCAGTAGTCACACCGAATCGACCGGAAGCCACCTGCTTGGTCTTGCTTGAGAGGCTGATGCCATCCTGTGTAGAATGGAATCGCTCGTTATCCTCACCACCTTCACCGGTATTGCTTCGGGCACCGAGGGCGTTCATGGCGAGTGCCATTGCCTCGTGAGCCTCTTTGGAGAGGGCACCGAAACTCATTGCACCGGTAACGAAGTGCTTCACGATTTCCTCTACCGGCTCCACCTTATCTATAGAGATAGGATTCTTGCGGAAGCTGAAGAAGTCGCGGATGAAGATAGGCTCCTGCTTATCGTCAACGAGATGTGTATATTTCTTGAAGAGATCATAATCGCCCTTGCGGGTTGCGAGCTGCAGGGTGGCGATGGTCTCTGGGTTCCAAGCGTGCTTGATACCGTCCTTGCGGTAGTGGAACTGTCCCATACTTGGCAGGAACTCGAGCTTCTTGGTCTCGAATGCCTTGTCGTGCAGGCGGATGGCATCACGGGCGATGGTCTCAAGTCCGATACCGCCGATAGTGCTCACCTCTGTTCCGAAGTAGCTCTTCAGGAGGCTCTCGCTCAAACCGATGCTCTCGAAGATCTTGGCACCACGATAGCTTCGGATGGTAGAGATACCCATCTTAGCCATAATCTTGAACAAGCCCTTCTTCACAGCCTTGATGTAGTTCTGCTCGGCTGTATGGTAATCCTCCTGAATCTTTCCCTTCTTTACAAGGTCGTCGAGGATGGCGTATGTCAAGTATGGACAGAGGGCTGATGCACCGTAACCCAACAGGAGGGCTGCATGCATTACCTCACGAATCTCACCGCTCTCTACGATGAGGGCTGTCTGCACACGCTTGCCGGCATCAATCAGATAATGATGTACGGCACTCACGGCAAGCAGAGATGGAATGGCGGCATGAGTTTCATCCACGCCACGGTCGCTCAAGATGATGTAGTTGTAGCCATCATCCACGCTCTGGGCAGCCTGCTTGCAGAGTTCATCCAAAGCCTCGTGCAGTCCTTCTTCGCCCTTGGCGGTTTCGAAGAGCATGTGGAGTTTTACTGTATTAAATCCCTTGTAGCGGATATTCTGAAGGATATCCAGCTGGGTATTGGTCAGGATAGGATGTGGCAGACGAACCATCTTGCAGTTGCTCTCGTCTGGGTTCAGAATGCCGGAACCTACACGGCCGATATACTCGGTAAGACTCATCACGAGGTTCTCACGGATAGAATCGATAGCAGGGTTGGTAACCTGAGCAAACTGCTGACGGAAGTAGTTGAAGAAAATCTGTGGCTGGTCGGAAAGCACAGCAAGCGGAGTATCATTACCCATAGAAGCAGTAGGTTCCTGACCCTTGGTAGCCATTGGGATGATAGTACCGTCGATATCTTCCTCGCCAAAACCGAATTCCAATTCCTTGCGAGTGAGGTTGTCCACACCATTTTCCACCTTACGACCACTGCGAAGTTTCTCCAGTTCAATACGGTTGGTGTTCAACCACTGGCGATATGGATGCTGGGCAGCCAGGCGCTCCTTGATTTCACCATCATAATAGATTTTGCCTTCCTGGGTATCAATCAAGAGGATCTTACCAGGCTGCAGACGACCCTTCTCGGCAATCTCAGTAGGATCGAAATCCATCACACCTACTTCAGATGCGACTACCATCATATCGTTCTTGGTGATGGTATAGCGTGCAGGGCGCAGACCATTTCTATCGAGCATACCACCAGCATAACGGCCATCGCTGAAGAGCAGGGCGGCAGGACCATCCCATGGCTCCATCAGGATAGAGTGGTACTCATAGAATGCCTTCAGATCCTCAGAGATAGGGTTCTTGTCGTTGAAGCTCTCAGGCACCATCACAGCCATGGCATGAGGCAATGACAGGCCGCTCATCACGAAGAACTCAAATACATTGTCGAGGCTGGCAGAGTCACTCATATCAGGCTGGACGATAGGAGAAATCTCACGGATATCGCCCAAAGCCTCGCTGCTCAACACACTCTCACGAGCCTTCATCCAGGCACGGTTACCACGGATGGTGTTAATCTCACCATTGTGGGCAAGGAGACGGAATGGCTGAGCCAGACTCCATGTTGGGAAGGTGTTGGTAGAGAAGCGGGAGTGAACCAGAGCCAGACCGCTTGTGAAATAATTATTGGTCAAGTCAGGATAATATTGGCGCAACTGGAGGCTGCTCAACATACCCTTATATACGATGTTCGAATTAGACAACGAACAAATAAAGAAATCAGGATCACTGACACGTTTCTCAATACGTTTACGGATAAGATAGAGGGTGCGCTCAAAGACAGGCACCTTATCATCTGTAACACCTGTGATAAACACCTGTTTGATAGCTGGTTCGTTACTCAAAGCAGCCTCACCCAAACAATCAGGGTTAGTAGGCACATTGCGGAGATGCATCAGCTGCAATCCCTCGCGTTCAATTTCCTCAATCATGATAGAGAGAATATCCTGCTGTTTCTTCTCATCCTTAGGCAAGAAGACGAGACCCGTACCATATTTACCTTTTTCTGGCACTGGGATACCCTGAAGAAGAATAAACTCATGTGGAATCTGGAGCATGATACCGGCACCATCACCCGTCTTGTTATCGGCACCCTCTGCACCACGATGACGCATGTTCTCGAGTACCTTCAAGGCGTTATCGACCAGCTCATGACTCTTGTTACCGTGGATATTCACCACCATACCTACGCCACACGCATCGTGCTCATAGGCTGAACTGTACAATCCTTTTTCCATTTCTTGTTCGTTTTATATCGGTTATTTATAACTATCTATTTTAATGTTAAATGTTGAATGTTGAATGATTCTTCACTTGAATTCTTCACTCTTCACTTATTTATACGCTTTCTCATGAACTCCGGCAACAGCTCGTCCGCTTGGGTCGTTCTGGTTTTTGAAAGAAGCATCCCAGGCAAGGGCTTCGGCTGTAGAGCAGGCTACGCTTGGTACACTTGGCACACTCTTGGCAGCACTGTCGCTTGGGAAATGCTCAGCGAAGATAGAACGGTAATAGTACTCCTCCTTGTTCTGTGGAGGATTGATAGGGAATCGCTCGGCGGCATGTGCCATCTGCTCATCGCTCACGGCAGAAGCAGTAATCTGCTTCAGCGTATCTATCCAGGAGTAACCTACTCCATCAGAGAACTGCTCTTTCTGTCGCCATGCCACTTCCTCTGGCAGCAAATCAGCAAAGGCTTCACGAACTACTTTCTTCTCGATGGTCTTGCCCGGACACATCTTCAAGGCTGGGTCCATGCCCATAGCCACATCCAGGAATTCCTTGTCGAGGAAAGGTACACGGCCCTCGATACCCCAGGCAGCCAGACTCTTGTTGGCTCTCAGACAGTCGTAGAGATAGAGTTTGCCAAGTTTTCTGACCGTTTCCTCATGGAAAGCCTTGGCATTTGGTGCTTTGTGGAAATAGAGATATCCTCCGAATACCTCATCTGCTCCCTCACCGGAGAGTACCATCTTGATACCCATACTGCGGATGACTCTTGCCAACAGATACATCGGGGTAGATGCACGAACGGTTGTCACATCGTAGGTTTCGATGAAATAGATGACATCACGGATGGCATCCAGACCTTCCTGTATGGTATAGTTGATTTCATGATGCACGGTACCGATGTGCTCTGCTACGAGGCGAGCCTTAGCAAGGTCTGGTGCACCTTTCAGTCCTACAGCAAAGGAGTGCAGGCGTGGCCAGTAAGCCTTGGTCTGTTCACCATTCTCAATACGATAAGTACTGTATTTCTGTGCGATGGCAGAGATGACAGATGAATCGAGACCACCACTGAGGAGTACACCGTAAGGAACATCGCTCATCAACTGGCGCTTGACAGAAGCTTCGAGTGCATCATGAATCTCCTGCACCGCAGTTTTTCCACCTGTAGCCTCAGCCTGTTTTCTATCCTCCATCTCAGCCTCAGCCATCTGTTCTTCGGCAGACTTGCTTTCATCAATATGATATTCCTTGAGCATGGTACTGTATTCAAACCAGTCGCGTGTATAATAACGCTTCATGCCCGGAGTCTTGCTATAATAATAATGTCCAGGGAGGAATGGCTCGTAGTGATCACACTGTCCTTCGAGAGCCTTGAGTTCAGAGGCAACAAGCACCTTGCCATCTGTATCAAATCCGATGTAGAGTGGAATCACACCGATAGGGTCGCGGGCGATAAGGAATTCATCTCTTTCTGCATCGTAGAGTGCGAAAGCAAAGATACCATTGAGTTGTTCTATCATCTTGCAGATGCGAGCATGGATAGCATCCTCATCGGTGTAAATCAAGTTAGCGAAGTCGCTATCCTGTCTCATTTCACGATAGAGTGAAAGCACCACCTCACAGTCGGAACCAGTCTGATACTGGTATTTGCCAGCAAATCGAGCACGGATATTCTGATGATTGTAGATTTCGCCGTTCACTGCAAGCACCTGTTTCTTGTCAGGTGAGAACAAAGGTTGGCGACCAGACTCTGGATCTACGATGCTGAGTCGTTCGTGTGCCAAGATGGCTGAGCCACCACAGTAAATGCCGCTCCAGTCTGGTCCACGATGACGAATCTTCTGACTCATACGGAGTGCCTGCTGTCTCAATTCAGGAGTTTGTTCCTGAATATTGAAGATAGATACGAATCCACACATAATATCTTTCCTTTCTTTTACGGTTATTTATAACACAATATCATAGCTTATTTCATGCTATCCTTTTAGCTTAAAATATCATTTTGCTATATTTTGGGTGCAAAATTACTACTTTTTGATAGATTAAGAAAAGAAATGGTTTCATTTTGTACTAATATTAATCTATATATTACAAACTATAACGCATTTTGCATAATATACTTTCAATCTGATAGGTTTTTATTGTTTTTACATTACAAATTGCAAGAAGGAAGAAAAAAGAAGAAAGAAATGAGGATGAAATGAGAAATGAGAAACGGGAAAGAAATGGGAAATGGGAGATGGGAAGGCACAAAAAAACCGACAGTCTGAAAAGACCATCGGCTTTAGATAATAAAAACTTAAACTCTTATTACAGAATCATCGAGATTATTTTAATTATTTCAGAAGTTAAAGGAGTTAAAGGAGTTAAAGGAGTTAAGACAATAGTCTTTTTGGCGTAGTTATTAAGCTGCAAGACATACGTCTTAACTCCTTAACTTCCTTAACTCCTTTAACTTCCTGATATGCGAAAGTTCAGTAAACCTGCTTTATGGCTGCAAGGTGAAACCTACAACCAAATATGCCTTCTCGCTACTTGGGTTGGCTGCAATCTGTGCAAAGACTGGAACACTGAAGGTATCAGTAATCTTGATATCCTTGGTAGCCTTGACAGCAACATTGGTTACTGCAAAACCCTTCACACCTTCCTCATGACCATAATAGAAAGAGGTGGCATAAGGAACGGCACCGATGGTAGCTGTCCAGTCGCATCCACCCAATTTGAATGGAGCTGAAGCCTCTACATAAGATGAATATGCACGATCACCACTCTTGTTGAGACCATCTGCACCAGCAAAGTTGGTGTACCAGTTCAAGGCTACAGGACCAAAGTCATAACCAACATTCGCCTCAAAAACATGAGAAGTTTTGTGAGAATCATACTCGAAATAGCGACCGTCACCAGAATTGAACCAATAATCAGTAATACCAATGGTAAGACCTCCAGTGGAATAGGCAGCAGTCAAATCGAACTCCTTGGTGTCATCCCATTTGGAAAGACCTACACTACCCCAACCAGTCAAAGAGAAACCCTTATAACCGATACCAAGAGTAGGCTGGAGTGATACGTTGCCGAGATCCTGACCACGCCAGATATACTGACTAACAACATCTGCAGCAATGGTAGTTTCCACCTCATCCTGAGCAGAAGCAGCAGGAGCAAAAGCAATCAAACCGAGTGCCAATACACTCATCTTTTTCATATCTAAAATCTTTTTCATATTCTCACAATTTAAATGTTAATACAACTCTATTCAGTTTTGCAAATGCAAAGGTACGAAAAAATATCCCACAGATCTCACTGTTTTCAAAATTTTCGCTGTTTTCAGATTTTCACAGATTTACAGGATTTCCCAAATAATCCCCAATACTCTCTTATTTTCAAATTACAAAACCTGTCAGAAACATCCTCCTTCCAAGGACATCAGCCTACTATAAATATGTCAACATGATATAAAATCTGCGAAATCCGTGAAATCTGTGGGACGATATATTGTCTGCAACAGATAAATGTTATCTGCGGGAGATAAATCTCATCTGCGGGAGATTAGTTGTAGCAACTCTCTCCGTGCTCGTAGATATCGAGACCTTCTTCCTCAATACGCTTGTCAACACGCAGACCAGCAATCTTCTTGATACCCCAGAAGAGAATCACACCTGTGACTGCAGCCCAAATATCAATACAGAGGATACCGAAGCACTGTGCACCGAAGAAACCGAAGCCACCGCCATAGAAAGCACCACCGTCGAGGGCGAAGAGACCTGTCATCAATGTACCGAAGATACCACATACACCATGTACTGAACTTGCACCTACAGGGTCATCAATATGAAGTTTGGTATCGATAAACTCGATAGAGAATACCAGAATGATACCAGCCAAGAGACCGATGATGGCAGAACCCAATGGGCTAACCAAGTCGCAACCTGCTGTGATGGCTACCAAACCAGCCAAGATACCATTCAATGTCAATGAGAATGATGGCTTGCCATACTTAATCCAAGAAGTAAACATAGTACCAAGACCACCGCAAACAGCAGCAAGGTTGGTTGTCAGGAATACGTGGCTGATGGCAACACGGTTAACCTCACCAGAAGCAGCGAGCTGAGAACCTGGGTTGAAACCGAACCAACCAAACCAGAGGATGAACACACCGAGGGCAGCAGCCATCAGGTTGTGACCTGGAATAGCAGTACTCTTGCCGTTGCGATACTTACCGAGACGAGGGCCAAGACAGATGGCACCAACCAAGGCGAGCACACCACCTACGCTATGTACGATAGCAGAACCTGCAAAATCATGGAAGGCAGCACCGAAGGTATCCATCATGAAAGAACCTGCATCGGCGTTGCAAAGCCAGCCGCCACCCCATGTCCAGTGACCTTCTACTGGATAGATAATCAATGAAATGAAGAATGAATAGATGCAGTACATAGAGAACTTGGTACGTTCTGCCATAGCTCCAGAAACGATAGTAGCACTTGTAGCGCAGAATACAGTTTCAAACATCAGGAAACCTTCAGTAGGAAGATCACCATGATAGAAAGAAAGGTCGCCAAAGTTTGGCATACCAATAAAACCAGCACCATCGCTACCAAACATAAATCCGAAACCGACGAACCAGAAGAGAACAGAACCGACCATGAAATCGACGAAGTTCTTGAACAAGATGTTCGCTGTGTTTTTACTGCGGGTAAAACCCGCCTCACAGAGGGCAAATCCCGGCTGCATGAAAAAGACCAACATGGCTGCTAAGAGCATCCACACGGTATCTAATGAAATACCTAAATCCTGTACACTCATAATCTTTTAACTTTAAAGTGTTGTTGTTATCCCAATCTTTCAATATATCAGCTATCTGATTTCAAATATCATTTATATGACTCAGATTGGTTGTTGTAAAATCTCTCTCCTCCTATTCAACAAAGTTTATTTCTCCTGCTCTGCATTATAGAGTGCGATGTCGCCTCTTTCACCTGTACGGATGCGAATGGTATCCTCTACAGGGATTACAAAGATACGACCATCACCAATCTCGCCTGTACGGGCAGCCTCCTGGATGGCATTAATAGTTTTTTCTACGTTCTTGTCGCGAACGACTACATTCAAAAGTACTCGCTCGATACTACTGGTATCATACATGACACCACGATAAATACGAGCCTGTCTCATCTTGCCTTCGCCTCTTACGTCATAGTAAGAAAACCACTCGATGTCGGCGGCAAGCAATGCTTCCTTTACATCCTCAAACTTTGTCTTACGGATGATAGCTTCGATCTTTTTCATGTTACTTTCTCCTATATGTTATTATACTTATTGTTATTTACACTTTGTTACCTTTCGAGTGCAAAAGTACAACAATTTACTAACATATAGAGTATTTTTAGTAGCATTTTGTTATTAAAAGTTTTATTAGCTTACAAAAAGACAAATCATAAAAAGAAAGAAGCACCAAATTGTAAGCAAAAACAAGAAATACGCTTACAATTTGATACTTCTTTTGTATATTTAGAAAAACAGAGGGATTTTAAGGCTATTTCATCCCCCTCTTCTGTAAGTTTAGCAGCTCTTATGCGTCATGATATCGAGCACCATGTCATCGGTAGCTCTCATCGCATCAGCACCAATGGATGTCAGATTGTGGATGCACTTATCCACATCATCATCTACGATACCCTCGGCAGAGGTTACGCACTTGCCCTCCATAGAAAGGAGAGCTGAGAGGAGCGCAGTACTCACTCCTGAGGAAATCTTCAAGGCACAACTTGGTTTAGCTCCATCACAGATCATACCGGTGAGGTTGGCCACCATGTTTTTCACTGAATTGCAGATGCGGGTATAGTCGCCACCCATCAGATAGGTAATGCCGCAACTGCTGCCCGTACTGGCTACCACACAACCGCAAAGAGCTGAAAGCT
>ENA-ORRX01000580-ORRX01000580.1-human-gut-metagenome-genome-assembly--contig:-NODE-580-length-11957-cov-46.2959_pt1 | contig 11957 bp, 9 predicted proteins | sample MGYA00242186_ERZ509153 | MGnify/ENA primary metagenome ERZ509153 (study PRJEB26280, sample SAMEA2338643) | human gut metagenome | biome: human gut; feature: human-associated habitat; material: faeces... | reverse complement strand
AATTAATTTTATACAACATGCAGCTTAGTATAAACTAATTCTTACGACTTACTTAGCAACAATACACATTATATATATATTATGTCGCAGCAATTTGTTGAAACCATAAAGATAAAAGACGGAAAGGCCATGAACCTTTCCTGTCATCAGGCAAGGATGGAACGGACTGTCAGTCATTTCTTTGAAGGACAAGTAGTCCCGAACCTCAATGACATACTTTCGCCCACAGCTGATATGCACTTCTATAAAGCAAGAGTGGTATACGGCAAAGGAGGCATAGAGGATGTCCAGTACGCTCCTTACACAATGCGCACTATCAAGTCATTAAAGGTGGTAAGGGACGACACGGTGGATTATTCATTCAAGAGCACCGACCGAACATTCCTCAACCGACTGGTCAGTATGAAAGGTGACAGCGACGAGATAATCATCGTGAAGAACGGTTTGGTGACCGACACCTCCTTACCAACATCGCCGTGTACGACGGCGATGTATGGCTAACGCCCAAACAACCATTGCTTATGGGCACCAAACGGGCACAGTTGCTTGGGAAAGGTAAGCTGCGAGAGGCAGATATCACTTTGGAGCTGCTTATGAAAGCCGAGAAAGTGAGTCTGATAAATGCAATGATTGAGTTGAGTGAGCGAGAGATTGCCATAAACAACATCTGCTTATAAGTTCAATCTCAGCAACATCCGTTTATGAAATTCCTGATGATGGTCCTTCCCTCCGGGGTAAGGATCGATTCGGGATGAAACTGTATGCCGTGCACATCATAAATACGATGCTTTAAAGCCATTATCTGACCCTCATCGCTAACAGCAGTCACCTCCAATTCGGTAGGAAAGCCCTCTTTACCTACCACCCACGAATGGTAACGCCCCACCTTAATGCTGTCTGACAGATTGTCAAAAATATAGTCAGAAGCTATGATGCGGACGCTCGACTGTATGCCATGGAAAACTGTATTCAGATTATATATTTCTGCTCCAAACACTTCACCTATCGCCTGTTCGCCCAAGCAAACACCAAGGATTGGCTTCGTCGGTGCATATCGTCGGATGACAGCCTTGAGAAGCCCAGCCTCATCGGGAACACCGGGACCAGGAGACAGCACTATCTTGTCGAAACGCTCCACGTCGTCAAGTCCGAACTGGTCGTTTCGCCAAACAGTAACCTCCACATCATCACCGCCCTCCTCTTCGAGATATTGAGAAAGGTTGTATGTGAATGAGTCGTAATTGTCAATAAGTAGTATGTTCATGATATTTATTTTATGCAAAGTTATTACTTTGTTTCTGAACAATCAAGACAATACATTAAAATATCATAAAAATATTCGTCTTTCGTTGTATCTTTGCATTATCAGCATTATATTTGCAATATATTAGCAGAACCATTCTAATGAATCAGAAGCTATGGGATACAACATAACAATAACAGCAATAGCGGTACTAATAACTATCGCAATTATCTATTTTTCACTACAACACAAGAACAAGCTAAAGACAGCCAACATAACCAATAGTACGAACAAGACCGACACATCAGACGCTGACAACACTTCAGCAGTCTATGCAGGAATGAAGCCTCGTGAACTCTGCAAGGCCATCTTACATAACCTTAACTGCAAGACAGAAGAGGATGAGGAGGAAGGCAGCGATCGCTTGGCATTCAAGTTTCAGGGAGAGACTTTCTGCATCATCGTTTCGGACGATTGTCTGCTCGCCACCATCTACGACTTCTCGTGGGGCAGCGTAGAACTGGACGACATCGATGAAGTGTCACGAGTGAGAAAGATAATAAACGAAATCAACTTCCAATACGGCGGTCATACTCTGTTCTACACTATGGACACGGACAACAACCGTATGGTGGTGCATACGAAGCGACAGATATTGCTGACACCAGAGATTCCAAATCTCGACAACTACATTACGGCTATGCTTAGCGGATTCTTCGAGGTGCAGCGTGCTATGGCGCATGAGCTGGACAAGGAGAGAATGAAAAAGAAAGCCTAAACAAAGATAAACATTCACATCAAATACACTTTTCGATATGGAACAGGATTTGACTTTTTTCGACACTAACGGACTGACATCTACGTCCGCCAATCACATCGCTAACCTCGCCAAGGAGTATGTGCAGGCACAGACACAAGAGTTGGAGAACGTGGAGTTCTTCAATAGCTACCTCACCATCATCGGTTCCGACAAGGAGCAACGCGTGCAGCACGGATGGGACAAAGAGCAGATGCAGGGTATAGCAGACAGACTGCGCAGCATCTCACTCGCCAACTCGCTCATAGCATGGCTGCGTGAGGCTATAAAACTTCGCTCAAAGATGCTATCCGACCTCCATGATATGGAAATGGAAGACTACTGCAAGGAGAAGAAAATAGATATGCCGGAACAGCCTTCTATGGAAACGCTGATGACACGCGAGGAGCAGATAGCTACGCTTTCCGTGAAAGACCGTGCACGCATCCTCTCTCTGGAAGCCAAGGCAGCTGCTTTCGGCAAGTTCATACATCCTGACGGTCACCTCTCTGAGGCACGTAAGGAATATATGAAGATAATGTGTCAGGAGGCTGAGATAGACGGTAGCGGACGCGACACTCTGCTTTATCGCCACGAACCAAGCGTAGAACTGAAGGATCTGGAAGGATGTTTCTTCGCTCTGCAAGGCGAATATCGCAAGGCTCAGGCAGAGCTTAACGGATATAACCACTCCATTGACGAGGCTCTGCGTGAAGACGAGGAGCGTAAGCGTGGTGAGTATAACATAAAGAACGCCGACTATCTCGTGGAAATGGCGAAGCTTGAGAAAGACTTCACCGTATATAAAGATACGGAACAGAAGCGCATTTCACGCCTCAAGATTGTCATTCCCAACGACTTGCGAGAGATTTACGAGACTGTGGCTGGTCTTGGAAAGGAAGAATAAGGACATAGCCGGTCCTTAACAAACATACGGCGGCGGGTAACCGAAGACTGAACGCTTGTCGGGAAACTTCGGCGTATGCACCATACACGGTGTCTTCTTAAATTTAAAAATTAAAATATGGGATTCAGAAAGCAGAGAATTTAATCAAAAAATTTCGCACGCGGCACCGCATATATAAAAAAAAGCTATGAAGCCTTGACGGGCTGAGCATGATTTTGATTTTGAAAAGGTGTGCGTGCGGTTCTCGATCTTGATATGGTTCTTGTTTTCGTGACACCGTAAAACGTGCAGCCCGCCGTTTTTTAGTTGAGAGTTGAAAGTTGAGGGTTGAGAGTTATAATATGTTATATAGGTAATCATAACTCTCAACCCTCAACTTTCAACTCTCAATTATTTTACATTAAATCCTGTTATTTCCACATACGTAGGCAAGGAACGGGTGTCTGCCTGATTCCATTCCACTCTTACCGTGCGCTTTTCGCCCGGCATGAGATGGAAATAATTGTCCTCGTACGACACGGGCAGCACCTGCTCGCCGTCTTCCGCCTTAAGATTCAGACGTATCATCATTGCAGGAGTGTCGGTTTCGTTGGCGATGGTTACGTCACAACGATTTCCGTCGCGCACCACATCAGTCTTAAGGCTCACCTTTGGCAGGGAACGAAGCTGCATAAGATTGCCCTCCTCGTTTCCTATAACATAGAAATTGTCAGAGACACGACGACCCTCAGCATCGTCCAGCGCAAGTCTTATGAAGCGTACGTCTGTCGGCTGTCCACCGGCAAGGCTGTCAACGTGGAGCGAAGGAAGCGCCAGCGTTGTGTCAGCGTCACAGCAAAGCGAAGCCTCAGCAGACGAAACCACACGTCCACGGACATCGAGAATGTCACGACGCGCCTTCATATCCTTATGAGCCTCAGCCGTAATGTTCACCACCTCCACGTCACGTGTAAGAGCATTCCACTGAATATGAAGCGGTTCGCAAGCCTTACGACAAGCGAAGAAGGCTGCTGTTGGCTCCATCCAGTAGTCGTAACACTGCCATACCTGCGAAGGCCAGCACGAATGACTCATCCAGATAAGCAATCCCTGACGATACTTTGCGCCCGACTCGAACATGGCACGATAGCCGTCATAATTAATCCATTGCGCCAAGCTGCCAAACTCACGTGCGTCAGCCGGCTTGCCGAACGCATGCTCCATCATGGCATTAAACGTAGCACCACGCTGGGCGCCACGCTGTGTGAAGTCGTGTCGTCCCCACTCTTCCGACTGCGGCCACAAAGCTTCCGGCGAGAACGTACGCGCCAGTCCCTCGTATGTCATAACGTTGGGCATGCCACGCTCGGTATGGAGCTTTCCGGTCTGCTTGGAGAAGTAAGTCTTAGCCGATTCAGCCCAATAAGGACCGTGACCGCTGACTCCCTCATCAGCAGAGCTTGGTATATAAAGCATGCCTGGATTGGCATCGTCCACAAGACTCTTCAGCGACGCATTCAGAGCCGCAGGAGGATATCCCTCGTTTCGTCCACAGTAGAGAGCGATGCTGGGATGGCGACGCATACGACGAGTAAAGTCTGACGCATTATGCATAAACAGAGCGTTATCGTCAGGGTCGGGTCCGTCGCAAGGATTGGCAAGCCAGAAGTCCTGCCATACCATTATGCCGTTACGGTCGCAAGCATCATAAAATTCCTCGTCACCTATCTGACCCACCCAGTTGCGAATCATATTAAAGTTCATCTGCCTGTGATATCCAACCGTGATGTCATACTCGCGTTTGCGATAGAGAAGATTATGCTCGCTAAAGCCCCAGTTGCCTCCAAGCGGCACGAATCGCTTACCATTTATCCACATCTGCAGTTTCTTGTCAGCACCCTCATACGTCATCTGTCTGATACCTGCACGATAGTCTGTTCTGACCTTTTCGCCGCCATCAGGCACAAACTCATAGCCTGCATCATACATATACGGCTCGCCATAACCGTTCGGCCACCAAAGGCGCATGTGCTGTTCACGCAACTGGGCGTATTCCTCAGGAGCGAACACCACTTCCTTTTCCTCGCCCTGCGCCATATCCACACATTTCTCAAACGCTATATCGCCAATCCAACCACGCAGTTTTCCAGATACAGCACGCGCCTCATTATTCATAAGAATGACACGCGGAGTGATGGTTGCAGCAGTATCGGGCAAAGCCAATGACGTGGAAACGAGCGGATCCGAGATAGTTACCGATCCCTCAGCAGAAAGAAATACGTCGTTCCATATACCAGTTTCACGACCACGTACAGAGGAAATCCAGTCCCATCCTATACTTGCATGGAACGTAGGGTTGTCTGCACCAAGCATTCCTCCGTTAATATCTGTAGTCGCATACGTCTTCTCCTTTGTTCCTCCGATATTGTCCGGCTTGATTACCTCCACCGCCAATACATTGGTTCCCTCACGAAGCATGTCCGTAATGTCGGTGCGTGATCGCATGAAAGCACCCTCAATGCGGTTCACACGCTTGCCGTTGAGGAAGACATTAGCCTTCCAGTTTATTCCGTCAAAACACAAGAAGACATGCTTGCCTTTCATCTTTTCAGGCACGGAGAACGTGCGACGATACCAGAAGTTGCTGTTAAAGAATGATTCAGAGGCGTTCTCCAGGTTGTCAGCCACATTCGGGTCGGGCAAAGCACCGATGTTAACATAGCTCATAAGTGCTGTTCCCGGTACCGTAGCCGTAATCCATCCGTCGCCTTCCATCTTGGAAGAAGAGATATTCTCTCCCTTGTCCGTTGCTTCGGCACGCTTAAGAAGCCAATCGCCACCATGAAGCGGCAGCCTGTTTCCGTCCATTCCGGCAGCCACATGAGGCACCACCTCATATCCGCCACGTCCTATCACGTTCATCTCGCTAAGGACATATCTGCCAGAAGACGTAGGACGTGTCATACCTATACGCACATAACGTCCATTGGCTCCTTTTGTCTTTATCTTGTCCACGGCGTTCTTTCCACCAGGCAGAGCAGCCACAACCGTCCAGTTCTTACCGTCGTCGCTCATCTCCACACGTCCTTCCAACGCTTTCTCTATCCAGTTCAGCTCCACCCTTTCCACGGGTTGCGGACGTCCGAGGTCTACCTCCACCCACTGATTGCCTCCTCCATCGCTCATCCATGCGCTACCAAAACGGGCAGCTGTGAGGAGTTGCGAGGTAAGCGAGCGTCCCTCAAGGCAGGGCATAAACTCGAACACCGTCCAGTGAGCTGCACCTTTCATCGTCAACTGAAGGCGGAGTCCACTAAAACTAAAGCCACCGTCCACCGGCAAAGTCACCACGACATCACGCGTGGGAAGCATCTCGCGTTCCGTCTGCTTATTAGGATCCGAATGCTCCACATAACGCGATTGCTTGCCGGGCAGCGACTGACCTTCCATGGTTGCCACAGCATGCCACTTTCTCACCTTGCCAGTTCCGTCCGAGGCCAATACACGAATGGCATACTTGCCGTCCGCCAGTTTAGGGTCGTAAGCCACGTTAAGTCTTACGCGCACACTATCGGCTCGGAACAAAGCACCCGTCCACTCATAATTAAGATATGTGTCGGCACCATAAACTGTATTGCGCGAATACATTCCTCCGTCAATCGCCCACTCACGCTCACGACGCGGCAACAGTCCGTCAGGCGTACTGACGAAAAGCGTCGGCACGGCAGAACGGCTGACAATGCCGTCAGTAACGAGTTGAGGAGTCAGACAGAAGTCGAACGATGATGACGCACGCACAGGACGGCGCAACGCCAGATTCGTAATGACATCCGTCTCACGCAGCATTGGAGCGAAATTCTCAGCCGGATTTCCCGGATAGCGTCCAATACCACGAGTATTGTCGTCTGCCATTGCGGTCACAGCAACGGACATGCCGATAGCACCGGACAGACATAGTTTCTGCATTATATTCATTGTTTAAGGTATTTATTATTGTATAACTTATTTACGTTTGCTGTTCTTCTTAGGTTTTCTTCCAATCTTGATTCCTGTTATCAGGCTCCATACAGCAGCCATTCCCATCACCAACACGAATACATACGTGGCAATATTGCCGATAAACAGTCGTCCGCTATGAGCCTCCAACGCCACATTCCATAACGACATCGGCAGCCTGTTCATCCACGATGGCTGCGGCAGCAACGACGTACCCTTATCATATTCCACGACAATGCCGTCATGCCTACCTCCGACAATGATGTCGTCAGTAAATCCCGACACTGCCGTCTTGCCGAACGGCGCACCGGCAGACTTGGGTGCAGGCTGATGCGTGAAATAATCGGTTGACGTAGATGTCTGACGGTCCCATACAAACATACCGCTGAACGAACCGCACAGCCACTTGCCGCTATTCATATCTCTCTGCCACACATTCAGCCCCATAACGCTTACGGGCGGTGCCTCGGAAATCTGCTGCGGAACCGGATGCTGTATGTCCTTGCCCAGCGAGAAGAATCCTTCTGACGTGGAAACCATCCAGTCTCCCGCCGCTTCATCATAGCGCACCATGCGCAGACGGTCGTTCCAGGCATTGCTGCTATGCTGTATGGTGCCGGGTACGGCTGGCACACGGCTGAGCGCAAGCGGTATCATCATTGGCGGACGAAGCATCCATCCTGTCACACATATTAACAATGTAAGGACGATGGTCTTTCTTCCTATTATGTCATGCCAGGACAGAATAGTCTTCAGCGCCCGTCCTTTCAGACGCTTCAGACTCTGCCTTACCGAAATCTTGGCTGTCAGCCAGAACGCCAGACCCGTCACACATATTATAATAAGGATAACGGAGATAACGTCTACGATTATCACGCCTACCGTTCCGAACAACTCGCCACTATGAAGCAGCCACACCGTACGAAACAGCGACACCTTGCCATCATAGCCCGATGGCGCAGGTATCTCCACCCTCAGGAACGTCTTGTAAGGAGCCGTAGCCACGTAAGCGTACGACCGGCTAAGCACCACAAGAGTGTCGCCACGTGAAGTAACGTCAGTCAGATGCTCCTCTTCTCCAGTCGGTAACGCCACGTGATGCCAACGATGACGCCCGTCTGTACGGTAAAGACCATATTGCGACACGGCAAAAAACTCATGCGAGGATTTCTGCCCTGCCCCATAACTCACTCCTGCCATGCCACGCATCTGGCGCATATCAGCCCCTTGTGGCAGTCCTTCGTTCATACTTACAAACGACGATGCCACGGTATCGGTAAGGAAAACACCCGCTGAACCATACACCGCCACCCTTCCGTCGTCCATTCGACAAGTGCCACGCAGCAGTCCGCTGTTCCATTGCTTAATCTCATATCGCGACGGCAGCATGCCCCTGCTCACGTCTATGCCACTTATGGCATGACGATGATTGAGCAAAATGCCTGATACGCAGAACACAATAAGGAAAAATCCCATGACTATGCCGAACCACTTATGATGTTTGCGAAAAGTAGATCTGAGCATACATTTATTTGATTATTATGTTATCTGTTTTCATCTTTTTATGGAGCATCCAACGATGCTTTCAGTTTGCAATACAAAATTAATCAAAAAAAGCGCATTACACACACATTCCGACTTGTTCCATATCAATAAAACGCATAAAAATGCGAAAACTTGCCATTATTGTTTACGCGAACAACAAAAACTTCATACCTTTGCATCGTCAAAAGGTTAATAGATTGTTTAGGTTAGTAGTAATAGATTTAGGTTTTTAGTTATTAGGTTTAAGGTAAATTAGAACGATTGTTTAACAGGTAACAATGAGGGCTCGTGAGAATCTTCATTATTTATGAAAAGTTTTTTAAGTTAAACATACGGTTATGGCACAACTCGTTGAGAGCTGTGCCATAATTGTTTTTTATATATCTATATACTTTTATTCATCCTCTTTTTTGGTGTTTAGAATTATTGTTATTAATTTTGTAATGCTGAAATTAGAAAATACTATAACAAACACATAACACCCTAATAATACCACCAACAAAATCATGAATGAATAAACAATAATCACTTCAAAACTATAATTTATTATGTTCGAAAATCAACCTAAAGGTCTATGGGCGTTAGCCCTTGCCAACACCGGCGAACGCTTCGGTTACTACACGATGTTGGCTGTTTTCCTTCTCTACCTGCAAGCCAACTTCGGCTTCGAGACAGGAATTGCAAGTACAATTTACTCTACCTTCTTGATGATGGTGTATTTCCTCCCCATCATCGGCGGTATCGCAGCTGACAAGTTTGGCTTCGGCAAGATGGTTACCACCGGTATCTTCATCATGTTCATCGGCTACCTTGTCCTCTCGCTTCCTCTTGGCAAAGACACCGTTGCCATTGCCGCTATGGGACTGTCTCTTATCCTTATTGCCTTAGGAACAGGTCTGTTCAAGGGTAATCTTCAGGTTATGGTGGGCCGCCTCTACGACGAGCCTCAGTATGCCGCTAACCGCGACTCAGGTTTCTCACTCTTCTACATGGCTATCAACATCGGTGCTATGTTCGCTCCGACAGCTGCCATTAAGATTATGGACTGGGCACATACCAGCTTAGGCGTATCTACAGAGGATGCTTACCACTTCGCATTCGCAGTAGCTTGTGCTTCGCTTATCCTGAGTATCGCCATATATTACGCTTTCGGTTTCACTTACAAGCATGTCCTTGCAAAGGAGTCACAGAATAAAGCTGCTGACGACAGCAAGACAGAAGCCAACGAGCTCTCTCCCGCAGAGACAAAGGAGCGCATCATCTGCCTGTGCCTTGTGTTCGCAGTGGTTATCTTCTTCTGGATGGCATTCCATCAGAACGGTAACACTCTTACATTGTTTGCACGCGACTACACACAGAAGACATCTGAGGGTCTGCAGTCAATGGCATTCGACGTTACCAACCTCGTTGCTTGCATCTTCGTTGTATACGGTAGCTTCAGCCTTGCACAGAGCAAGACCGGCAAAGGCAAGGGCATTGCTTTGGGCGTCATCGTTGCAGCCATCGCATTCCTTTTCTATAAGTATAACAACCTCGACGGTGCCGTTGACATCCAGGCTCCTATCTTCCAGCAGTTCAACCCCTGCTATGTAGTGGCTCTGACTCCGGTCAGCGTAGCATTGTTCTCATGGCTTAACAAGAAGGGCAAGGAGCCGACATCTCCCGAGAAGATCGGTCTTGGTATGCTCGTTGCAGCTCTTGGTTTTGTGTGGATGGCTGTAGGATCTATGGGTCTTGAGCTTCCGTTGACACAGGGCGACGCAGCTACAGAGGGTCCGCGCGTAAGTGCAAACCTCCTTATCTCTACATACCTCATCCTTACATTCGCCGAGCTTCTCCTCTCTCCGATCGGCATCTCGTTCGTATCTAAGGTGGCTCCTCCGAAGTATGCAGGTTTGATGATGGGTCTCTGGTTCGGTGCAACAGCCATCGGCAACCAGCTGGTAATGGTTCCCGGCATCATGTGGGGTCAGAACTTCAACCTCGTGACCATTTGGGGTGTTCTCGCAGGCATCTGCCTCGTATCAGCCCTCTTCATCTTCTCTATCATCAAGAAGCTCAACAAGGTTAGCTAAACCATTCTATTATAAAATCAATAAACTGAAAAAGTGCGCCAAGACCAAACAACGGTCTCGGCGCACTTTTTTTTATAGGTCATCACTACTGTCCCGTTAAAGTGGACTAATCGCTCTTTGAATTAATTGAAATACAGTCTTTTGCAAGAGATTTTAAGGGTGCTACGATTTGAATTTGTACTTTTGCAGTTATCTATAATACTGCACGATGAACAAAGACAAATACGTTTTCGCCCAATTGATAGAATTTCTCGACAATAACAAGTTTCGCCATTTGGTTGACAAGTATGATGGAAACCGCTATGTGAAGCATTTCACTTGTTGGAATCAGTTGCTTGCTATGATGTTTGGTCAACTGAGTAATCGAGAGAGTTTGCGAGATTTGATTGTTGCTTTTGAAGCACATAGAGCAAAGCAATACCATCTTGGATTAGGGCGTAAGCCTATTGCGAAAACGACATTTGCTTCTGCCAATCAGAATCGTGACTACCGTATCTTTGAAGACTTTGCTTTCTATATGATGGAGCAAGCCAGGAAGAAACGAGTAACGGATATCTTCAAGTTGAAAGGCAATGTGTATGCTTTCGACTCAACGACCATTCCATTGTGTTTGTCGGTCTTCTGGTGGGCAAAGTTCCGTAAGAAGAAGGGAGGAATAAAAGCACATGTGCTATATGACCTCGAATCTCAGGTTCCAGCTTTCTTCCATATCTCTACAGCATCAGTTTACGACTCAAAGGCTATGAAGGAAATTCCTTATGAATCAGGTTCTTACTATGTTTTCGACCGTGGATACAATGCATTCAAGGAGCTTTTCAAAATACATCAACATGAATCGTTCTTTGTTGTGCGAGCCAAGAAGAATCTGCAATACAAATGCTGTAAATGGAGGCGCAGGTTGCCAAAGAATATATTGACAGATGCTGTGATTGAATTCACTGAATACAATTCATACCGGAAGTATCCGGAGAAACTCAGACTCGTCAAATTCTATGATGAAGAACAAGGTAGGGAGTTTGCCTTCCTAACAAATGCTTTTCATCTAACAGCTCCTGAAATCGCCAACCTTTACAAGAACAGATGGCAGATAGAGCTGTTCTTCAAATGGCTAAAGCAGCACCTCAAGATCAAGAAGTTTTGGGGTACTACAGAGAATGCTGTGAGAATCCAAATCTCATCGGCAATCATAGCCTATTGCCTTGTTGCTATCGTACAACATGATTTGCAACTTAAGCGATCGACTTATGAGGTTCTTCAGATTCTAAGCATTTCTCTTATGGATAAGACAACACTCGTAGATCTCTTCGAAAGGACTGATTTCAATAATATCAAAGAACTCGATTGTCCCCTCTTTCCGGGGTTAAGTAGATGTTGAAAATTAGTTTATATCGAGAATTTTGCGTAGATTTGTGCATT
>ENA-ORRX01000575-ORRX01000575.1-human-gut-metagenome-genome-assembly--contig:-NODE-575-length-12102-cov-6.01287_pt1 | contig 12102 bp, 7 predicted proteins | sample MGYA00242186_ERZ509153 | MGnify/ENA primary metagenome ERZ509153 (study PRJEB26280, sample SAMEA2338643) | human gut metagenome | biome: human gut; feature: human-associated habitat; material: faeces... | reverse complement strand
CGTTTTCGTTCACAGTGGTGCCGCAAGGCGTGATGGTTTGGAGAAGGGGCGCGCCAAAGGCGCAGGATGGATCCACGTAGCGGTGTGAAAAACTATGTGAGACTACCCGTTTCCCTTAAACGTCATCCCGACCGAAGTGGAGGGATCCTTCCTGCAGACCGGTAAATCGTGGGTGAGGGAAAGGCGAAAAAGGAAGCACCAGGGTGTCGTTTGAGTGAGGGCGCATGTGTGCATATGGCGGCAGTGCAATAAAGATCCCTCGGCTTCGCTCGGGATGACGGTACTTGGGGAGCGGATAGGTTCACAAGGGTGGTGTGCCGCCTGTTTAGAGGATGGTATTCTCGTATCGCAGCCTTCCCCTCTAGGGGAAGGTGCCCCGCAGGGGCGGATAGGGTGACTATGGCATGAAAGACAGCTGGGATGAGGTTTCCCAGTCACTCCAGGGAAGGAACCAATCATTTACATGGTTGGTTCTTTTTACTTTGCTTTCATTTGGTTCAGGGTTGAGGTGGCGGATTCGCCGCCTTTTTTTATTGGACGATGCCCGAAAGTGGTATTCAAGTCACAGGTTACCAGTCATAACGACGATACGAGTAGGCCCTTGGAGAAGGGCCGCGCCGAAGGCGCAGGATGGATCCACGTATCGGTGTGAAAAACTATGTGAGACTACCCGTTTCCCTTAAACGTCATCCCGACCGAAGTGGAGGGATCCTTCTTGCAGAGCGGTAAATCGTGAGCGAGGGAAAGGCGAAAAAGGAAGCACCAAGGTGTCGTTTGAGTGAGGGCGCATGTGTGCATATGGCGGCAGTGCAATAAAGATCCCTCGGCTTCGCTCGGGATGACGGTGCTTGGGGAGCGGATAGGGCAGACATGGATGCGGAATTGGTATAGATATATCGAAATTTGACAATATATCCGGGGGGGGTACACTGTCGCTAGGAGTATCTAATGGTTGCGATAGAGAGTTGTTTTTCATTTCTGTTTTCGAAAGAAAGGACGAGTCTTATGATGAAGAAAACTGTCTTGGCAAGAAATGTGATGTGCGGTTTACTGGCTGCGTGTGCTTTGGGGGCAAGCCAAAGCGTATGGGCGCAGGAATATACGGATACGGTATTTGGAAGCACAGCTACGATAACGGATGAAAGCTTCATCCTTAAAAATAACAATAAAGGCTATGGTATAGATGCTTATAAAACAAACATCAATGTGACGGGGAAGAACATTGATATCCTTTCCCAAGGAAAAGACGATGAATATTCTATCTATGCTGTTGATGCGTGGTCAGGCGGTCAGGTGACTTTGGGGAGTGAAAGCGCCGAGAAGATCAGCATCAAAGCCATCAATAACGGAAGCAAAGATGCCAAAGCTGTCGTTGCGACCGATAAAGGCGGAAGTAAGATCGATATCACGGCGAATGATGTTTCCATCAGTGCAAGCAGTAAAAACGCTATTGGTGTATTTTCGCTTAATGAAGGCAGCAGCATCAGCATCAAGGGTGGCTCTGTTTCTGTGACAGCGAAGGGAGAAGAGGCTAAGGCTCTGCAGGTACAGAATAATACAGAGTTGGGGGATGCGCCTGCCAATGCTTCCAGTGTTGCTATTGATGCTAACGAAATTGCTGTCACAAGTGACCATATCGGGATTGCTTCTTGGTCACACGGTCAAATGAACATCAACGGCAATCTCACAGTCAATGCGAAGAATGCCCTTGATGTACGTGGTCACTCCACGACGAATATCAATACAGACGGAAAGCACTCCACCGTATTAAAGGGGGATATCGTTTTTGAAACACCATGGACCCCAGAGGATAAAAGCAATAGTGGCAGAATGATTGATGCCAATGTCAATGTAAATCTGGCTGGGAAGGATTCATCGTGGACGGGGAGTGCTTACCAGAAATATAAAAATCATGCATCGGATACGGAATGGCAGCATATAACAGGTATGACAACAAATGCTGGCGTTGCTGATACACCAGGTAATGTCACCGGATTCAAGCTCACCATGGCTGACGGTGCTTCGTGGAACATGACGGGCGACAGCTTTGTCAATGATGTCAATGCTTCGAGTGACAGCGTGATCCATGTCGGAAGCAATGTCAAGACGGCGAATATGCAGAACGTGACACTGAATGAGGCTACGATCGACCTCGCGGGCGACCAGCAGACGGTCAATGTCACAAAGAAGCTCTCGGGCAATGGCACGATCGCGACGAACAGCCTTAATAATAAGCTCAAAGCAGAGAATGCGACGGATGCAAATATCACTGTCAAAGGGACTGGCAATATCGCGGATCTGATCGCAAGCGATAGCGCAAACGCGCAGAAACTGGCGAATACCGCGGTGGGTGCAAATGGTAAAACCATTGCGAAGAATATCAAGGCGTCCGCGGCTACGATTGCGGGTGACTACGAAGCACAGGTGGATGAAAACGGCAATGTTGTCAATGAAGTGAAATCTCAGAACAAGACGAACCTTTCCATCAGCAAGCTCGGTGCACTTTCTCTCATGACTTGGCGTCAGGAAAACAATGATATGAACAAGCGTCTTGGCGAGATCCGTGACAGTCAGGGCGAGCAGGGCATCTGGGCACGCATGAGCCGCGGCGAAGCAAAGTACGGCGCGACGGGCGTGAAGAACCAGTACAATTACTATCAGCTGGGCTATGATCACAAGATCGCGGATGACTGGATCCTAGGCGGCGCCTTCACCTATACCGATGGTGAAAACAATCTGGTCGGCGGCAGCGGTACGAATAAGAATACGGGCTTTGCTGTGTATGGCAGCAACCTGCGCGATGATGGCAGCTTCATCGATCTCATCGCCAAGTATGCTCACATGAAGAATGATTTCGATACCATCGGTGGCGTCGGTATCGGCGAGTACAGCACGAATGGGTATGCGCTGTCTGCGGAATACGGCAAGCGTTTCCAGCAGGATGGCTTCTGGATCGAGCCGCAGGCTGAGCTGACCTATGGCAAGGTCTCTTCGGCAGATTTCACCACCTCGGAAGGGGCGAAGGTTCATCAGGACAGTCTGGACAGCCTTGTCGGCCGTCTCGGATTCTCGCTGGGCAAGGATGTCAAAGCGGGCAATGTCTATGTCCGCGCGTCCTACCTCTACGATTTCAAGGGCGATGTGGCTATGCGCATGAGCAATGGCGTGGCTTCTGATACCTATGATCAGGATCTCGGTGGCAGCTGGTGGGAATTCGGTGTCGGTACGAATCTGAATTTCGGTAAGGATATGCATTTCTACTTCGATGTGGAAAGAACGGAAGGCGGAAAGGTCGATACCCCGTGGCAGTGGAATGCGGGTGTGCGTCTTTCTTTCTAATGAAATAGGTGATGGTATGGAGGGCTCTCCCTCCAAGCCTTGCATGTGATCATGATCTTTCTAAAAAAGCATCAGCCTTTATGGCTGGTGCTTTTTCTGCGATCGGGCGATGCCCTCCTGTTTCGTTCTTACCGTGGGATCTTATCCGTGTTTCTCTAGCTTTTTCATCCATTGTTGTATACAATAAAAGCAGTGAATGCCACTGCATTTCTAGGGAAACGCTGATTAAATCGCAGAGTCAGATTCTACAAGAATTTTTATATATGACTTCGTCATAGCCTTCCTTAAATAGCTCGCTATTCGCGTCAGGCTATTCCTCGTCATGTATAAAAATTCAAGAGTAAAATCTGACAACGATTTCATCCGTGTTTCCCTAGGCGCGGCATTTTGATTTTATGACTAAAAGTCCGATCGTAGGAGTGATAGTATGACAAACAGGCACTGGCTGAAGCGCGAGGTGCCCGCGTGGGTGAAAGAGAAGCTCATCAGTGAAGAAGAGGGGAAGGCGCTGCTGGCCCGGTACCGGAAGGGGAAACCGGGGCCGTACAAGGAGGCCTTCTTTGTGATGGCGCTGGTCTGCCTTTTAGGCGGACTGGGATTTTTGGGAGCAGGGCTGTGGAATGGGCTCACGCAGGATGAGCGGTTTCTGCTGGCACTCGTTCCTTTGCTGGTCTCGCTTCTCTTCGTGGTCACCATGGTGCTGCTGGATCGGAGGATCCCGGATGATCCGGTCGTAGTGAAAGGGACAGCGATGCCCTTTGGCGCGTCGGGGGCGCTCGATGAGGTGTCAGACTCGGCAGGGAGTCTGGAAAGGGCGCAGCGCATCGGCAAAAAGGCTGAGCTCTGGGGAGCGCTCATGGAAGAGGAGCGTCTGGAGCCGGCGAAGACGTGGCATCACCGTATACCTGTCTTCCTGCGCGAGTCGGCTGCTGCATTCCACGGTGTGAGCATTCTCGCTGCATTCTGGATGGTGGCGGATTCTTTCAAGCTGACGGATGATCTCTACGTGGGTCTCTCGCTTTGTGGTTTGCTGCTTTTGGTGCTGACGCTCGTGACAAGCTCGGCGGCGTCCGGCATCTTGTATATGATCGTGTCCGTGGGGATCTTCTATACGGCGCCGGTGCGCGGCTGGCCGGAGTTTCTTTCGTGGTTTTACATGCTGACGGCGCTCGTGATGCTGGCGCATCTGCTGCGGGAGCGTCGTGACCGCGCTGTCGTGTGCTTCTCTTGGGTCTGGGCGGTCGGCATTCTCCTTCTGATCTTCTGGTCGGCGGGAAATATGCTGTGGCAGACGCTTTTCTTTTCGCTTGCGGCGTCGCTCACATGGATGGCGGGAGGAGCTTTCCGCTCATATGGCGTAGGCGCGGCAGCGCTCCGTTTCTTCGGTGGGATCGCGGTCTTTGCGGTGCTGCTCGAAGGCTCGTATGGGGCAGTCTGGGCAGATGTGTCGGGTAGCTACGCACTGTGGATCCTTTTCCTGCTCTTCCTTGCTGCGGATGCGGTGCTTATCGTGCGTATGGCGGTCAAGAAGGAGTGGCTCTCGATCCTTGCGGGGCTTACGCCTTTCATCATGGCGGTCTCGGCGATGATCGCGATCTTTGAATCCTCCGGGGCGCTCTCTGCGACGGTGGTCTCTATTTTCTGCGCGATCCTTTCGGTCGCCGTCATTGCCCGCGGCGTGCAGATGGATCGTCCGATGCAGCGTTGGGGCGGTGTCGCGCTTCTGGCAGCGGACGGCGTGATCCGCGTGATGGATTCCGCGCTGTCGCTCTCTGAGCGCGGGCTTTTTTTCCTGATGGTCGGATTGCTCTCCGGCGCAGTCTGCTTGCTGTTGTACCTGCCTGCGAAGAGGAAACGAAAAGTGGTTTCCGCAGAGGAAGAAAAGGAGGACGACCATGCTGAATAAGAAGCTGTCTCTCATTCTCCTCGCGGCGGCGGCAGTCGTAGAGCTTACGAGCCTTGTCTGGATCCGCGGCGAATATCGCAGTACGATGATCGATGGGGCAGAGTATCAGGTCCCTGCGGCGATCGATTTCAAGGGGGATTTCTATGAAAGAAATTATCTTCCCGTGACAGTGCCTCTCACCGAAGCTCCGTGGCACGGGGAGAAAGCACCGGAGAATGGAGAGGAGATCTATCTCGCGCTCACCCGAAATGCCGATGGTATGATGGAGATCACCGGGGCGCAGGATACCCGTCCCGGTGGGGACTACCTCATCACTCGCGTACTGTCGTATATCGACGGCATGGTGCATTTCCATTTCCCTGCCGACAGGATGTACATGTCGCCTGAGCAGCTCGCCAAGCTCTCGATCGTCGAGCTCTCCGAACGCGTACAGGTGAAGAATGAGCAAAAGAAGACCACGGAGACTCATAGGAAAAATGAGCTCTTGGCACTGATCCATATCAAGGATGGCCGCGCAGTCATTGCGAAGGTCCTCGCCAATGGTTCGCCCGTCGAGCAGACCTTCACCACGGTCGGGAAAAATATCAATGTGACCTATGCGAAAAGCGCTAAAGAAAGAGATCAGTATAGTACGAGGATCAATAAAGAAGAGAAACCAGAGTGAGACTGAGAGACATTAGACTTTAGATTCATGCTTTCGGACTTGGCGGGCGCTCGGTCTACCGTCTTCTCGTCTTCGAGTCTCATTTATGATCATTACCAAGGAGGGCATCTATGTACATCATCCTTATGCGTCACGGCGAAGCAGAGCCGGAGACAGAAGATATCGCCAATAAAAATCGTTCCCTGACGCCGAAGGGCATGCGTCAGGCACGAAAAAGTGCGCGCATCCTCAGCAAATTTCTGAAGGACAATCCCATCCGTATCTTTACAAGCCCCTACCAGCGCACGCGCCAGACGGCGGGGATCCTTGCCGAAGAGTGCTTTGCCGAGGAGATCCATACCGCCGAAGAGCTTCTCTCCTCGAACTGGCAGATGGTGCTGAATCATCTGATCTCTGACGGCAGTCCCATCGCGCTCGTATCCCACCATCCCTTCCTGCAGTCCTACCTGCTCTCCTCCTGTAGTGCGGCAGTGAAATTTGACCTCGCCGGTATCGCTGTCATCGATTACGACCTCCGCTGGCGACAGGGAAAACTCGTCGGCTACTTTACACCGTCGCTGAAACTGATGAAGAAAGAATAATTGGGAATCAGAATATCTATTCTCATCCTCGTGGCGGCATGAAAGCCAAGACGATGCGCGGCTATTCTCTCCCGCGTGTCATTTCGAGCGAAAGCGAGAAATCTTTTTCGTTCACGGTGAAATGCTGTATGCGTGCGAACGAAAACGGGAAGCCTGATATGCCAAGAATGTGGGATACGGTGTTTCATGCAAACGGATCAGCAGAACTGGTGAGGAAGAGGATTGCAACAAAGATCCCTCGGCTACGCTCGGGATGACGATACGGGGGGAGGGATAGCCTCACCAAGGCGCGGGATAGAGTACTTCGAAGAGGCACAATTCGCCGCAGCGGCATGAAAGCCCATGTGAGATAATCCCCGCGAGTAGGCCCTTCTCCAAGGGCGAACGCGTCTGATGATAGTCGCATATTGCAGGTAAGCGGATTGGCATGATAACGGAGCAGGATATATCCCATGTAGCGGCATGAAAAACGATGCGAGCTGATCCACTGACTGCTGATCGCCCACTGTAAGCAGCTAACTATTTCCAAGGAGGTACCTATGAAAAAATTACTCACCATCGCCGGCTCCGACTCCTCCGGCGGAGCCGGTATCCAAGCAGACCTGAAGACCTTTGCCGCCCTCGGCACCTACGGCATGAGTTGCATCTGCGCCCTGACCGCGCAGAATACGAAGGGTGTCAGCATGGTCGTGAATACTCCGATCTCCTTGGTCAAAGCCCAGCTCGAAGCCATCTACGACGACGTAGCACCTGACGCCGTCAAGACAGGCATGCTCGGGACAGCTGCCATCGTGGATACGGTTTCTGATTTCCTTGGAAATCACCGAAGCGCACCTCTCATCGTCGACCCTGTCATGGTCGCCACCAGCGGAGACAAACTGCTCGAGGACGATGCCATCGCACTCTATAAAGAAAAGCTCATCCCCCTGGCGGCACTCATCACGCCGAACATCCCCGAAGCCGAGGTCCTCTCCGGCATATCCATCACGAGCGAGCCAGACCGCCGAAAAGCGGCTGAAATACTCATGACCTTCGGGTGCGAAGCCGTCCTCATCAAGGGTGGACATCACATCATGGACGCCGATGACCTTCTCTATGACGGCAAAGACTTCATTTCCTACCACGGAGAGCGCATCGATACGAAAAATACCCACGGTACAGGCTGCACACTTTCAAGCGCCATCGCGGCAAGCCTTGCCAAAGGCCTTCCTCTCGAAGGCGCAATAGAGGCCGCCAAGGACTACCTCACCGGCGCCATCGCGCGTGCGAAAACAGACTCCGTCGGCCACGGCCATGGTCCCGTCCATCACTTCTGGTTTTATGGAGATACATGGGGGAGGATGAAATGAGCTATCCCTTCTTTGCCTACATGTCGCGCTTGAAATACATCGCCCGCTGGGGTCTCATGCGCAGCACCATCCCCGAGAATGACGCCGAGCACACTCTCCAGACTGCCATGATCGCCCACGCCCTCGCCCTCATCCGGCAAGACATCTTCCATGAGTGGGCAGATCCCGAGCACTGCGCCATGCTCGCCCTCTACCATGATGCCAGCGAAGTCTTCACCGGCGACCTCCCGACACCCGTGAAATACTTCACCCCCGGCCTCCACGAAAAGTATGAGGAGATCGAGACAGAAGCCAGGAAGAAACTCCTCGCGACACTCCCTGAAGAACTGCAGGAAAGCTACGCATCCTATCTCGTCACCCTTGAGCAGGATCCCCTCTGGCCCCTTGCCAAAGCCGCTGATACCCTCTCCGCCTTCCTGAAATGCGCCGAAGAAGTCCGCGATGGAAATCCGGAATTTCAAGAAGCCTATCGCACGACACGAAAAAAACTCGAAGACCTTCATATGAAAGAGGTCGACTGGTTCCTCGCCCGTTTCGCCAAGAGCTTCGAGAAGACGCTGGATCAACTGAATCAGAAGCAGTAAGAGCAGCCCCTTGCGGGCGGCTCTTTTTTGTTGTGAGAGATTGGAAGACGATAGACTTGGAGACTGCAAAGAGCAGAGGCTAGACATCAGATATCTGAAGTCTAGCCTCTGCTGTCTGATGTCTTTAAGTCTCATGTCTCTTAGTCTCAAGGTCTCCAAGCTCTCAAGCATGCGTTATTGTCATGGATGCATGGATTTCTATAGAGATTTGTGAAAATATGCTTTAATACTTTACTAACGGGGGGGTAATGGTATCCTAATGGCATGAAAAGGAGTTTATTTTTACTTTTATCATGGTAATATCCGGGAGGGATAGGTATGAAGAAAGAAACAAAGAAACTCATTGCCGCTGGTATCGTGATGGCACTTGGCTGTGGCGCATGGGGAAGCGTATCGGCCGCTGATCCTAATGTTGCTACTAAAGGTGAAGATAAAAATGTGAATAGCATTTATTCGGATGGTAAAATTGATGCTGGTTATTATGGATTGAAAGCTACAGGGGATGCTTCAAGTTCCACAGAAGGAAAGATATCTTTAACGACGCCAAAGGTTGAGATCCATGCTACTGGGATTGGAATCTATGCGAACAATTGGGGATCTGTGATTGTTGGCAATACAGATACACAAGATGTCAGTATTTCTGGCGCTTCGCAAGGAGTCAAGCTGAAAAAAGGCGGACGTGCGGAGATTACTGGTGAACAGGTAAAAATATCTAATAATGAAAAGAAAAAACCGTTAATTGAGATTGATAATAGTTTAAATGGCGCTAAAAGACCTGCTCAGCTGATTGTGAAAGGAAAACAGATCGAGCTTGTGTCTGCTGGTCAGGTCATTGCTGCAACATCAAAATATTCTGCGTCGAAAAATTACCCCAAAGCTAGTGTTGTTTTGGGGGATGACTCTACGGAATCACTGACTATGACAGGCGGTAATGGAATTAATGCTGGAAGAAATTCGGAAATCATAGGGAAGGCAAAAAATATTAACCTTGTAGTCAATTCAGCCGCGAGCACGAAGGGCGTGCAAGCAACTACTGAGGAATCCATGGTGCGGTTGACCGCTACAAACAATTTGTTAATAGATGTAACTGGCGCGGACGGTGCAATAGCTGTGCATAATCGTTCTGCCGCTGGAAAGGTGGAACTTGCCGGAAATGATGTAAAGATCCATGCAACAGCAACGGATGGCCAGGTTTATGGTATTCAGTCAGAAACAAAATCGGATGTAAAAATTTCTGGAAATACGGTAGAAATCGGTACTACCGGCGGGAAAAATGGAAACAATGGCGAAATTGGCAGTGCTGCGCTGTATGCCAAGAACTCCAATATTGAGGTAGACGCGAATAAAGTAGTCGTCAATACTACGAATGCAACGGAGCATGCATTTGCTGTGTATAGCAATGGGGGCTCTGCTATTACACTTGGCAAAGATGCAAATTCTGAAGTGCAGATCTCAAGCAGCAGTAAAGGGACCGCTTTGGGCGTTGCGGTCGCTTCAACTGGTAAGCAGGCACCAGATGGTAGCAAAGTGATAATCCATGGTGCAAAGATCAATGTATCTGCAGAAGGTAAGACAGCTCGCGGTTTGTATGCCCAAGATAATAACAAGATCAGTGTCGGAGATACTGGCTCTGATATCCAGATTTCTGCCAAAGGCGAAGATGCTATAGGGGTATTGGCTCTTGAGCATGGTTCTGTCGATTTGAATGGGAAAAATGCTGTCATCAAGGCGGAAGGCAGTGGGAGTCAAGCCTCTGAAGGGATTCATGTCCAGAATAATGACATGACAGATCAGGATCATCGTGCTACAGTCAACGTAAATACCGAGAATACGACGATTCATGCCGATTCGGCTCTCGTTGCCATGAGTAACAGCGTGCTGAATGTGGAGAGTAATCTGGTAACTCATGGCAAGAATGCCATCCTGACCCGCGGCAATTCGGATGTGAATATCAACATGGGTGGCAAGTATACGACACAGCTGAATGGTGATATCGTATTCAACTATGATGGTGCAAGTAGCGGTACAGTCATCGATTCGAATGTCAATGTGAATCTGAATGGGGAAGGCTCGTTCTGGACGGGCAATACAAAGGCGGAATGGAATAACGGTAATGAAGGGAAGCCTGACGCCGACAAGATGCAAGTCTCTCATATGACGTTGCAAGTAGAGAATGGGGCACAGTGGAATCCAACCTCTGTCAAAGAAGTGGGGAATAACTCGGCTTCGGCGGGCTCACAGGCTATGGCGTTGAATAGTTTGAAACTGAACAACGGCGTAGTCAATCTGGATAGCGACAAACTTGGTGCAAATTCTCCCGTCAAAGTTGAAAAGATCAGCGGTAACGGTACTATCACCACCAACTCCCTCGATAACAAACTTGTCATCGATGACAAAGCAGCAGGTACGAAGCTCAAAGTCGAAGGCTCGGGCGAGATCGGCGACAAGATCCTGGCAGGAAAGGCCACACTGGAAGATCTTGCTGCCACGGCTAAAGTGGGTGATAAAACAGCTTCCGATGAAGTGGAGACACAGGATGGTATCATCGCCGGCAAAATGTTTGCCAAGATTACTGATGGCAAGATCGATGCTTCGACGATCAAGAGAGCCATTCAGCAGCATAATCAGGCGGTCAGCAGCATGGCGAACCTTTCCCTCATGACATGGCGTCAGGAAAACAACGACATGAATAAACGTCTCGGTGAAGTACGCGCGAGCGAAGGCAATCAGGGCATCTGGGCTCGTATGGCGCGCGGTCAGTCTAAGTATGGACAGCAGGGCATCAAGAACCAGTACAACTACTACCAGCTCGGTTACGACAGCAAGATTTCCGATGACTGGATTCTGGGCGCTGCCTTCACCTATACCGACGGGGACAGCAGCTATACCAATGGCAGCGGCACGAATAAGCACACCGGCTTTGCCGTATACGGCAGCAACCTTCGAGATGACGGCAGCTTCATCGACCTCATTGCGAAGTATGCACACATGAAGAATGACTTCGACGTGAATGGCGGTGTAGGCAGTGGCGACTACAGCACGAATGGTCTCTCCTTCTCTGCGGAATACGGCAAGCGCTTCCATCAGGAAAGCTACTGGATCGAACCGCAGGCGGAATTGACCTACGGCAGAGTTTCCTCGGCAGACTTCATGACGAAGAATGGGGCATCCGTCCATCAGGACAGCATGGACAGCCTCGTCGGACGTCTCGGCTTCTCGCTCGGCAAGGATATCAAGCAGGGCAATGTATACGTCCGTGCGTCCTACCTCTATGATTTCCAGGGCGACACCTCCGTGACGATGTCTAAGGACGGAGCAGCGACCTCCTTCAAGACCGACCTCGGCGGCGGCTGGTGGGAATTCGGCGTCGGCACGAATCTTGACCTCGGTCATGATACCCATTTCTATCTGGATGTAGAAACCACCGCAGGCGGCGATGTCGATACGCCGTGGCAGTGGAATGCAGGGGTGCGCTACTCCTTCTAAAGAAAGAGCGGATGCGCTGGCAATCATTGAAAAGTAAAAAAGAGCCTACTGAGGATGTTTTTGATCAGCCCCTGTCAAGGTAGACATGGCAAATATCTAAAAAAATTACTGCCGTAAATTCCATGTTGGTGTTTTAGCATCAGCATGGGATTTGCGGCATTTTGTTATGCTGCGAATTTCGCTTTGTATTTCT
>ENA-ORRX01000571-ORRX01000571.1-human-gut-metagenome-genome-assembly--contig:-NODE-571-length-12138-cov-2.40114_pt1 | contig 12138 bp, 10 predicted proteins | sample MGYA00242186_ERZ509153 | MGnify/ENA primary metagenome ERZ509153 (study PRJEB26280, sample SAMEA2338643) | human gut metagenome | biome: human gut; feature: human-associated habitat; material: faeces... | reverse complement strand
GTGGGACAGGGCGATGCGGCGCTCGTCGTGACGCCGAGGGGGCGGGCTCTGCTCATTGATACGGGCGGCACGCGCAATGGCAGCTTCGATATCGGCGCGCGCGTCGATGTGCCGTATCTCCTGCATCACGGCATCCGGGAGGTCGAGGCTGTCTTCCTGACGCACGCGCACGAGGACCACGCACAAGGCTGCGGTGCCATCCTGCAGAAGATGCCGGTCGGCCATGTATACACGGCGGACGAGGGCACGGCCGCCTATGCGCGCAGCATGGGGATAGGCGATGCCGACCCTTTGCTGCAGAAGTTCAGCCGGGCGCAGGAGGGCGATGCTTTGACCATAGACGGCGTCAAGGTGGAGGTGCTGTTTGCCCCGCCTGCGCCGGAGGGCGGCGGCACGGGCAATGAAGTCTCAAACGTCTACCGCGTTTCCTACGGCAGGGCGCAGTTCCTCTTCACGGGCGACCTCGTCAAGGAACAGGAGGCAAAGCTATTGGAGACGGGCAAAGACGTGCGGGCAGCGGTCCTCAAGGCCGGCCACCACGGCTCCGCGACATCGAGCTCGCTGGCATTCCTTCAGACTGTCAAGCCGCGCTACGGTGTCTTCTGTGTGGGCTTCGAGAATTCCTTTGGCCACCCGAAGGAAGAGGTCCTGCGCCGCTATGAGCAGCAGGGCATCGAGATCCTGCGCACGGACCAGGCAGGGGCCATCGTCTTTGAGACGGACGGAGAGAAGATGTGGGTGAGGACGCATGTCAAGCAGTCGTGACGTATTGGCAGATCTTGAGGTGATCGTATGGAATTTGCAGAACTGAATCCGGCGCAGCGCGAGGCGGTGGAGAACCTGTCGGACAACATCCTCTTGCTCGCGCCCGCTGGTACGGGCAAGACGAATACGCTGGCCTGCCGCATCGCCAACATACTGGCGGCAGAGCGGGCCGAGCCGGAGGAGATTCTCTGCCTGACTTTCACGAACAAGGCGTGCCGTGAGATGAAGGAGCGCATCGTCCTGCGCGCCGGCGAGGCCGGGCGGCGCGTGCTCGTCCGGACGTTCCATGGCTTCTGCTACGACGTCATCAAGACGGAGGCCAAGCGCCACTCGGATATCTTCGCGGACTTCACGATCTTCGATGAGGCGGACTGCCTCGCCATCATCCGAGATCTCCTGTCCGAGGATTGGCCCGTGCGCTCCGTCCAATCCTTGATTGCTCTCTTGAAGGAAGCGCGGACGGCGTACGGCCTCCAGACGGATGATGCTGAGGCCGACTACAAGGCTGCCCTGCAGAGATTATTGGCAGAAGACCCCGCTGCTGTCCGGAAGCTTGCCGTCACAGAGCACTACCAGTTCTACCGCCAGCTCTTCGAAGCGTGGCAGGCCTGGGGCCCGACAATCGCGGCGCGTTACGATGCGCGCCTCCACGATGTGCACGGCCTCGACTTCACGGATCTCATCGTGCAGGCCGAAGCGCTCTTTGCTCAGGCGGATATCGCCATCAAGTGGGCGCGCCGCTTCCTCTACATCAACATCGACGAGGTGCAGGACACGAGCGAGCTCGAGTACCGCATCCTCTCGCGCATCTTCGGCAGCAGCCGCCTGCTGCTCTGCGGCGATTACTTCCAGACCATCTACGAGTGGCGCAGCTCGCATCCCGAGGTCGTCCTGCGCGCCTATCAGCGCGACTGGCATCCGCGCCGCATCGTGCTGACGGAGAACTACCGCTCGACGCAGGTCCTCTTGAGCGCGTCCTTCGCGTGGCTGAAGAACCGCTTCCCCGAGCGCGTCTCGGCGCTCTACCCCGAGGGCATCCATGCGGTCAGCGCTGAGCACGGCCTGCCCATCGTGCTGAAGGGCGCGATGAGCTTCGCGGAGGAAGCACAGTGGATCTACTACAAGATCCAACAGCTGCCGGTGGAGGATTACGGGCGCGTCTGCATCCTGACGCGCAGCAACCGCTACAATAAAGACCTGTCGCTCTACTTCCGCAACCTTGGTTGCCATCTGGCGGAGGGCGAGCGCCTGCCCTTCATGCTACTCGATGAGCTCAAGTTCTTCCGGCGGCAGGAGGTCAAGGACGCGCTGGCCTTCCTGCGGCTCGTCGTCAACCCGCACGATGCGGCGAGCTTCGTGCGCATTCTCAACCGCTTCGGCAGGGGCATCGGCCCGGGCACAATACGCAAGATCTCGCACGAGTCGTATCGCCGGGCTGGCATCCGCATCACGGATTACCTCGACGAGGATGCGCGGCGCACGGGCGACCCGTTCGCAGTGCTTGTAGAGGCGTTCGAGGCGGAGGATATCGTCGTCTTCGACGTCGAGGCGACGGGTGTCGACCCGACGCGCGATGAGATCATCCAGATTGCCGGCCTGCGTCTCGGCCGGGACGGGAAGGCAAAGGCTGAGTTCAAGCGCCTCTTGAAGGCACGCCGCTCTGTTGGAGACAGCTACAAGGTGCACAAGATCAGCGACGCATTACTGCAGCAGGAAGGCCAGGAGCCGGAGGAAGTCCTGCGCGAGTTCTGCGCCTTTGCCGCGGGCAGCGTCATCGTCGGCCACAACGTCACGTATGACCTCAGCATCCTCGGCAGCGAGCTCGCGCGGCTCCGCCACTCGCGTACCGGCGTTACTACGACACGCTCGACATCTTTCGCCGCTTCTACCCGAACCTGCCGAACCACAAGCTCGAGTACCTCGGCGAATTCTGTCATGTCTCGCACCGCTCTACACACGATGCAATGGACGATGTCTGCGCGACGGCCGAGATCCTCGTCTACGCCATCGAGAAGGATATACGCCCGCATGCCAGAGAGCGCAAGGAATTCATGGAGAAGTGGCAGGATGTATTCAACGAGCTCGCGGGACACATCAGCTCCATCCGGCGCGAGGCCGTGAGGATGCGCCCCTGGCAGCTGCTCGCCAAGATCGTCGTGGACATCGGCATCGATGATTACTACCGCAGGCGCGGGGAGGCGCAGCGTATCGAGAACCTTCGCGACCTCTTCCGGCAGGCGCGCGCGATGGACGACAGCGAGGCGCGCCCATTCGACGCCTTGATGCGCTTCCTCAACTACGTGACACTCTCCAACACGAACCTCGACGCCATGACGAAGCGGCAGCAGATCCCCATCGTCACCGTGCATCAGGCAAAGGGCGCGGAGTTCGACTACGTCTTCGTCGCGGGCCTGCAGGAGGGGACGTTCCCGGGACTCCAGGCAGAGAAGAACGACAGCCTCGATGAGGAAGCGCGCCTCTTCTACGTCGCCATCACGCGTCCGAAGCGCCAGCTCTTCCTGTCCTGGTGCCAGACGCAATACGGCCACTACACGCACATGAGCCGTTTCCTGCTCGACCTGCCGCGCGAGTTCGTGCAGAATGAGTGAGATGTTGGAATTATACTTCTTTTTGAAATACTATATACATTGCCGCGCTCGTATAGTATAATTTTTTTAGATGGCTATGACTGTAACGTTGTAAGCCTGAATGGGGATTTTCGATTTGGAAAGGAAGGGTTAGTTTTGGCTGATATGAAACAGTATGTTGAGGATGTGCTCGCGAGCATCGAGCAGAAGGATCCAGAGCAGAAGATGTTCCACGACACGGTATCCGAGGTATTCTCGAGCATTGTCCCAGTCCTGGAAGTGCATCCGGAGTACAGGGAGAACAAGATCCTGGAGCGCATGGTCGAGCCAGAGCGCACCGTCTCCTTCCGCGTGGTCTGGCAGGACGACAAGGGCGAGGTCCAGGTCAACCGCGGCTACCGCGTCCAGATGTCGAGCGCGATGGGCCCCTACAAGGGCGGCCTGCGCTTCCATCCGAGCGTCACGCTCGATGTCCTGAAGTTCCTGGCCTTCGAGCAGGTCTACAAGAATGCCCTGACGGGACTGCCAATCGGCGGCGCCAAGGGTGGCTCGGACTTTGACCCGCACGGGCGCAGCGACAATGAGGTCATGCACTTCTGCCAGAGTTTCATGACGGAGCTCTGCCGCCACATTGGCCCGAATGTCGACGTGCCGGCCGGGGACATCGGCGTCGGCGGCCGCGAGATCGGCTATCTCTTCGGCCAGTACAAGCGCATCCGCGACAGCTACGACGCCGGCGTGCTGACGGGCAAGCGCGTCGATTACTGGGGTTCTCTTGCGCGCACGGAAGCGACGGGCTACGGCCTGCTGTACTTCGTCAAGAATATGCTCGATGCCAAGGGCATTGACCTTGCAGGCAAGACGATTGTCGTCTCTGGCTCGGGCAATGTCGCGACGTATGCCATCGAGAAGGCGCAGGAGTACGGCGCGAAGGTCGTCACTTGCTCCGACTCGAACGGCTACATCTACGACCCGGAAGGCATCGACCTCGCCGCTGTCAAGGAGATCAAGCAGGTGCGCCGCGGCCGCATCAAGGAGTACGTCGAGAAGCATCCGCAGGCTGAGTACCACGAGGGCTGCCGCGGTGTCTGGACGGTCAAGTGCGACATCGCGCTGCCGTGCGCGACGCAGGGCGAGATCGACCTCGCGAGCGCCAAGGCGCTCGTCGCCAACGGTGTTACAGCTGTCGGCGAGGGCGCGAACATGCCGTCCTCGCTCGACGCCATCGCCTACTTCCAGCAGCAAAAGGTCCTCTTCGCGCCAGCCAAGGCTGCAAATGCCGGCGGTGTCGCTGTCTCAGCCCTCGAGATGGCGCAGAACTCGGAGCGCCTGCAGTGGACGTTCGAGGAAGTCGATGGCCGCCTCAAGGCTATCATGAAGAACATCTACGAGAGCGCTCGCAAGAATGCCGAGAAATACGCAGACCCCGACGACCTTGTCGCCGGTGCGAATATCACAGCCTTCGTGCGCGTCGCCGATGTCATGCTGGCTCAGGGGCTTGTCTGACCGAGAGCTTTCCCGATACGGACGGGCACAAAAGCGCCGCTTCATCTTTTGGTGGAGCGGCGTTCTTTTATGCTATAATGCTATCAGGAAGAAAGACTTTGGAAAGGGGCGTTGCTGGTGAAATTCGGCGAGTTCATGGCGGCCATCCGCAAGGGGGAGCTGCCGCATGTATTCCTGCTGAGCGGCGAGGAGCCGTACTACATCGATAAGGCGAAGGGGGCCCTGCTCGGGAGGCTCTTCCCGGACGGCGTCGGCATGGAGGATGCGCTGCAGAAGGTCAATGGCGACATGGCGCTCGCAGACCTGCTCGCGAGCATCGAAGCGGCGCCATTCTTTGCCGACAAGAATGTCATCGCCCTTTCGGGGACGAATCTCTTCCGGGAGAACAAGGCGCCTGCTGATACCAAGGAGCTCGAGGCGCTCTGCCATCAGCTCGGCAACATGCCGCCCTACAGCTACTTGATCTTCGTCGCGCCCTACAAGGCGGACAAGCGGCGAAAGCTCTACAAGGCATTGTCAAAAAATGGCCTTGTGCTCGAGGCGGAGCCCTTGCGCGCCTGGAACATCCAGGACTGGCTGCAGGACAAGCTGCGCGCCATCCACAAGGAGATGGACCGCGATGCTTACGCCTACTTTGCTGGAGCTGTCAGCATGATGCAGCAGATCTCGCTCTCGTACCTCGATAAGGAGTTCGACAAGCTCGCGCTCTTCAGCGAGGGGCGGCGCATCACGAAGGCGGAGCTCGTCGAAGTCTTCTCGGGCCTGCCGGAAGTCTCGGTCTTTGCGCTCATGGATGCCATCAGCGCGCGCGACAGCAAGAAGGCCCTGATGCTGCTGCACCGTCAATTGGCAGACGGCACGTACTTCACCGTGCTGCTGGCCCTGCTGACGCGCCACGTGCGCCAGCTCTGGCAGGCGAAGGTGCTCATGAAGAGGGGCGTGCGCGGCAAGGCGCTCGCCCAAGCCACTGGAGCTCAATCCCTTCATCGCCGAGAAACTCGGGCGGGCGGCCGCTGCCTTCAAGGAGGATACCTTGAAGTGCGCGATGCTGCGGCTCATCGATGCCGACTATCTGCTCAAGACGGGACAGGCCGGCAATGAGATGCTCGAAGAGGCTGTCATCACGCTCTGCAGGAGATGAAAAACGCCATGGACTGCTGTGTGCGGCAATCCATGGCGTTTCTATACACAAGATCATTTTTTCTGAGGGAACGGCGCAAAGACCGTGCAGATGGCGGCGAGCGGCAGTGTCAGCGAGGAGACGAGCAGCGCCGGCGTCAGGCCAATCTGGTCGCCGAGGGCGGCGGTGATGGCCGTGCCGAGGCTGCCGAGGCCGAACGAGAAGCCGAGCATCATGCCCGAAGCCATGCCCTCACTGCCGGGCATGGCGCGCTGTGCCCAGACGAGAGAACTCGGCTGCGGCGCGAGCAGCAGGGCCCCTGTGAGGAAGAGTGCGATGAGTGACAGCGGCTCCGTGCCAGGATGCAGGTAGAAGTAGACCGTCGGGAAGATTGCGGGGGTCAGTGCGATGATGATGATGCGCTTGTGGGCGATGCGGTCGCCGAGGTAGCCGCCGACGAGCCCGCCAACCGTGCAGCCGACGAGGAAGAACGTCAGGAGCGTGCCTGACAGGATGCCCGAGTAGCCGTGGCTGACGAGCAGCAGGGGCAGGAGCGTCGACATCGAGACATGCGTGCAGCAGCGCAGGCCCATTGCGACGTTGAGGCGCAGGATGGCAGCATTGTGGAAAACTTCGCGCAGGTGGAAGACCTTGCCCTTGGCTTGCTCCGCGACTGTCGAGAAGCGCGTCAGGCCGCTCTTGAGGCAGACGAAGGCGAAGAGGAAGGCGGGCACCATGAGCCACGGAAGCTCTGCCATCGAGAAGCGGTCGAGGAAGGCGATGACGATGATCGGCGCGAGCGCGTAGCCGAGGTTGCCGCCCGCGATGTAGTACGACATCGAGCGGCCCTGGCGTTCCGACGGCGCCGTCTTGGCGACGAGCGTCGAGCCGAGCGGGTGGAAGGCCGAGACGGAGAGCCCCGTGAGGGCAATGATGGTGAAGAGCATCGCCTTCGTCGAGATCAGGCCAATCGAGCAGATGCAGATGGCGCCGAACGGGATGACCGGTATGAGGATGCGGCTGAGGTTGTGGCGGTCCATGACGTAGCCGAAGACGGGCTGCATCATGTTGCTCGTGATGGACAGGACCATGACAAGAAGGCCGCTGACCGTCAGCGAGATGCCGAGTTGCGGCATGATGATCGGCAGCAGGATCGGCAGGAAATTGCAGTAGAAATCATTGAGGAAGTGGCCTGTGCTCAGTAGCCAGGTGCCGTCTTTTTTCATACAGATACCTCCTTAACGGGACTGCCCGCCCATGGCCGCGAGCAGGCGTCTGATGGGCAGCAGGCGCAGGATGATGCAGCAGATCACGAACTCCGGGATGAGATACGTCGCGTTGAAGACGAGCGAGTAGGCGAGCGGGTTCATCCCCTCCGGTGCGTACGAGGCGAAGAAGACGACGCCGGACACCACATGGCAGAGGAAGCGCGCGAGAAACGCGAGCGCCGTACCGCGATAGAGATGGCCGCTCCAGAGGCCTGCGAGGCCCATCGCCATGTACGGCAGCGGGTAGTCGAAGAGCACCTGCACTGGATGGACGATGAAGGGGTCCTGGATGATGTTGATGAGGCCGTAGAGGAAGCCGGCGAGCGCGCCGATGCCGGGCCCATAGCGGTACGAGAGCAGGAGCAGCGGGACCATGGCACCGAGCGTGACACTGCCGCCCTGCGGCATGTGGAAGATGCGAATCTGATGGAGTACGATGGTCAGTGCGAGCATCAGCGCGATGTCGATGATCGTGCGCGTTGTCAGGCGGATGTGGCGCGTGTAGAGCCCGCCGAGGATCAGCACGAGCGTGCCGAGCATGGCAAAGCCTGCTGTCGGCGAGGCGAGAAGTTCAGTCATGATAACACTTCTTTCTAATATTAATGTGAGACGATTTACAACGACTCTCATTGTAACAAAGGTTACTGTGAAATACAAGGCGTTGTGCTACGATACAGAGAGTGAAAGAGGAGGATACGAACATGGGAAAATGGGCCGTTATTTATTCGTCAGTTACGGGCAATACGAGAACGATCGCAGAGGCAATCGCAGAGCAGGCAGGAGACGCCGATGTCTTTTGCGTGCAGGATGCGCCGGAGGACCTCTCGAGCTATGAGGTGGTGGCACTCGGCTACTGGCTCCGCCTCGGGCAGCCGGACCCGCTGATGCTCAAGTATCTGCCAAAGGTCCGCGATGCACAGGTCGTGTTCTTCCAGACGCATGGCACGTCACCGACGAGCGAGCACGCCATCACGAGCTTCGCGCGTGCTGGATACAATCTCGGCCCCGGCTGCACGATCCTCGGCACGTTCGGCTGCCGCGGCAAGATCAACCCTGCGATGCTCGCCAAGCGCAAGAACGCAGGTCCAGACGACCCGCACGGCGGTCCCCAGAGCATGGAGCGTTGGAAACTCGCCTCCACGCATCCCGATGCACAGGACATTGCCGACGCTAAGGATCTTGTCGATCGCATGAAGCACAAGATGGCCATGCGCGAGCGGTTCCTGGCAAAGAAGGCAGCCAAGCTGGCGGCTTTGCGGCAAAAAAAGACAGATAAAGATTAATCGCATAATTTGGCTCCTTTAGCGGGCCTATTTTTTTTGGAAGAAATAAAATAGAAAAGACGAATCATTCATCAAGAGATGTAGATAATTACAAAAACGTGTAGTATAATAAATTAAAACAAAATGTGCTTAAAGTTGACAGTATCATCTGTAAAGGTAGCTATTGCATCTGAACGTGTATCATGAGAGAGGGTTGAGGAATGTGTATCGGTTGACTTTTTCGTGCCATTGTGGCAGACGGCAATGAGGTGGGCAGCCATACCGACCATCATGTGCCAATGCTGCGCGTGGATGAGAAGGGAAGAAGCTATATTGTGGAAGACGATGCAACGTATCGCCAGAACGTCCGATCCTCGTATGAGAAATTGTTCAATACCATCGGTGATATGAAGATTGAGGGGGGCAGCCGCTATGGCCTTACGCGGCTCCTACGTCCGCCAGAATTGGCAGTCAGCCGTCCGGGCTGTGCCGTTGCATTAGACGAGGGGTTCACTTACTTGGTCAGCGGCTCAGGCAGTGCCGAGGACTATGGCTCTGTTTCCATGGAGTCACTTGAGGGCATCATGGACCACATCGTCCACAAGCGCAACGGCGATGTGCGCCGCGGCGCCATCATGATTATGCATATGAGTGGAACGGCCACGCGCACGCCGTATGCACTTGATTTGCTGCTGACGAAGAATGATCAACGTCCGGAAGGCGACCCGAAGAAGTTCAAGGTCGGGCTGCTCGGAGATTATCTTATAGATGGCTACGACCAACGCATGGTGACACCGAAGGATATGCGTGAGAAGCGGATTGATTTTTAATAGTTGATATCTATATCAGGTCTAGGAAATATTATTCTTGTCAATATTTCCTAGACCTTGTTTTTATGAATAAAATCATTTTTAGCACGGTTATTGTCTTCTCTGTGACAATATGGTAGCATATGAGGTAGTTTCTGCGAAAAATGTTACATTTGGATGCCATTTGTATACACTATTTGGAAAAGAGGTGCTCAATAGGGCATGGAATCAACGAATGTATCGGATGAGGTGCTCAATCTCATGCCGGGGGCTGTGGCTCTGTTCCGGGCGGATGAAAGCATTTTTTGTGCCAATGAAGCGATGCAAGATCTGTATGACTGTCAGTCACAGAGGGAGTTCTTTGAGCTGACGGGGGCATCGTTCCGCGGCATGGTCTTGCCAGAGCATTACGAGTCCATTGCCATGATGGTGGAGAAGGCGATGCAACACGGCAGTGCTCTGCAGGGGGGCCTGCCGGTCAGTTACTCGTATCTTTCCTTCTGCATCTGCACGAAGACGGGCCGGTTCCGCTCGGTCGAGGGTTCGATACGCCGTGTCTGCCACCGCGGCGTATGGCTCTGGTCGCTCTTGCTCGTCGATGTCTACGCGCGCTTTCTCGCGGTGGAGCGCGATGCCCTGACGAATCTCATGGGCAGGCACCTCTTTTTTTTCCAAGGTGTCGGAGCGCGAGGAAGCTGACCGCGCTGAAGGCGTCTACGGCAGGGACGCGCTGGCGTACTTCAATCTGACGAACTTCAAGCAGTACAATGGACGTACGGTGCGGAGGGCGGCGATGATTTCCTGTGCAAGAGCGCGGCGGTCCTGCGGCACACCTTTCCCGATGCGCCACTGGCCCGCATGTCGTCGGATATCTTCATGGCCTTGGTGCCGGCAGGCGATGCGCAGAGCCGCATTGAGGAGGCCGTGCAGGAAGTCAATGGCCTGCTCGAGGGGGAGAACACGTACCTGCACGCGGGCATACGCTACTTCTCGCCACAGGAGCGCGTGCCGGTCAGCATGGCCTGCGAGCAGGCGAAGGCGGCCTGTGATTCCATCAAGAAGGAGCGCAGCCGCGCCTACTGCATCTTCTCAGAGCATCTCCGGCAGGAATTGGAGATTCGCTCCTATGTCATCTCCCACATCGACGAGGCCGTCGAGAACGGCTACATCGAGATCTACTACCAGCCAGTCGTGCGCACGTTGACGGGGAAACTCGCAGGCATGGAGGCCTTGGCGCGCTGGCGTGACCCGGTTTACGGATTCCTGCGCCCCGATCAGTTCATCCCGGTGCTCGAGGAGGAGCGCCTCATCGACAAGCTCGACCGCTATGTCATACGGGAATGTGGGCGCCAGCTCCGCAGGCAGATCGATGCACATCGGCCCATCGTGCCGATCTCGTTCAATGTGTCGCGCATGGATTTCCAGCTCATGGATGTCCTTTCAGAGATCGAGGCGGTCGTCCGGGAGAATGAGCTGCCGCGCGATTACCTGCGCATCGAGATCACGGAGACGGCCATGGTGCAGGACAGCGACAAGATCTTGAAGATGATTGACCGCTTCCGCGGCAATGGCTATTCAGTTTGGCTCGATGATTTTGGCAGCGGCTACTCTTCCCTGAATGTGCTCAAGGATTACCATTTCGATGAGCTCAAGATCGACATGGAGTTCCTGCGCGCCTTCAATGACACGAGTCGCAAGATTATCACATCGGTTGTCATGATGGCCAAGGCCATCGGCATCCACACATTGGCAGAGGGTGTCGAGACGAGGGAGCAGGTGAGGTTCCTTCGCAGCATCGGCTGCGAGAAGATACAGGGCTATCATTACGGGCGCCCGATGCCGTATGACGAGCTGCTCGTGCATTGCCAGGAGCGTCATCTGCGCGCAGAGACGCGCGAGGAAGCGCGCATCTATGAGAAGGCAGGCCTCTTCAATGTCATCATGGCTTCGCCGGTGGCCCTGTTCCTCGACGATGGCCGGAATCTGTACATGGCCTACGAGAACGACGCTTATCGGAAGGTCATGAAGGGCGTGGGCATCTCGGGGCGGCGCGCCGTCAACTGGATCATCCATTCGCTCGATGACGCGCGGAAGGAGAGGTTGCGCGCCTATGCCGACCGCGTGACGCGCAACCGTCCCTGCAAGGTGTCGGAGACGTTCCTGCTGGACGGCAGGCGCCTGCGCGTCCGCGCCAAGACCCTGGCCGGCCTGCCGGGCTTCCACATCCACATGGCGGAGATCGTGGACCTCACGCGCGATGCCGACTCCCTTTGAGCGAAGCGAGCGGGCAACAAAAAAACTTCCCGGGATGGGAAGTTTTTTTGTTGCCCGTTCAGTTGTCCTGGCTGGCGGTGTCCTTTTCTTTGGCTGCTTCGCGCTTGCGCGTGAGGTAGGCGTCCATGGCCTTGGCGACGTGCTTGGCATCCTTGACGACTTCGACGACGTTGGCCGGGCCGAGGACGACGTCGCCGCCGGAGAAGACGCCCTCGCGTGTCGTAGCGCCGTTCTCGTCGACTTCGACGAGGCCGCGGTTGTCGACCTCGAGGCCCGTCGTCGTACGGACGATCTTGTCCTTCGGGGCCTGGCTGACGGCAATGATCGTGCTGTCGGCGGGGTAGAGCTGCGGCTCATCTTCGCTGAGCAGGTTGCCGTCTGCATCGAAGTGGCGCTCGTAGAGCATCGGGCCGTCCTTCGTGATGGCGGCGACGCCCTTGCAGAGATCAAACTCGACGCCGTCTGCCTGTGCGTACTCGTACTCGCGGATGCTCGCGCGGACTTCATTGCGGCGCGCGTAGACGGTGACTAAGCGGCTGCCCTTTC
>ENA-ORRX01000570-ORRX01000570.1-human-gut-metagenome-genome-assembly--contig:-NODE-570-length-12197-cov-9.07552_pt1 | contig 12197 bp, 5 predicted proteins | sample MGYA00242186_ERZ509153 | MGnify/ENA primary metagenome ERZ509153 (study PRJEB26280, sample SAMEA2338643) | human gut metagenome | biome: human gut; feature: human-associated habitat; material: faeces... | reverse complement strand
ACACGTATCCATCAGAAACCCACTGCAAGCTCCGAAGGAGCGCAGCTGTGGGATAGGCATCACCTCACCCTCTCTTGGTTCCGCGAAGCGGGACCGACTATCATCCTCAACATCATAGTTGATGCGTCAGTCCCCCTTCGGGGAACGATAGGGGTGGGGTATCATATTGTACCCACAGCTGCGCTGCTTCGCAGCTTGCAGTGGGTTTCATGATATAGGTCCCGCTCCGCGGAACCCGCAGCTCATACTCAATCTGCTTCCTTTCGTGGGTGCGTGGCTACGGCGAGACGCCATAGCCTCCTATATTTGTGCAGTTTGCTCATTTATAATTTCATGCTATAAACTGCAATTTACATCCTCTACTTTACTATTACCTTCTGTGTTGCTTTACTGCCGCTTTCTGTCTCTGCCGTCACTACGTATACTCCGTGGGGGATGGTAAGTGTGGCGTTGGAAGCAGCGATGTTATGTCTGCTGGTGACAAGCTGACCGTTGAGGCTGTATATATATAAGGTGGTGAGCGTGGAGTTGGCAGCTGTGGCTGTCAGCTTTCCGGCGCAGGGCGAGAAGATCTTCACCTCACTGATGACAGCGTCCTCGCTGGGAAGCGACGAAGCCGTAGTGATGTAATATCTGCCGTGGTCGTTGGCTTCGATGGCTATGCTGTCCGCCTCGTTTACGGGAGTGAAGCTGCTAGTCTTGGCATCGAATATCCACAGACAGCCACGATGAGCTTTGTCCGTGCGGAACGACAGCCAGACGCGTGACGACGTGGCAGCCACAACACCAATCGGCAACCACTCAATGCCTGGCACATTATTGAGCGCCACCGCCTCGCTGCCAGCCACCGTATATACCTGCGGCAGAGAGTTGAGCGAAGCGTTGTTGAGCAGTTCCACGTCCTCCGTATCGTCATACTCTTCCGAAGCATCCTCGTTTATCACCACCCTTGCCACGCTTGTCGCCTTGCCGTCCTCTGCCATCGCCGTAACGGTCAGTCCGTCCTGACTGACATGCTTGCTGCTTGTGCTTATCCAGCGGTCCACGGTCATCGTGGTGGAGAACGTTGCAGCGGCAGGAGCCGTCTCACCGTCGCTTACCTTCACGAAGAAAGCCTGCATCGGCGTTATCAGAACGTCGTTATGACGGTCGTACGCAAGAGTGAGGTCAATGAAGTGGCCCTCCAGTTTGCCAGCTTCCAGTGTCCATATCTTCGGCGTGAGCGACGGATTGGCCTTCAGGAAGAGATAGGCGCTGACGGTGGCAGGAAAAGGATTGCCCAGCAGATGGTAGGCATTACGGTCATGGATGTTGTCAGAGAGCTGTTGGTCTATGTGGCTGAAGGTTCCCTCCTCGTTGCTCGGTTCCACCAAGAGGCGGTAAGCCTCCGCCTTGCTGACCTCCGTCCGCACGTCCGACTCTGTGCCGTCCGCAGCGTAATAGGCGTACGACGTGTCTGCCTTAGGAAGACGAAGCAGAGCCAAGGGAGAGGAAGCCGAGGACGTATAGTCGTCAGTCATCTTTATGGCAAAGCCCTTGCCGTCGGCGTAAGGCACGTCCATACGATTGTAGACATGGCTCCAATAAAGCGACTCCACGTTCAGCGAGTTGTCCGTAAGCGTGTCGATGCGTGTCAGCTTGCCGTCGTGGTCAGCGGCTTCATAGAACGTCACGCCGTCCACCACCTCACGTCCGCCTTTGTCCCAGCTGCGCTGATAGACGGGATAAGCATTGCGGCTGTAGAGCGCCTCGTCAAAGCTGATAGGGCAGAACGCCTCTGTCTGCTGTCTGCCGTCCGCCTTAGGCACATACATGTCGCCGGCGTAAGTGTCGCGTAGCGGCGAAGAAACGATATACCACTTGTTCGGCTCCATCTCCTTCTCCACGTAAGCCTTCCTATATATAAGGTAGCAGGGATCGAGGAGTTCGGCTTCAGGCTTGAAGTAGATTTCGTCGCAGAGATTGCCCTTGAAGTTCTCGCAAGAGAAGTTGCCGTCGCCCGTGTCCGAATGGTCCTCCGTGCCGTAGTTCCATTTCACCGCCATGTCATACTGGATGTCCGTGGTGGCTTCGTCGCCCTTCGTGTTTGCCAGCTTTCGCGCCACGTCGTTGGAAGGACGATAGACGATGTTGCCGAGATAAGGATAAACCTTTCCCGTCTGGTCCGTGACGGTAACCTTCGAGAACTTCATCGGCACGTAAGCCTGCTGCACGGTCAGACGGTTGTCCGCATTGACGCCCTCCAAAGAGGCAGAGCCATAGTCGGTGTAGTCTTTCTTCTTATATATCACAGCCGCCGTGGAGCGCATCCAGTTGAGGTCGTTGTTCCAGTTGGCGTTGAGCTTGTTGGCTGCGGACGAATACCATGTAAGATATTCAGGCACTATCTTGAACTTTATGAACGTCTCGCCGGGGCATGACACCACTGTCTCTCCATCCTGGCGAATCTGCGAGAACGAGAAGTTCAGTTCATACCAGTAACCTTCATGGAAGGTGGTGAGAGCCGAAGCGTCAAAGCGTATCTCAATGAGCGAGTCGTCCGTCTCCACCTTCTCGTTTACCACCGTGCCCACTACCTGCTGTTTGTTGGTGAACGAAGGGTCGTTGGTGTCAGATATGAATATCTTCGATTCGTTGTTGAACGCCACGCTCTTGCTACTCTCCAGTGATGTCATCGGCAGCGTCAGCTTTGCGCCCTTCGCCGTCATCGCCTTAATCTGCGGCAGACCGATGCGCACGCAGCGCTCGTCATTAGGATAGACCACATTGCGGAATCCCATCGTCATCTTCGGTCCGTCCTCCACGATGCGCAGCGAGAAATACATCGGTTCGGGGCAGATATGGTATGTGGTATTGCCCTCATGGACAGTTGCAGCCACGGGTATGGCAGCCACCTTATACAGGCCGATGCTTTCATGGGCGAACTTATAATTGGCGAGGCTGTTGCTGTAAGCGATGACCAGCCTTCCTGCGTCAACATATTGCTTGAGGAGGGCGTACTGTTCAGCATTCGTTGCTTCGAAGTCAGAAGAGAGCGACGTGGCTGTGGGGTAAGCTGTGCGGTAAGCGTCGAGCGCCTCCTTCAGTTTCGGTATCTGCTCGAAGTCGTTAGGCTTGTCAGGTTCAGAGAGAAACCAGTCGAACCGTACATCGTCAAGCGTAACCTTACCACCGTTTACGATGTCGGCAGTCTCCAACTTAGCGTTGATGTTTACGTCCGGCGTGCGGTTTTCGTCGCACGACACACGCACGGTGGTCACCACGCTACCGTTAGCATCGGTGATGACAACATTCTGGCGCACCAGCTCGAACATCTCGCTGTAGCATGAGCAGACGTGGGACGCCACGCCCCACGCTCCCGGCTTCGTCTCATCGTCAGCGTCGGGATAAGCCACAGACACATAGTATTTCTTCGACATCGGAAGCGGGAAGTTGCGGTCAGCGAGGACGAGAAGCTTCTCGTTCTGCTCGTCCTTCTCAAACATCGCCACGTCCGTCCTTCCTCCTGTGGCAGCCTTCGGCAGTTTCTTCGTTTCGTCATACGCGGCAGGAACTTCCGCCGTGCCATACTCGTCAGGCTGTTCGTCGCTGTCATAGTCGATGGTGCTGACAGCGTTGCCGTCCTCATCGCAGAAACGATAGAACACGTGCGACGCCTTATTGCCAACCATCTGAAGAGTGCTCTCATAGGCAGTGCGAATCTTCAGCGTCACGTGCGACGGCAGGTCAGCAGCGGAAGTCTCGCTCGGACATACCGGCATATTCTGTATCACTTCAGCCTTTGTGGGGTCGATGTAGAAACGGAGGTCGTCAATGAGATAGTCGGCGCCGTTCGTGCTCTTACACATATTGTCGATGACTATTCTGAAATCAGAATAGTTCTCCGCTCCAGAATTGCGAGGCAGCACCAGCTTGGCGTAAACCTGCAACCATTCGCCCGTATTGTGCGAATCTGTATTGTATTTAAATTCGCCTGATGAAAATGATATGATAAGACGTTTGTCCGTGATTTTGTCGTTCTCGTCGCGTATGACGCCATACAGTCTGAACAACACCTCAGGGGTAGCGCTATTAGCACCAGTAGTGAAGTTTGCCACATAACCCGAGAAGATAAGCTTGGCACCCGAGCAGAGGTCTGCCTTAAAGTCGACAGCCGCAATCTGACGGCTCTCGTCCGAGGCGTCAATATAGAGGAAGTGACCATACTGCTTGCCGCCGGTCAGAGCGTATGTGCGATCATAGACTGTTGTGTTTTTTTGATACCATGTATATCCGCTGGCTGCGTCGGATACGCCTTTCAGATTGGCACTCTTATAGAGGTTATATTCGCCATGCACAGGAGTGAAGGGAGTCCACCAAGAGTTCATGGGAGCGAAGTCCTTGAGTTGTGGGTATGTAAAGGCATAAGAACGGCGGTCCCAGCGTGACGGAATTGCCGATAGGTTGTCCTCCGGCGTGGTAGGCGCAGCCAATGTCATCTCTGTATTGTCTTCGTCAAAGGTGACAGGCTTCATCGCCTGCTTGTAATGGTCCTCAATGTAGGATAGCTGGCGCTCCTTGTCGCCAGCAGCCTGAATCTGAGCGTCGGTCTTGGGGTAAGTGGTTTGGAAGAACACCTCGAAGTTAGCTACGGGAGCATATTTGTTGTCTGCACTGCGTGCAAAAGCCACTACATACAATATATCGCCGTACGTGACGGACGGCTTTGATGTTCCCGTGCCATCAAGGTTTTTCCATCCACTAACGTTGTTTACTGCGGTATTTGCGTCAAACCATGGGATGATGTTCGAATTATACATAGAGAACAGGTCAGTGTATTTGGTCTTTGTCTGGTCGTAAACACGCCAGTAAATAAATGCTGAACGATAAATCTTCGTCTTATCGAAATCTTCCGACGTTATCCGTTTGGTCTTGTCAGCAGCATAAACATGGTGCGACGTGTTCTTCAGCGGATAAAAGTAATACTGGTCATATCTGTTGTTTACGCGAAGAGCTATTCTTGCTCCCAAATTCTTTATGCCCACCACAATACGCTTATTATCCTCCAATGTCAGGTCAGACGCAGAGTTCTGCAGGTCGGACGATGCCGCATTGGCTATCTTCTTTGCCAATCGTCTTGCCGGATAGATATGGAAGATATAGCGGATGGACAGCGTCGGCTCGGCGTTCATCGGCTCGCCGCCCGTTCCGTTCCAGTCATTATATCGGCTTACGTCACAGGCTATTGTCTCGCCCTGCCATGAGGAATCGGAAGCATCGGTAGGAGGATTATATGTCACGCCGATTGTTTTATGACATGGATTGAGGTTGCCGTCAGAATAGAGGTTCAGGGCGAAGAGTCCACGGTCGTTGCCATCTGCATCTTTTACAGCTTTCAGTTTAGAACCAACGGCTTTGAGATTTGCAGAAGCTCTGTCCGTGGAATAATCATACCAACGAAAATAATTGCGAGGCTCATTATCGTTACCATTACTATTATAGTTCATGCAAGGCAACTGCAGATTAATGGCACTGCGATTCTCGTCGACGTAATAATAATATTCCACCTCTACTGTGCGTTGCATGCCGCGCTCGTCAAAGGACGTGTTGGCAACGCCAAGATAATGCGCGAAGGTCTGGGCATCAGCCCCCGTCACGCACAGCACGGCAAGGACAGCGAGTGTCCATGCCGTGCTGAAAAGCCGCAGAAGAGAGACGGCTGCGGCAGTGATATGATGATGAAGTATGTTCATATTCGTTATTGTCGGATAATCTGTACTTTGTAAGGAATGGCGTATGACAAGCCTGTTACATGGAAAAACGCCTGATGGAGTGCCGTGCCCGTACGGTTGCCCATAAAGCCCTCAATGGTGAGGCTGCTCGGTTGGAGGTAAGGCATACGGTCGTAAATGCACGTTCCGGCTCCGCCCTCCGGCATAAGGGAGAGCACCTTCCAGTCTGTGAGGCTCCATTCGTTGCCAGCCGTCAGCACCTTGCCGTCGCTGAGACGCGTCACGGTGGGGCGAAGATGAAATTCGCCGTATGAGGCGAAGGTGGCTGTGAGCATGTCCTTGTCGTAACGGACGGTGGGCAGGACGCCGATGGCAGTGAACTGCTCCACGTCGAAGGAGATGCGATAGTCGTTGAGGCGGATGGGGATGCGCAGATAATCGTTGCGTGCTATGGTGTTCCAGTCCGTCATTGCCACACGATGCGACACGGTCTGCTGGTCGGTCTCTACGTTGAGGATGAAGCATCCTGTGCTGCGAGCCACTGACTCGTTAAGGTAAAAAGTGGTTTCGATGCTGTTTTTGCCTCCTGCCAGCAGCGTCGTTCCTTCATCGCCACCTATCTTTATGGTGCGGTTGGCGGCAGTGGCTGCTGCAGAAAGATTGGGCGCCGTGCGTTCGTCGTCGATGATGTGAGGCATGAGCATGAGATTGTCTTTAGCGTCTTTTGTGATGTCCGACAGCGTAACGGAGCGCACACGGAAGTCGGCAGCCGACTCATTGGTGAGCGTCAGTCGCATCTTTGCCACCATACGTATGACCTCAAGGTCGATGTGTGAGGTGCGCTCGGTGATGGTGGTCTGCAGCTTGCCGCTCATCGGAATGCCGTCAGTGAAGTCGGAAGCCGCGTTTATGTTGCCCGCCACGCCGTAGGTCATGTGTTCAAAGTCGGGCGCTGCGGTGCCGACAGCCGTAGCAGGATCAATGCCGATCTGTGACGGACGAATGTTGGCGAAGGAATAGATGGTGGTCTCGCCGGGATTGATGCGCAGCGTCAGTCGTTCGGCGTAACTCTTCTCCTCAGAATAGTCCTCGCTGACAAGCACGCCGGCTATCTTGCCGTTTTGCACAGCCACCACAAAACAATGGCGCATCATCTCGCCGGGCACAGCGTTAGGGTCGTCCCAGGAAGTTCTGCTAACGGTGGCTGCACGTCCTGAAACAGACGGTGCAGCGGAACGTGTGGCAGCGCCCTGCATGGATATGGTCAGATCCACGTCCACCGGCTTTGATGCCTTGATGGAGTCCTCCGTGCTGTCCGTCGCACAGCCGATGAGCGACATGGCAGCTGCGAAGACGAAGAAGAGGCTGAAGAGTCTCAGGGTATGTTTGGTCATATATTTATATATACATTATTTACATTATCACGTCATCATGGTCGCGCACATACCAGCGGCGAACGTGCAAGCTGACCTTTATCTGATTGTCCGTCTTGTATACCTCAAACTGATAAAGCGTGTTTCGCTGTATGTCGCGCAGACGGTCCGTAGGTGCTCCGTCTGCGTCGTACTCGCAGAACGGCAGGGTGTAAGTGTCCTCAAGTGTGCCGTTTCTGAAGAGTTCGAGGGTGATGGTGGACGGCGTGACGCCGGCGGTGGTGTTGGAGCGTTCGGGGAGGTAGGCATAACTGGGGTCGGTGAAGTCCAGTCCTCCGTCTGTAGCAGGAGATATCAGTTCGTGCAGCGAACCCGCGAAGCGTATGTCCGTGGTCTTGTCTACGCTTTCGTAAGTGAGGGGCAGACAATATCCGCTGGTGTTGCGATGGTTGAGCGTCAGCTTTCCGACGCTATAGCCCCGGCTCTCCATATCGCTGCGAAGCTTAAGGCTGACCTTCGCCATTGCTCGGAGAAGATGTATGTCGCCGAGATTGTTGCTCTCGCCCTTCGTCAGTGACGTGAACGATCTGACGCCCCACATTGGTATGAAGCCGTCCGTCCGGTCTGCGGAGTAAGCGATGTCGGCAATGTCGTTGGAGGCGGCAGCCGATCCGCAGTTGGCAAGAATCATCACCTTCTTGGCGTCTTTGAGGAGATTGCCAGGCGACATCCATGCCCCCGTAAGGCTATACTGGTCCTGCGTCATGCGCTCCATGTGGATGTCTTCCACGTTGCCGATGACACGCCCTTCGGCATCACATATCTTTATGTGGATGTCGTCGGGTCGGATGGCACATTCGTTGGCAGTGCCCTCATCAGTAGGGTCATAGTGGTCCCATCCCATATCAGAACGCGTGGCGTTGTGGTCCACGGTCACGACGAAAGCCACACGCACGTGCTCTTCCTGCGTCGGCTCATACTCGTCCGAGAAAGAACACGCCAGCAGAGCAAGCACCACTGACAAGGTCAGGGCGACATGGCTTATCTGTCGTAAGATACATGATGACGGGAAGTTCATTTTCTGATTTTGTGATTAGATGTCAGTGTTGTGCAGGACTACAGTCCATGAATTTATAAGAATGGAGGCGGCAAGCCAGTTGTGATTGTCGTCGATGAAGAACACGAAGTTATACTCGCTCTGTCTGTCGAGATATTCCTGGTCAGTCATCTTCTTATTGTAGTTGCCCTTAACGAGGAGGGCATAATCGTTGAGCGGAATGCTGAATATGGTCTTGCCGTTGAGATTGTTACGCACACTAAGGCGCGGATGCTTGGAGGTGAGCAGACGGTTGACGGTCATCTCCGCCACCACGGCAGACATTTTCGAGTCGTCGCCTACGACGCCGTCATACTGCGACCAAGGACGGTAGCAGACCGAGTCGTCCGGCAACGGACTGTTGTCGTAAGCGAGGAATGTGTTGTCATCGTCGATGAAGAAGGAGAAGTCGGTCTGATTGAGGCGTTCTCCTGAGGCGTTCTGCAGTACGACGCGTATGATGTTGGTGTTTTTTACGAGGGGGACGGTTACTGTGGCTACGCCGTGTCCTTCCAGAGAGAGGTCGGCATCGGTGAGCTTACCGTGAAAGAGTGGGGTGAGGTCATGATTCAGTTCTTCTGTCCGACGGGTGACGCGGCTGGTGAGGCTCTGCGCACCGTCCTTGGCAGGTCCGCCGTATGTGTAGGAGTCGGCATGGCACTGTTCGCCTTCCGCCCATACATATAGCGAGTAATGTCCTGGAGCGACATTGTCAAGAGTCATATATCCGCCGCGAGCCACGATGTCTGCCACCTTCTCAGTGCGCTCGAAGGCAAGCGCTCCGTCGGGTGAGTAGGCGTAGAGCGTGAGCGTCTTCACCTGTGGGGCAAAGGCGTCGGCAAACTCCATATTCATGTCATAGCGGAAGCGCACACGCAGTTCCTGCTGACAGCCCGAGAGGTCGTCGTGCATCATTGTGCATGACGAGACGATAAGCAAAAGGGCAAGGAGGCGGAGGAATTTCATTTGAATTAGGAATTACGAGTTATGAATTAAGACTTAGCTTTGTCCTATAAAATAAGAGATTGGAGAGAGAGGGAACAAGTGTCAAGGCTAACTGTAGGAGCCGCGGGCATTCCTGCCCACGGCACGACAGTCAACCATGACTAAATGTTAATGACTATTGTTTCTTGTTAGAATCCAAGTTTACATTGCTATTCACTACGCGCCAAGAGAGAACGTTGATGCGTGCAGCGAGGAAGATATCCTTCTCTTCGGGAAGAGTCGGGTCGATTTCCTTCTTAGGATCGAACACAGGTGTACCGAATCCCTTAATTTCCTGAATGTTAACCTTGTAAGAGTGGTTACGAACTACGCCGTAATAGCCGAGCTTGGTTTCTTCAGAAGCAAGGTGGCGGATCGGAGTGTAGTAGTAGACACATCCCTCAGTACGAACCTGAGCTTTGTTGGTTTCTGCAGCGAGAGCCTTGTTAACAACATCGATGGTTACTGGATTATGATTATTATCAAAAAGCTCTATGGTTTTCTTGCTGTTAATCTGCGGTATAACCTCATAATCCATAAGCTGCGTTGTGCTACCTGTAGGTACTGATGTTGCGAAGGCAAGGTCATCTTCAGTAATGCTTACAAAGCTACCATCAGCATCCTTCTTGCAATAAGTGTTCTTGATTTCGTTGGCAACCACTTTCAGTACGTTCTTTGCTCCAAGATACTGGATGCCTTTGTACTTACAGATTTCTGCCGGCTTGTAATTGCCGTTCTCGTCTTTGTAATAGAGGTGAGCAGCAACGATAACCTTTGTAAGGCTGTTCTCCATCTTGTCAGCAAAGTCAGTTGTTGCAGCAGGAGTGTTCGGCAGAGTGTATACAGACTGACCAAAATTTGTTGTGATGGCTTCAAACGACTGATTTACAACCTTGTTACCATCCGTGAAGGGAACGCTTGTCTCCCAGAAGCAGCGATGATAGTCGCCGGTAGTCCAAGGGTTGATACCGAGAAGGTTGTTAGTCCAAGTGCTTTTGAGTGTAGCCTTCTCTACTGTGGCACGTCCGTTGGCATCAGCCACGCTCCAACCGTCAACGACAGCATAAACTTCGTACTTGTTGTTCAGCTTTTCAGAGAGCTTGTAAGCCCACTTTTCTTCGCCCCACGTAGATGCGGTTCCTTCTTTCCAGTTCTCAAGTGAAGTGTTGAGAGTTGTGGTTACCTTAGCGGCAACACGCTCTACGTAGATTTCGATAGGGTCTTTCTCAGCTTCTTTATCAGAGGTATATACGTGGCCAGAAACGGGCACAGCATACTCCTCGTTGTTGTCCTTCATGTAGATTGAGTTAGACATAACGAAGTCAGCACCTGCATTGTGGAACTTTGTATCCTGCTTCTCACGGAGTTCACTGAGTGAGAGGGCACCTTTGCCAAGTGTAGTATTTTCGCCATCTGTATTTTTAGTGAGAGAGCTGCTGTTGATTACAGCAACAACTGAGTGAGGAGCTACCTTATTCTCACCATTGATGACGAGTACTGTCTTTGAAATCTGTTCAATGGTATGGTCGTGGTCTTTGTCTGTACCATTGATCTCTGTGTCTTTCGATGGAGTCATCCAGTTATGGTCCGGATCAGTAGCTAATTCTTTCTTCAGGAGGTACGGCGAACCGTCAGCATTGAAGAAGTAGAAGCGTACGTCGCTGATTTTGCTTTCTGCTTCTGTTCCGTCCTCGTAGGTGCCGCCTTTCTGGTCGGGGTCGTAGGGACCATCACCCTCGGCGCGGCTCATAGCCTCGCCAACATTTTGAATGTTAACAGACAAGTAGCTAACGTCTACGTTGTTGTTACCCCCCCCATTTTCTGTGTCCTCAGAAGAACAAGCACTGAACATGAATGCAGCCAGTGCCAATGGAATAAGTTTAATTTTGTTCATGTTTTTTATTTGTTTGAAAATGTAATATAGTCTACATGAAGATTTAAAGGCATGTCATGAAACATGTCTTACCTGTTATCCTGTTAATTATTCTTTTTTTTGTTATTCTATTAATTAACTTTATAAGTTGTTATGTGCGCGTTGGTCAATTTGAGGATTATTATAAAACTCTCTAATCTTTGCTAATAACACGTACGTCGCTTTTTTTATAGGGTGCAAAATTATAAAAAATAACGATATCCTGCTTGTAAATTTGCGCAAAAAATACAAAAAAGCATGCTTTTTACGATTAAAATAGTACAAATCGTAAAAAACATGCACAATTTTACAAGTAAAAGGGTGTTATACTCAATTTGCTTCCGTCCGTGGGTGCGTGGCTACGGCGAGACGTCATAGCCTCCAAACAAGTCCTATTCTCTTACAAAACCGCTACTTTTGCTGACACAAAGCAATTTGTACGGTCTCTCACTTCGACCGATGTAAGCACTCACATCGTTCGATGTGAGCATTCATTCCGTTCGATGTAATATGACTAAAGTGGCGGTTTCGGATAACTAAAGTGGCGGTTTCGGATTTTGTTATGGAAACAACGAATTTACTTTTTAGCTGTATTCACAAGCAGACATGGCAAACTTAGGAGGCTATGGCGTCTCGCCGTAGCCCCGCAGCCTTCCATTGCAGAAAACTGCAATTTAACTTAGGAGCAGCGCCGTGTCCCGAGGGGACACGTATCTATCAGAAACCCACTGCAAGCTCCGCAGGAGCGCAGCTGTGGGATAAGCATCCCCTCACCCTCTCTTGGTTCCGCAAAGCGGGACCGACTATCATCCTCAACATCATACGGGATGCGTCAGTCCCCCTTCGGGGAACTATATATGGAATGGATGAGGTAGCGCATGTACCCACAGCTGCGCTGCTTCGCAGCTTGCAGTGGGTTTCGGATGGTCGGTCCCGCTCCGCGGAATCCGCAGCTCATACTCAATCTGTTTGCATTCGTGGGTGCGTGGCTACGGCGAGACGCCATAGCCTCCTATGTTTGTGCAGTTTGCTCATTTATAATTTCATGCTATAAACAGGAATTTTGCGGTGCGTTGCACCGAATTTTGAATTACAGCAGACGAGGCAAACTTAGGAGGCTA
>ENA-ORRX01000569-ORRX01000569.1-human-gut-metagenome-genome-assembly--contig:-NODE-569-length-12232-cov-10.9106_pt1 | contig 12232 bp, 9 predicted proteins | sample MGYA00242186_ERZ509153 | MGnify/ENA primary metagenome ERZ509153 (study PRJEB26280, sample SAMEA2338643) | human gut metagenome | biome: human gut; feature: human-associated habitat; material: faeces... | reverse complement strand
AGGCAGGAAAGTATGAGGTTTATTACGGCAGCAGTTCGGCTGATAAGGATTTGAAGAAGATAATGGTAAATTATGAATATTAAGAAAAATCTGACTAAGAAGGCAGGCTTGAAAGTATTGTAAATTGAAAGAACTTTAAGTATCATGTTGTTTCTTTGTGCCTTGGCTATTTCAGTCAAGGCACAAAGTCCTACTCAAAACTATGTGCTGAGTAAGGACGTGCTTGATGTCGATGGAACTCACGCCATAACGACTGTTATTGATATAAACATAAATCCAACTTTATCCCAGTTGGGTGCTGCGGAGGCTTTTTCTCATGAAGGGTATGGACATGCTTATATTTATGTTACAACAAATGGGGACAGGTACAAAGCAGTACATCATTTTGATGGAAATATCGAAACAAATGGATATCTTAAAGAGTGTTCAATTAAGGCTAGAAAAGAAACTGTTAAAAATTTTGCTAAATGAAAAGAATTTTGGCGTTGTTTGTGTATTAAAGCAGAAAAATCCATCAATAGAACCTAGTCATACTTTTGGAGTCGTGGGATATGTTAAAGAGTTTGATCCTTATTTCAATCAAGTTGTTTCTTATCCGGTTTTTGGTAAGAATAATACAGAATTAGAAGAGCAGATAAATATTGTTGAACAACAAGCTATAGATAATTATGAAAAGAATAATCGTTAATGGTTGGCTAATGATTAGTATGGGGGTGTTTTATTCTTGTGCTAGTCATAAATACACAAAAGAAACGTTGAATTTGCATGCTGTTCAAGTCGATTTGTCTATGGAACAGGGAGTAAAACGCCAGATAGAATATTATGAGGAAGGAGTTGTTTATGCTTTTTCATTTAGAAGTGGCGGTGTCTTATTGATATTGCAAGGTCCTTTAATGAAAACTCCTATAGATGATTTTAAGCCTTCGACATCGTTGAAGGATAAGCATCTTATAGAAAAAGGTATGGACAAGAAAGGCCTTAAATGGAGACGAGATACCTATTCAGGTTTAAGAGTTTGTTATTTTAATGTAATTCCAACAGAGGAAAGAAAATTTGATAGAATCTTAAATGGAATAAAATTAAAGACTACAATGTGTGAAAGGTAATTTGCATAGACTTTATATTATGAGGATTTAAAAATGGATTAAAGCGAAATGATGATTTATGAAGAAATTTATACTAAATTTGATTATAGTAGCATATTGTAGTGCTACAGCGTTTGCACAGCGAAAAATAATGCTTTCTGATGTCTCCAATAGCTTCCGTGTCGGAGATAGTATCCGCTATGACTTAGTGGATATAGACAATATCAGTGGGATAAGTCTGTATGAACCAGTTTGGGATTTTTCTAATCTTAAATATTTAGGACAAGAGAGTAAGATTACTCTTATTGGTGGGGCATCTGGTAATGTTAGAATGATAGGGCAAGAAGAAATGCTAGATTTCCAACAAACAACTGATAGACTGTTTTTATCTCAGATACAGACAGCTTTGGTAAAGATTGATTTTGGAGATACTTTTAGCTATCTTCGCTATCCTTTTAGTGTTAAGGATTCTTTGGTATGTGTCATGGATGGACAAGGGATTTATAGTTCAAAGAATAAGTTCCGATTAAAGGGAAAATCTAAAGTTAAAGCGATGGGACTAGGAAAAATCATTCTACCAGACGATGAATCTTTGTCGAATACGTTATTGGTAAAATGGAGTGTCATTGGCGACATCCTTCCTGCAAAAAATAATTCTGAGTTGGTGCATAATGTTGGTAAATTGCACTTAATGGTTGAAGATTATGAATGGTTTTCCAAAGGCTATCGTTATCCCGTGTTCAAGGTGTTACAGGCATCATTAAAAAATGGTGGACAAGAAATAATGCATAGAGAATATGCTTGTGTGGCTAATATGGATAGCTTCGAAATGTTGGACGATGCAGAAAATGAAAAGTTGCGAGTTCAGCAGCAAGGTGAGAATGTAAAAGATAAGAAGTCTTCACCTCTCATCAACTATCAAGTGACGATGTCGGGTAGACAATTGCACATAGCCTATTCTTTGACCTTGGACAGCCAGCTGCGATTCGTTCTCAGCAACACTTCAGGCATGATACTGAAGTCTTTCAATCAGCATCAATCTGTAGGAAATGGATATAGACAAGTAATAGAGCTAGGTGACTTGCCTCGTGGTGAGTATGTTTTATATATTAATGTAAACGATCAGAAGTTTTCGGAGAAAGTCTCCGTTGAGTAATTTAACTATAATAATGCGTTTCTTATGAAAAGTTTTATTTTCTATGATTTCTATTCAATGCAGCAGAGGAGTTGTAAAAATATACTATGTTTGTTGTTTGTTGTTTGTTGCAATGTTCAATTTTCATTTTCCCAAGAAAACTCTTTGAGTATAGATAAGCTGTTACCAGATTTTAATCATCTGACTCCAGAGGCAGCTTCATTAGGAAAATATGGAACGGTTGCGATGACAGAATATACAGGTACCCCGAACATTAGAATACCATTGCTTGAGGTGAAGTCTGGTGACGTATCATATCCAATAGAACTATATTATGATGCCTCTGGAATAAAAGTGGAGCAAAATGCGACTTTCGTAGGCTTAGGATGGAACTTAAGTTGTGGTGGCTATATAAAACATATTGTTTGTGGACGCGATGATTTTCTGCAAACACCTAATAGTCCTCAAAGTTATTTTGAAAGCAATTTTCATGTGTACTCGGCTTATAGTCCTTTTTATGCCCATTATATAGCTAATATGGGTATGGTTGTGTCGGGCTCATCTGTTGATATTTGTTTGCCACCAGGAAATGAAAAGCAGTATTTAATGTATTCTGATCTAGTCAGGGGATTTTATACTCCAGATGTTTTCCAAGGTAATTTTTGTGGAAACTCAGTATCGTTCTATATTGACAGGGAAAGGAATGTGGCAATCCCATTGGATGAGAACACTAGCAAGTATAAAATTGTTATTTCTGATTTTCAATATCATTATCCTGCAAATATTATATTGACGGATGAACATGGCGTCACCTATGAGTTTGAGGCTTTTAAGGAATATTCGAATAAGGATTCATATTTTTTGACTCATATATACGGATTGGATGGAAAAAATGGTAAGAGCCATATAGAACTCCAGTATGTTCAGCATTTTATGAATTATAGTAAAGGTATGGGAAGCGTAAAGACCTTTTATTCAGAAGCAAAGCTTGATGAAAAAAGCAATTATCCCAATGATATAGGAGGCCAAATGATGTCGCTTATGGGTGAGAATGAAACGTATGTTAATACAACAGGTGATCCTTCTGGATTTTTTTACAAAGTATATCCTTCCAAGATAATCACTTGTCGTGATTCTGTCAGTTTTAGCATAGCAGATAGAATGGATTTAGATGGTGCAAAATCAATTGCCGGCATTGTAAGAAAATCTACTGTTAGGGGCAATGTTCTTGACAGAATATCTTTTAGTTATGATTATTTTAAAGAATCTTCTCCTCAGAATGGAACTTCTGGTAAACGTCTGAAACTTACAGGGGTAAAGGTTAACTCTAAAATATATGAGCTGGCTTATGAAAATTCAGAACTGCCTTCTCCTAGAAGCCTTTCTCAGGATTACTGGGGGTATTTTAATGGTATTGATAATGGTCGTACATTATGTGGCTCGCCAAGGTATAGCTTACAAGGTGAATTGGTGAACCCCGTATCTTATCTGGGTAATGCCAATCGTTATGCATCGGAAAAATATTCTAAGGTAGGAGTGTTGACTAAACTCACATATCCAACAGGCGGCTATTCATGTTTTGAATATGAGCCTAATCGTTTTGATGACGAATATTACTATCCGGATGCAGCCGATAGGTTTGTTGTTTCTGTTGTTGGGTGTAGTGCCAATGCTTATGGTACTGGAGGATATAGTCATCAAAAGAAGGAAATCACAGTGACGGAAACAACAGAATATAGCTTTCGTGTTTCTTTGTATACCCCAGACTTGAAAAGATATACAGCAAAAGCTTGTTTGAAAAATGAGGATACAGGTGAGATTATTAAAAGCTATTCAACTTCTGATTTTTCGATTGGAAGTCCGTATGGCAACACCATGCGATTGACATTGGCTCCAGGAAAATACTCTTTGGAGGTTGAGGTGCCGGAGTGCAAAGGTTCTTCGATACCTGTGGCAGAATGTTCCTTAAGTTATCAGATAGTAAAAGTAAGTGATACTTCTGGAAGAGAAAAAGGAGGAATGTCACTTGGCGCAGGTTTACGAATTAAGAATATCAAAAATTATGATTCAACTAATGAATTGCTTGGTGAAACCAGATATGAATATCAAAACGGCAAGTTGTTGATACCTACACAAAGATTGGAAAAACATTTTGTGGATTATTCATATATTGGTGTAAATGATCATGTGGAAAAATCCGTAAATGTTGCTTTTGATTATGCAAGTTCGGAACCAAGTTATTCTTACATATGCTCGTTGAGTAATCCGGCAATGGTTGGCTATTCTAAAGTCACTAAATATGACTTAGATTCTTCTGGCATGTTGTTGAAAAAGACTTTGACAGAGTATTATAACCAAGGGTATAGTCTGGACAATAGTATCAATGCGAGGGTTAATAATGCTTTCTTTTATAATCCGAAGGGTTATTTGAATGGAAAAATAAAAAGTGAAACGGTGTTTTCTACAGATGGCATGCCTTTGCGTAAGTTGGAGTATTCGTATGATAAGAAAGAGTTGGGATATGCCTTGTTTCCAAAATGTGTGCCTACTCATCTGCCAAGTCAATGCTTAACAGTTGGAAAATTTGATTTAGCTATATTGAGGAAACCTATAGAATGGTGTTATTTGACAGAGATGAAAGAAACCAATTATGAACAGGGAAATGTCAAGTTCGCAAAAGACATAAACTATTCGTATAATCAACAAAATATGCAAATATCGTTAGAAAATATTGCAGATGAGTATGGGAAACAAACGGCTGCTACGTATTATTGGTATCCGTGTGATGATAAATCAGCAGGCTCGGCTTTACTTGTTGACAAGCATTGCATGAGCAAAATCACAGGGCAAGAGTTCTATCGTAATGGTACTTTTACAGGAGGCGGACGATATGATTTTACACAATCAAATGGATTGCCTGTAATAAATAAGTGCTATTCGATAATACCTAGCAGAACTTTGGTGACAGAAGCTACTGTTGATGCTTATGATGAGCATGGTAATATATTGCAATATGAGGGAAAGGATGGTGTGCCTGTAACATTGCTATGGTCTTATAATTATCAATGTCCTGTTATGAAAATCGTAGGGGTGACCTATGCAGAAATGAAAGGTCTCTCAAGTTATGTCGCATCATTGGGTGGTCGGAATTACTTATCAAAAAGTATGCTGCTGTCTATTTATGAGGCTGCGCGAAATAAGGGATGCCAAACGACTGCTTATGTGTATGATGAACGTTTGAATATATCGTCTGTCATCAATCCAAATGGATACGAAACGAGTTATTCCTACGACTCGGAAGGCAGGTTGGAAAGCGTTAGAGATCATATTGGTGTTTTGCATGGATATTCATATAATTTCAAACAAAGATGAGAATAATAAGAATTGTAAGTATGTTGCTTCTTCTTTGTGCCTTGACCATTTCTTCCAAGGCACAAAGTCCTACTCAAAACTATGTGATGAGTAAGGAGGTGCTTGACGTGGACGGAACTCACGCCATAACGACTGTTACGTATTATGATGGCTTGGGTTATCCTGTAGAGACGGCAACCAATGGTCTTGGTGGTACAGGAAAGTATGCCTATACATTACTGGAGCATGATGCACTTGGTAGGGAAAAGCAAAGCTGGCTTCCTGGAACGCAGAAGGATGGTTGCTCTTTCGTGGCCCCTTCCGAACTGTCCTCCTCTCTCATAACCTTTCATAAAGACCGGAATCCGTACTCTGTTAATAGTTATGATGCCTTGGATAGACAGGTTTCAACATTGGGTGCTGGGGAATCTTGGCATACGGCGAAAAAGTCTGTTGAACAGCGATATGGTTCGAATGAAGCGAACAGTATTAAACGCTACCAAGTGAGTGGTTCTGGTAGTTTGGTGGAAAATGGCTATTATGCAGCCAATTCCCTTTCTATGTTGGAAGTGACTGATGAAGATGGAAAGACAAAGCAGACCTTCAGCGATTTATTTGGTAATAAGGTGTTGGAGCGCAGGGATGTGGACAATGACACATATTATGTATATGACAATATTGGTCATCTTCGCTATGTGCTTTCTCCTTCTTATCAGGAATGTTCAGATTTACAAAAGTATGGCTATGAGTATCGTTATGACAAGTATGGCAGGTGCGTGTGGAAACGTCTGCCTGGCTGTGAATATCAACAAATGTGGTATGATGCAGCTGACAACTTGATGTTCTCTCAAGATGGCGAACAGCGTAAGAAGGGTTTGTATCTTTTCTATCTCTATGACAAAATGAAACGTAAAGTTCTTTTGGGTACGACAACTAGCATAAATGCCTCTTGCATTTCTGCTTTGGCAACCTATGAGGAGCAAGTCGGCGGTTTGTGCAACAGTGGCTATACCCCATTGGGAAACTTAGGTCTTGGAAATGAACAGCTTCTAAGAGCTAGGTATTATGACAGCCATAGCTTTTTGAATCGCCAGCTGGTCAAGAACCTTACCTCAAAAAGTTTGTCAGCAAAGACTGTCGGTTTGCAAGACTCCTTCAACATAGGATTACAGACAGGTGTTGTGACACGAAACACAGAGGGTGACCTCTTGGCTTCTGTGTTCTACCATGACTTGCGTGGCTTGGTCGTTGAGTCAATGCTGATTATGCCAGAAGAAGTGTTTTTGAGGCAATCCACCAAGTATAGCTTTACAAGAAATGCAGTTGAGGTCAAGACTGAATTATCGAAAGTGGATATGGTAAAGACCGTTACCCAGCAATATGTATATAATCCAAACAATGACAAGGTTGCAACCGCTACCTTACAAGTTGATGATGGAACAAGAGCGGTGGCTTCGTATAGTTATGATGGCATCGGTAGGCTCGTCTCGGTGAAGCGAAGCGACAATGCGGGTATGGTAAACTATGCCTACAACATCCGCAACTGGCTGAAGGAGACGAAGTCGGACAGATTCATGCAGAGTCTTTATTATGAGACAGATGGGGAAAATCCATGCTTCAATGGAAACATCAGCCGCATGCAATGGCAATCAGGCAAGGACCATGTGCTCCGTGGTTACGACTTTGCCTATGATGGCTTGAACCGCTTGGAGGAATCTACCTATGCGGAGGGTGAGGATATGAACCAGAACAAGAATCGTTATTCAGAGAATGTTCTGTCTTATTCCGCCAACGGCAGTATTGAGCGATTGCAGCGATATGGCAAGAAGAACAATGGAACCTTTGGTCTCATTGACGACTTGACGTACTCCTATAATGGCAACCAGATAATGGCAATCAGCGATAAGGCTGGTAGTTTGCTCTATGATGGCTCTTTTGATTTCAAGGATGGAGCTAATGCTGACGACGAGTATTTCTATGATACTAACGGTGCTTTGATAAAGGACTTGAACAAGGGCATCAGCAATATAGAGTATGATGTCCTTGGCAACTTGAAGTGTATTACTTTCTCTAATGGTTTCAAGACGAAATATATCTATGATGCAGCAGGCAATAAGCTGCGAACCACCCATGAGTCAGTCGTGACAAACATGACAGACTACATCGGTAACTTCATATTTGAAGACGGTAAGCTTGACAAGTATCTCTTCGATGGTGGCTATTGCTCCTTCAACAATGGTCAGAATCCTACGTTCCATTATTATGAGAAAGACCATCTCGGTAGTGTAAGGATGGTGGTGAATGAGAATGGAACGATAGAGCAAGTGAACCATTACTATCCTTTCGGTGGAGTATATGGCGACTTGTCATACAATTCTGAAACCCAAAGAAATAAGTACATAGGTAAAGAGTTCGACCACATGCATGGATTGGACTGGTATGACCATGGGGCAAGAATGTATGATGCTGCCAAGGTGAGCTGGGATAGAGTGGATAGACTTGGTGAAAAGTACACTCAACTTAGTCCGTACTTATATTGCGCAAGTAATCCCGTCGTTTTTCTTGATGCTGATGGTTGTAAAGTGTCTCTTTCTGGCGATAGCGTAAATGTGGAAAGATTTGTAAATCTTTTAAATGAGGGGGTTGGGCAACAAGTGTTTCGTTTTGATCACTCAAGTAGAACGATTCTGTATACTGCCTCTTCTAAACCTAATTTGTATGAAAAAGATATAGCAAATATTGTTAATTCAAATGATGGTATTATCATTAATGTAGTTTCTAATAGTGAAAGAGTTTTAATTGGTGATTGGTTAAAAAAAAGAGTTGACGTAAATGATATGGAATCACTTAACGATTATGAAGGAACAAGCGGTGCTGCTGCAGCTTATCATGAACTTTTGGAACAAAATGAATTACAAAAATATGGATTCCCTACTGATGTTACTTCAGAATCTGTTGTCAAGGCTCACGAATATGCTTTGCGCAAAGAACATATGTTTTTAGGAAACCCGAAAGCTGTAAATCTTATAGATAAAGACAATAACTGTATTGAAATCATAGATGACAAAAGGACCGTAAGAATTCCATTTGTAAATTTTAATATTATAAGAAAAAAATGAAAAAAGTATTATTGGTATTATTGCTTTTGCATTGTTCTTTATTTTGTGTGGGTGCGCATGTAAAGAATATGAAATTGATTTTTTATTGGTATGAAGGATATGCGCCATACCGACTAATTTTCCCTTATAAGGTAAAGCAGGATTATTTGACCATAAATCCTGTGCAAAGACTGATAGGTTATAAGTTACAGACGGATGTGAGTGATATCCTCTCTTTTAAACCAATTCCTTCAAAGATAAGCATTAGAAATTTAGATGAAGGGATTGCAAGTTTGACAAAGAAAAAAGCCAAGTTCTTGATTTCTCATGAAGATATTGATAAATTGAATAGTCTTTTGTTGTCAGAAAGAAAATTTTCAGATGAGAAAAAGAAAGCTATTTTACAGGAAGCGTATGAACTTAGTAAACTTCCGTCTGATTCTTTAGTGTCTTTGTTTCGTTCTCATTCAACAAATACGTATATAGGTACAATAGAACTTTGTGTGAAATATAATCAACACAAATTTTTGAAGGTAATGCCTTCTCTGAATTTTAAAGGTTTCCCATGGCTCGTAATAACAGCATCAGAATCTTATCAAGTAGATTATGATTCAATTTTGCATTTTCTTGCATTGATAAATTTGGATAAATGTCTATCACTTTTTTCTAAAGAAAATCTTATAGAAGAAGTTTGCGTAGATATATTAGATGGAAAATAATTCAAAAATGGAGAATTTTAGTTAGTTATGAAAGTAATGCACTATATTAGAAATGAAATATTTATGATAATATTTTCGGGTATGTTTCTTTTGTGTGATATGAATGCAAATGCCCAACAAATAATAAAGTCAAGTGATACAAATGACTTTCGCATTGGCGACAGCAATGACACCTATTATATATATGATGACTTGGGCTTGCTCCGTTTTGTCCTCTCCCCGTCTTACCAGGAAGAGGCGAACTTGGAGAAGTATGGCTATGAGTATCGTTACGACCAACGTGGCAGATGCGTCTGGAAGCGCCTGCCGGGCTGCGAGTACCTGCAGCTCTGGTATGACAACGCCGACAATCTTATGTTCTCGCAGGATGGCGAGCAGAGCAAGAAGGGCATCTATGTGTTCTATCTTTATGACTTTGTCAAGAGACAAGTATTGCAAGGCACGACGACTGCCATCAATTCCTCTTGTCCTTCTGCCATTGTAGCCTTCAATGTGTCTGATGCAGGTATATGCCGTAGTGGATACTCATCTGCGAATGACTTGGGCTTGAAGAAAGAACAGTTGCTGCAAGCTAACTATTATGATAACCATGCTTTCATAAATGGGCAGCTAGAAAAGCAAGCTACATCACAAAATCTTGTTTCAAATCAGCAAGCTAGTGAGCAATATAGCAAAGGTTCGCTTACAGGAACAGTCTGTATGGCTACAGATGGCAAGCCATTGGTGTCAGTGTATTATCATGACCTGAGGGGACAGGTACTAGCGAGCAAGCAAACCATGCCCGATGATGTCTTGTTATCTCAGAATATGACTTATTCCTTTACCAAGCAACCTTTGGAGATAATAAGCGAGCTAACCAAGAATGGCATGAGCGCAACTGTCATGCAGACAAACAGCTATAACAAGCATAATGATAAAATCGAGACTATGACGTTGAAAGTAGGAAATGTAACAAGGACGGTGTCGTCATATAGTTATAATGACATCAGTCGGCTGCTCTCCATTAAGCGAAGCGGCAATGTGCTCCGTGGTTACGATTTCGCCTATGATGGTTTGAACCGCTTGGAGGAATCCACCTATGCGGAGGGTGCGGGCATGAGCCAGAACAAGAATCGTTATTCTGAGAATATCCTGTCATATTCTCCGAATGGCTCCATAGAGCGTTTGCAGCGATATGGCAAGAAGAACAATGGAACCTTTGGTCTCATAGACGACTTAACGTACTCATACAACGGCAATCAAATCAAGGCAATCAGCGACAAAGCAGGTAGTTTGCTCTATGATGGCTCTTTTGATTTCAAGGATGGAGCTAATGCTGACGTGGAGTATTTCTATGATACTAACGGCGCTTTGATAAAGGACTTGAACAAGGGCATCAGCAATATAGAGTATGATGTACTTGGCAACTTGTACGGACATGCCTATTTTTATGAATTAAAGCAGAAAAATCCATCAATAGAACCTAGTCATACTTTTGGAGTCGTGGGATATGTTAAAGAGTTTGATCCTTATTTCAATCAAGTTGTTTCTTATCCGGTTTTTGGTAAGAATAATACAGAATTAGAAGAGCAGATAAATATTGTTGAACAACAAGCTATAGATAATTATGAAAAGAATAATCGTTAATGGTTGGCTAATGATTAGTATGGGGGTGTTTTATTCTTGTGCTAGTCATAAATACACAAAAGAAACGTTGAATTTGCATGCTGTTCAAGTCGATTTGTCTATGGAACAGGGAGTAAAACGCCAGATAGAATATTATGAGGAAGGAGTTGTTTATGCTTTTTCATTTAGAAGTGGCGGTGTCTTATTGATATTGCAAGGTCCTTTAATGAAAACTCCTATAGATGATTTTAAGCCTTCGACATCGTTGAAGGATAAGCATCTTATAGAAAAAGGTATGGACAAGAAAGGCCTTAAATGGAGACGAGATACCTATTCAGGTTTAAGAGTTTGTTATTTTAATGTAATTCCAACAGAGGAAAGAAAATTTGATAGAATCTTAAATGGAATCAAATTTAAGGCTACGATGTGTGAATGGTAATTTGCATGGTGCGAAGAAGTTTGTGGAGCAGCGTTATTGTTCGAATGAAGCGAGCAGTGTTAAACGATACCAAGTGAGTGAATCGGGGGCGTTATTGGAAAATGGCTATTATGCAGCCAAATCCCTCTCTATAAGAGTTAGACGAAATAATCATTTTGAATATGTATATGGTACAAAATAGAAAAAATGATTTTGAAATAGTAAAAACGGTTATGTTTTTATGTATAATGGCTATCTTATGTTCTTGTAAGGATACAAAGAAAATTCTTACAAGAAAGAGTTATCAATATTGGCATTATATAGATAGTAAGCAGAATGAGGACGAAACAAGACACCCTTATTTTTGTAGGGAGGATTCTTTCTATTTTTATGTCGATAGCAAAGGTGTTTTTATCGAGTTTCGAGCAAATTGGCGTTTTAGGGAATATAATGGTTTTCTTGTTTCTCATTATCTTTATGAACCAAGTTGGAATTTGTTAAACCGTAACACAATCCGTTTTGGACGTTTTCGCTATAAAATTATCTCTGTTTCCGATAATAGAATCTTGATTTGCAATGACATTGATCCCCAAAATGCGGTAGACACTTTAGAGTTGGTTCCCAAGTCTCATATACCTAAAGATTATAGAGATTTTCAAAAACCATTTCAGTACAAGGAAGAAAAAAAAGATAGAGAGAAAGGTAAATATTTCTTTATATTTTAGGATAGTAAAAAAATAATTTGTGCTTAGGAAAAAACAACTATATTGCTTCACCAATAATCTTGATGCTGATGCATTAAGAAGAATGATAGATAAATT
>ENA-ORRX01000554-ORRX01000554.1-human-gut-metagenome-genome-assembly--contig:-NODE-554-length-12420-cov-36.9571_pt1 | contig 12420 bp, 7 predicted proteins | sample MGYA00242186_ERZ509153 | MGnify/ENA primary metagenome ERZ509153 (study PRJEB26280, sample SAMEA2338643) | human gut metagenome | biome: human gut; feature: human-associated habitat; material: faeces... | reverse complement strand
TATGCTGGTCGGGAAGAAGATTCTCAAAAGTCATCTGGTGCGACTCTCTTTCGAGCGCCGTCTCACGGGCTATTTCTCTCACCATCTGCGTAATGTCCACCGCCTCGAAGTCTATCATGTCCGAACCGTCGTCCAGTCTGTTCAGCGTCGAGATGTCTCTCAGCAGGGAGGTAAGCCGTTCGCTCTGCGCATAACATCTCTGCAGAAACTGCTCCTTCATCTCCTCGCTGATATGCGGATTGTCGAGTATCGTCTCCAGATAGCCCTGTATGCTCGCCACCGGAGTCTTCAGTTCATGAGCGATATTCTGCGTCAGTTGCCGTTTCAGGATATCCTGTTCCCTTCGGGTGGTCTGGATACGCTTATACATCTTGATGATGCGTTCAGCGATTTCACCCAGTTCATCATCCGGGAATTTAGCCAGATCCTCTATCTCTAAGCTCTCGTTATGATCAGCCTTGTAGGCGAAGATGCGGAGCTTGGCCACATTCTTGCCCAACCGATGGGTGAACCGGTAGAGCACGATGGTCAGGATGATGATGGCGAAAACGGCAAACCAGATGTAATGCTGGTCAGCCTGCAGCGATTTAGAGAGATCATCATTATAAGGCAAGGCACTTCTGATGATGATAGAGTCGGCAGGGAAATAGGAAGCCACATAGAAGTAATCCAGCTTCAGGGTCTTCGACTCTCGTTCCACGCTCGTTCCCTGTCCATTCTTCAGCGCCTCTTGTATCTCCTTGCGGTTCAAGTGATTGGCAAAACGGTCATAGTGCTTGCTCATATTGTCGTACACCACCTTGCCGTCGGGCCTTATCAGGGTAACACGCAGATCCTTGCTTTCATGTTCACGGATGAAAGCATTCAGTTTGGTTTCCGCCACGACGAGTTTCGAGCGACTCACGCTGGGCAGAGTCTCCAGACTATCGCCGTTGCTCAAGATGATTCCTCTATCATGAGCCAGCGAGAGATCCTCCTCCAAGAGGGCGTTGTAGTTTTCCAGTTTCATCGTGAGCGTACTGATCTTATACTGTTTCTCACGAGTCTGCTGGAACATGATAAAACTGACAGCGAACACAAGGAACACCGTCAGCACCATGAGATACAGTTTTCGCCCAACTTTGGATTTCGTTTTTTGTATTTTCAGCATAGATAAAATCCTTTCTTATCACGCATCAAAATAATATCCGAAGCCGAGTCGGGTGACGATGCACTTCGCAAACTTACCGATTTTCTTTCTCATACGGGTGATGTTGACATCCACTGTGCGGTCGAGCACGAGCACATCCTTAGGCCATACGCGGTCGATGAGTTCCTGGCGGGAGAACACTCTACCCTTCTCTTCCAGGAGAAGTCGGAGCAATTCAAATTCTGTTTTGGTGAAAGGCACATCCTCTCCATCAATGCTCACCGTCTTCTTGTCGATATTGAGCACCAATCCCTGATAGCTGATGATGGTAGGTTCAGCATCCTTGCCCTGCTTATCGGCAGTACGGCGGATGACAGCTCTCACACGCACCATCACCTCACGGATAGAGAAAGGTTTGGAGATATAGTCGTCAGCCCCGAGATTGAAACCGGTAACGGTATCGTTCTCAGTATCGCGAGCCGTCAGGAATATAATAGGAATCTGAGCCGTAGCCACATTCTCCTTGAGTTTCTTCGCCAGCTGGAATCCGCTCATACCTCCCATCATCACATCGAGCAGCAAGAGGTCGTAGGAAGCAATGTCTTTCTCCAGAGCTTCCTCAGCCGAGTTGGCAGTTTCTACCAGATATCCCTCGGTTTCCAAGTTAAATTTCAGAATTTCACAGAGGTCCTGTTCATCATCCACCACAAGGATTTTATAGTTCTTTTCGTCCATCTTTATAATATATAATAATGTATATATAGCCTGAGGTCTTTCCTCGGGTGCAAAGATACGACAAAAAATCTGTAACACGCATTACATTCTATTACAATTTCATTTCAAAAGCAAGTAAAAAGTGTGACGGGAATCATTACTGCATGATTCCTGTAAAATCATCTGCTGTTTCCGAACACAAGAAAAACACATTCTACAAAAGCAAGAAAAAGGGTTGTTTCTGCGTTAATAAACGTTACAAAACTTGTCATTATCAAAAGTTTTACCTATCTTTGAACTTGTAATTCATCTTTTACTTATACTATTATACAATTTATGAGAAACGTATTGACCATGATTGTGGCCGCTATGCTATGCGCTGGCGGTTACGCCACTGATTTTAAAAACGTAACTAAAACCAGGAAATTAGACGCACTAAGTTTGATAGCCATCCAGCAGATGGAACAAGCCAAAGAAAGCACGTCTCAAGCCAAAGGTTTCGGAGGGACGAGTACGGCAAGTGCAGGAAGTAAGCGGATTACCGCAACGGTCCAGATGAAAGAGGGAGCCACCATCGACCAACTCAAAGCCCATGGTTTCAGTAATTCGACAGTCCTTGTAGGCAGCTATAACATAGTGACCACAACTATAGATAGCCTCCAAGTATTAGCAGAAATGCAAGATGTCGTTCGCATTTCCTTTGATAAAAAAGAAATGAGCCTCAACCTGACTAATGCTAACAAGACAACTGGTGTTGACCTAATACATAAAGGCAAATCTACAGAAACAACCAACCATAATCTCTATTTTACTCTCGACCGTCCTTATACAGGCAAAGGAGTCATGATAGGTATTTTCGATAGTGGATTCGATCCAAACCACGCCATGTTTCTTGATAAAGATGGCAAAAGCCGTTTCAAGATGATTATCAAAGAAAACGGAACTGCCATTACTGACCCAGAGGAAATAGCCAACTATACTACCGATGACCGCTATACTGCTCATGCTACAAATGTGAGTGGAATTGCTGCAGGTTATTATGAAGGTGATAACTTCCAGTTAAGTGGTGTTGCTCCTGAGGCAGACCTCGCCATGGGACCGATCATGTCCAGCGCCTCCGACTTAGTTGCTTTGAAAACACTTGCAGAATATTGCAAGGAGAAGGGCGAACGTCTCGTCACCAATATGTCGTATGGCAACATGATTGGTCCTCACGACGGAAGCGATCTCTACTCACAAGTCCTCAACGACTTGATTAAGGAATACGACATCATAGCCTGCAACTCTGTTGGTAACTGTGGAGACCAAGTACTCGTACATAAACACAATTTTAGCTCTAATACAGATGAAATGAAAGCAATCTGGGGCATTGACTCCGACAACCATGAAATCAGAAGCTATATTACCACCTCAACAGATGCTCCTATCAATATGGAAATCATAGTTGCAAACTACAAGGATCAATGCAAAACCATTTTTGCGAAATATCCTATCATCATCAACGGCGAGCCTACTACTCTAAAAATCAATGACGAATATATTGCCTCAACAACGATTAACATCGCAAAGGAAACCATCCATGATGGGCTTATGGGATATGCTATCAACAGCAATGGTGTTTGGTACACTAAGGATGAATATCGCATAGGTTACATTATCACAAGTGCGGAAGGACAAAAGGTGATCGTTTACAATGACACCAACCTGCCTTTCAAGACTGTTTATCCAGACTATACGGACGGATTGACCAGCAACGGAACTTTTAATAGCACCAGCAGCGCCAGCGAAATGCTGGTAGTAGGTGCCTATATTACCACTACTGAAATCAACAGCAAGTCCAATGGCGCAATAAAGGTAACCAACAAGAAAGGAACATGGGGAACCCAAGAGGGCGATATAGCCTACTTCTCCAGCTATGGTACACGTTATGACGGCATCCAATTTCCTTGCATAGCTGCCCCAGGAGCCTGCATCGAATCAGCCTATAACAGATACGTTACTTATTATAGCGGTAAAAAGTGTATGACTAAAACCGACACTTATAAAGGTAAAGAATATTCATTCTGTGCCATGAAGGGAACCTCTCAGGCCTCACCTTACATGGCAGGTGTAGCTGCTCTATGGCTTGAAGCAAACCCAAATCTTACCCATGAAGAAATCAAGGAAATTGCCCAAAAGACTGCAAATAACGACTCTTATTGTAAAGAGGAAAATTATTTCGCAGCACAGGGGAAACAGGCTGGTGCAGGAAAAATCAATGCATTAGCAGGATTAGAATATATTCTAAATGACAATATCGTACTACTGGATGAAGACGAGGCTATTCCTTCTGAGATCTCCGGCAAGAAAAACGTGGTATTGAAACGGACATTAGTTCCAAACATATACAATACTGTAGTCCTTCCTTTCTCCATGACCGAAGAACAGATTACCTCAACATTTGGTACAGATACAAAGGTTTATACCTTCAATGCCTACTCTAAAGATGAGATGACATTCCATCGTGCTCATTCCATCGAAGCCAACAGACCTTTCCTGATGCAGACATCTACCACAGAGAGTACATTCAATATCAAGGATGTTACTATAGAGGAAGAATCAACACCTGTTGACGAAGGCCTCTATTACAACTTCAAAGGCTATTATGGTGAACCAACCAATCTGGCTAAAGGAATGTATTTTATCTACAATGGAATGCTATACAGTTCTGAGGGTAATAGTTTCATGAAAGGTTACCGTGCTTATTTTGAACCTAAAAGCAATACAAATGGTGCAAAAGTTGTTGCCATGAATATAGATGGAAAAACAACAAGTATCAACATGCTTGAAACAAGCAAAAGAAACACATCATCTTGCGCCATCTATCATATCAACGGCCAGAAAATATCAGAAAATCAGAAGAATAAACTTTCAAAGGGAATCTACATACTAAATGGAAAGAAATATGTGATACGATGATATAAACAGTAGAGGGGACACTCATCATCCACGACGAGTTCCCCCTCTTGCTTATAGATTCATTTACTTACTAATATTCTTCCCAAGTCTCCCAGGCATTAAAAGAATTATTTTTCGCCTGGACAACAGGACCATCTGAACTACCTGAACCACCTCTACCTGAAGAAGGAGAAGGAGAAATAGTAATACTTTCGTCAGAATCTGTTCCAACACAAACACTAGCAGCACCTCTATTATTTGAACCTGCCATTATATATGTCGTCATTATATTCATGACATTTATTTCTGGAGTTATATATATTTTTTTTGTATTCATTATATTACCTTTCATGCTTTATTTTACAATAAACTTTTTACCACCCTTGACGTACACACCCTTCTGCAAACCATCAAGGTTACCATTCTTGCTGACCAGCTGACCGCTCAAATTGTAGATAGCCTGACCATCATTACCAGCAACGATTACTACCTGATCAACAGATGTAGTCTCATTGCTATTCAACTCATCATCACCGAAGAAAGATGACTGATATTTTGAACTTGCACTAAATCCAGCTACAAAATTGAAGAAATCACAAGCATCCTGCTCACCCAACTCTACATTAACTGTTTCTACAGTACATTTGTATGAAGGCCAAGTCAAGTGTGAATTATAAGGCCAGAACCAAAATGCAGGTTTTGTATCGCTTTTCTTTGCCAGTCCGTAAAAATAGCAATTAACTGGTACAGAAATGGCTTCCCTTTGAGCTGTATTAATGTAATTACCAATGAAACGATATTCACCAGCATTATCATTTACAGCCTCACTCTGAAAATTGTTTTTATATCTAGTCTCTTTTGCCTTAATAATAGTTGGAAGAGGAGAACCTGGTACTGGCTCATAATCCTTTACAACAAAAGCAGCATCCTCATCCGTCTTTGTAGGCTTAACCATATAAGCCTCATGAGCATAGATAACGATATCGTCATCTTTACAAGCAGGAAGATCTTCACTCCACTCATTATCATGGAAAGTACCATCAGCAGCTCTTTCAAACTTGTGCTTATATACATCATGACGGAACTCCAAATAAATATGATTACCCTTATTACCATCACCACGTCCCTGTCCATCTGTATCCAACTTACGGGTAACACTTGAGAAACGGCAAACCTGAGTACCTTCACCCATAGATTCATCTACCATCTTCTTGGTCATATTGAATGGTACACAGAGTGTCCACCATCTTCCACCTCCACGTTTATCTATTGGAAGAGGAAACTCTGGAGTTGTAATAGCATCGTCATCTGTAAATACGAACAAACGTGTGCCCAAGTGTGCAATCTTTGCCAATTCATCTTCTGTATATTTGCCATCACCAGTACCAATTTTATAACCAGCCTCAGCGAGAATTTGCTTATCCTCTTCAGATAGCTTACTACGATATTGTGTATCACCATACCAGTTATAACCCATATAATTCATACAAAATGAACGCATAAACTGGCTTTGACTTGGCCATATATATTGATAACCAACGTATGTATCTCGATAACCTGGATTTACAAATCTATAATTTGTAAACCAGTTCTTCCACTTATCAGAAACCACCTCGTTAAAAACTTCAGGCGTTTCTTTACCTATATACATTTTCTTGGCTGCATCCCAAGCTTCATTTTCAGGTAAAGTTTCATACTTTCTGGTAATATCAGTATATTCTGCACGTGCGTCATCACTAAGTCCAGTTGGATAGTGCAATATAGCCAAATAAACACCATTATTTATATAATTTTCGCGATTAGCCTTACCCTCACTAATATTATCTGCATAAGGTGCATCGGAACCATTTGCAGGATTAAATCCATTATTACCATGTAATATATCAGTAGAAAATGCGACTTCAGACCAATTGTACGTATTAGGTACTACAGTCTGTCCTAGTGGCATCAAAGGAGCCTTTTCGCCATGAAAATAGACATCTTGGTAACGTCGGAAATTAAAGGCACATGGACCAATATATTTCACAGAAGCAGGAATATCAAGTACCTCTTCTACAAGTTCAGTTCTTAAGCCAAAAGCAGAATTACCGATGAATTCCAACCCTTGATTAAGCTTTAAGTTTTCAATCATACAATATAAAAAAGCACAATCATCTACTTTTCTCAATGATTTTGGAAAAGATACCGAAGAAAGACTTGCAATACCATTAAAGGCAGACTTACCTATTTCTGTTGTACCTTCAGGGATAACAATTGCATGTAGTTTTCCGTCCCACATATCTTTAAATGCTTCATTTGGCACCTTATTATCCACTGCTTTTGGAAGACCTAATTTGCTAATTTGTAACTGTCCGCACTGCCAGCCAGTATTTTCACTGTACTTAAATGAAGAAGAATTCCAACCTTTGAGGGTAATTCCTGTCAAATCAAGATTCTTCAATGAAGCATTAGCTGTATATTCGTTTATGTACAATATAGCACGCAAGAAAGCTTCACTGATAGTACCATTACCATTCACGATTACCTTTGAATAAACATAACTGCTATCCTTCATATGTGTTGATACGTTATCAGCATAAGTTTGCGCTGTCATATCACCATCTGTAGTAATAACCAGCGTCTTGCCTTCATTTCCCCCCCCCTACTGTTGAGAACGTCTGAGCCCACATGTTAGAACCTACTAACACAGCGAGCATAGTAAGTAAATACTTTTTCATAATAAATCTATCTTTTACTTTATACAATATATTTTTGTTTATGTTCTTAGAGATCTTGTTTGTTTACGCGTTTTTAGAAAAGCCTTATATCTTATATATAATAATGTGTAGCTTTCTGTAGCCGCATCGCATAGTTTGTAGGCTGTGTGCCTTAACTGGGTGCAAAATTAAGGAATTATAATTACGTACAACAAATGATCTGTACTTTTCTTATGTATAAAATGTTAACCCTTATGTATAAAATGTTAACCGAAACAAAATAGACACAAAAAAAATAGAAAATAGACATAAAGAGATAGAAAATAGAGGAAAAATGTGTCAGTAAGCAAAATAAATGGAACGAAGGGGTTTCATTTGTTTTCCGCATTTATACTTTTTAATAGCGTATCGTCACATTAGTTATCAAAAAATTCGTTTGATTACAATCTTATTTCGTAATTTTGCATCCATATTGAATTTATTAGTATTTAAAGAGAATAAGAAAATGACAGATCAAAGATACGACAAAAAATCTGTAACACGCATTACATTCTATTACAATTTCATTTCAAAAGCAAGTAAAAAGTGTGACGGGAATCATAGTTGTTTGATTCCTTCAAATGATTTTGACCGGAAATGACTTTGACCAAATGACCGGATTGCCATCTTCCTTCCTTGATGGCCGGATTTTGCCGTCTATGACGACCGAGGTTGGTCGTAAATGAAGACCAGGCTTGGTCATCATAGACGACCGGCTTGGGCCATAAGCGTACCACCCTTTTACAGACCATGCCAAAACACGAAAGCGGTCATTTGGTCAAAGTCATTTCCGGTCAAAATCGTCTGCACACTGCGGTGGACAAGACAGGGTGCTTGTCCTCATCGACAAACACCCTGACTTCATCACAAATATAAATGCAATCTATTAAATAAAAGTGTAAATGGTTTAAAACTCATCCCATGCTTCCCAGGCATTATAGCCTTTGGAATGTAATCCTCCTTCAAATTCTCCGTTACCTCCAGTTCCATTTTCAGTGGTCTCCTTGTTATCAGAACCATCTGATCCACCACCAAATTCTGTAGTACTTTTTCCGGTATAATCACTCCCCGCAAGTATGTTAGCTACTTCGGCGTGAATAAGGAGGGTGACTGGTCTTAAATATATTTTTTTCATCTTTTTAGCTGTAAATTCATAAAATAATTTGTTCTTAGAAGATAGTTCATGGATTATTTCACCATGAACTTCTTACCATTCTTAATATAAATACCCTTCTGAAGGCTGTTTAAATTGCCATTGACAACCTGACCGTTCAAGTTGTAAACTATCTGAGTGTCATTTTCGTTACCTGCAATGATTTCTACATTTTCAATACCAGTGACCTCATCATCCGTTCCAAAGAAAGACAATTCCTTTGCTCGAGCAGAACCATTACCACCGAAATAGGTATTAAAATCAGATTTACCACCATCTCTTGCTGTAGCCTGTACGACACACTTGTTAGCACCCCACAGCATCTCTGTTCCTGTATAGAACCAGAACTGAGCATTTGATGTATTCTTCTTCTTGGCATAGATGTAGCTATATTGAGGAACTGTGACATTCTTCATATCTCTTGCAACAGCTTCTTCTGAGCTATTACCCTGTTCAGAAGCTGCTACAGCTACCTCTGTTTGATAATTACCTACAAAACGATATTCCTTATTCCAATCTGCATCACCAGAAGCGCTTTCTTTAGCTCCACCAGTGAAATATTCATTCGCCTTCACAAGAGTAGGAAGTGGAGAGCCTGTAACCAAAGTATAATCGCTGATGTTATACATACTATTGGCATCATCATTGTTCTTTGTAGGATAGATCATATAGGATTCATGCGCATAAATCACAATATCATCATCTGCTACAGAAGTTCCAGTGCTTGTTGTATAATTACCCTTATCGTCCTTGGTACTCTTATGTACATACACATCGTTTGTAAAGAACAACTTGATGGATTTTTCTTTTTTCTCACTGTTTACCACACGTTCAACCTTGTTGAAACGACAAACATGAGTATCCTTGCCAAACACGTTGTCAACCTGCGCCTTGGTCATATTGAAAGGAACACAGATGGTCCACCACTGACCGCCCTTAATATTAATAGGATAAGTAGGCTCCTCCTCAGGTTCTTTATCTACATTCACGTCTTCATTAACCAATGGGAACTGGCGTGTACCCATGTGAGCCATCATGCGCAGATCATCGAGTTTGTAGTAACCTGTTGCCTCATCAGCAGAATGTGTATCATCAGCTACCTTATAGCCAGCATAAGCCAAAACATTCAAATCTTCTTTCGATAACGTTGGCAAATATTTATCTTTACCATTCCAGTTATAACCTAAAGAGTTGACAACATAAGAACGACGCCACTCATCCTGGCTTGGCCAAATATACTGACGTCCCAGATATGTATCCTGGAAACCGAGAGAAGTTCTCTTTGGGGCAGTATAGGGGCTGAACTTTAATTCTTCTGTCTCTTGACCTACTTCATGATATGAATAAGGATTATGTTCATTCTGTCCATAATAAAATTTCTGTCCCTCTTCTACCGTCTTGTACACACGGGTTATATCAGTATATGCCGCACGTTGCTCATCTGTCAAATCTTTTGGGTAATGAAGCAGGCAGAAATAGACACCATGGTTTTTATAATTCTCTCGATTCGCATAACCAGTCATAGCATCATCACGAATATCACCCTTTGCTTGGTCAAAGCCATTATTACCCATAAGAGTAATTTCGTCAAAGGCAGAACCTGTTCCCTGCCAGCTTTCTATTGTACCAAAAGGCATCAAAGGAGCATTTTCACCGTAGAAAAACACATCCTGATATTCACGGTTTCCGAAAGCAATAGCACCAATATATCTCATACTGGCAGGAATCTCCAACGTAGTTTCTGCTTTGTCTTTACGATGAAGAGCGAAAGCACCTTTACCTATAAATTTTAATCCTGCATTAAATTTCAAACCATATATAAAGCAATCTCTAAAAGCTTCATCATGGATAATTTGCAATGTAGAAGGAAATTTCAAAGTAGTAAGAGACGTACTCATAAAAGCCTTTTTACCAATATTCTCCAAACCTTCATTGAGGGTAATGGAAGCAATATTTTTGCAATTATAAAAAGCACTTTCTCCGATAAGAGTCAAACTCTTTGGGAAATTGATATTTGTTATTGACGAATTCGCAAATGCCTCATTACCCACGCGGTCATAGCCCTCTGGGATAGTAACAGAAGTTGGTACTGAGTTCAATCTAGAGATTACCTGTGTAGGTACTACCATTTTATCCACATAGGTTCCTGTACTTTCACTCAGCACACTCGTCTTATTAGTGAGAGGCAATGTCAAGTTTGTAAGCGCAAGAGTTCCGTGTACATATACACCATCAGCTGCTGCAAAAGTTTCCTTAGAGAAACCAGTACATGTAGCTGCACCCAAATCAAGAGTCTTTAAATTGGAGTTATAGTTTATTTGGGTCCCCCAATCGTTGGTTTCTGTAATAAACAGTATTTTAGATACAATATCATTATTAATCAACAAATCTTCTGATGAAGCCTTGTTAAACTTAACGGTTTCATAGCTACCACTTGCGATTTTCTTCTGAAGCAATTGCGCAAATGTGTATGGAGTTTCGTCTGCTTTGATATAGTCAGAATGCGAACCTTCAGTATCTTTTGTACCAAAGAAAGCACCATTGTCCTTTATCTGAGAAAAAGTAGCTGTACCTGTATAGAAAACTTCGCCTGGAGTCCAAGTATAGGTTTCACCATTAGTAAGACCTGTATATGTCTTACCTCCATCTGATGACTTAAATGCATCAGCCCGCATTGTATAGGTAACATTTGATTCATAATAGTTTTGCAATTCTACCTTTGAAATCAAAGTTACTCCCTGATTTTCCAAATCACTTAATGGCACTGTCGTTTCGCCAGAGATTTCCTTGCTTGACAGGAAATAAACCGACATATCGGAATATTGGTCATTATTCAACGCATTCGCAGAAACCTCATCACCTACCTTAACTTTAGATTGAAGAACGACAGATGTGTTATAAGGTGAATAATAGCCCTTATAAAGATTGGTTATTTTATCCTCTTTCCAAGTCTTGTTAGAAGTTACCTGTCCAAATGGGCCATTCCAACCAGTAGGTTCCCCATCACAAACCTTCGTATATTCATAATTCGCCTGGTAATATATATTGTTAGCAGAATATGAATCACCAGCATTTACCTTTGTTCCTTTGTCATCGGTAAATACATAACCAACCGCCTTGTCAGAAAAGACACGGGCAGAGAAGTCTGTAGTCTGATACGTTGTTAAATCACCCTGACCAGAAATAGTCATAGTCTTGCCACCATCTGAAACATTGAATGTAACAGAAGTCTCCTGTGCCAGTACGTTGCTACCCAATCCTAAGAGGACAGATACAACAAGACAACCTTTTTTTAATAGATTCTTTACCATCTTAAACTTATATTTTAAATTTATCCTCAAATCCGCAACCTATAGGGTTTAGTGGGATTTGAGATTCATAACTTTTACTTTATACAATATATTTTTGTTTATGTAATGTCTTAGAGATCTTGTTTGCTTACGCGTTTTTAGAAAAGCCTAATATCTTATATATAATAATGTGTAGCTTTCTGTAGCCGCATCGCATAGTTTTTAGGCTGTGCGCCTTAACTGGGTGCAAAATTAACCCACATTGCAGCAGCCTTTGGTGAAAAACTTAAAGATTCCTAACGAAATCCTAGATTTTGGCAGTTTTCTGCCAATTTCCTAGCTGATTTTGTATAAAGAATCCTAATTTGCAGCGTATGTTCGGGAAAAACCCCGAAATGCTACACCCGCCCGTTTTGTCAGTTGAAAAATTGTGTGTACCTTTGCCCCCGAAATGTATATATC
>ENA-ORRX01000551-ORRX01000551.1-human-gut-metagenome-genome-assembly--contig:-NODE-551-length-12461-cov-8.73295_pt1 | contig 12461 bp, 10 predicted proteins | sample MGYA00242186_ERZ509153 | MGnify/ENA primary metagenome ERZ509153 (study PRJEB26280, sample SAMEA2338643) | human gut metagenome | biome: human gut; feature: human-associated habitat; material: faeces... | reverse complement strand
AATACAAGTACATAGGCAAGGAACTTGACACTATGTACGGATGGAACATGCAGGATCATGAAGCGAGATGGTATGATTCGGTCGTGGGTAGGTGGCATTCTATAGATATGTTAGCAGATAAGATGTTTTACGTTTCTCCATATGTTTATTGTTTTAATAATCCGGTTAAACTATTAGATTCGAATGGGGAAATTCCAACAGCTAAAGAAGGCGCGATAATAGCAGAGCATGTTTACGATGGTAAAGTTGGGGAAAAACTATGTGGTGGATGGAAAATGTGTGCAGTATATACCCAAAAAGACAATGTCTCTTTTCGAGGAGGGTTATATGCTAGATATGATAAAAAAGGTAATATTACAGAATATGCTTTCGCTACTGCTGGAACTTATATGGAAAGATCCGAGAGGTGCAAAAAAAGTATTATAGAAGATTTTAAACAACCATTTGGATGTTCTGAAGATATGAAAGTATCTATTGCTACTGCAAGAAAAATATCAAAACAATTAGGTGATAAGGAACTGACTTTTGTTGGTCATTCTAAAGGTGGTGCTGAAGCGGCAGGTAATGCATTAGCTACAAATAGAAATGCTTTACTATATAATCCTGCTGCCATTAATTCTTTTGCTTATGGATTAGATGTTTCTAAATACACAGGAAAATATGGAAAAGGTATGACAGCTTTTATTGTAGAAGGAGAATTCTTAAACACATTTAATAAAACGGTTTTAAATGCTAAACCCATTGATAAGATTGTAAAATTACCAAAACAAAAAGGCAATTCTTTTTATAATCATTCAATGGAAGCAGTAAAAAAAGCATTATATGAAGCACATTATAAATAAAATATTAATTCTTATGTTGATAATAAGTGGGTGTAGTCAATCCTATTCTTCAGAGGAAATTGATAGCACTGATATCAGACTCTTTAAACAGACCCCAGCTTGGGAGCTGGTTAAAGCCATTGAAAAAGATAACAGCAAGAAGATTAAGGAGATATTGCATAAGAATCCTAATCTTCTGAATTACCAAGAACCTGTTTATGGAATGTCACCTATCCGAAGAGCTGTCGGAAGAAGAAAATATGCTGCAACTAAAACTTTAATAGAGTGTGGAGTAGATTTAAACTTGCATTCAAAAGGTGGAGAAGCACCAATTTTTGACGCTATATCTTATAGATGGGATGAGGGACCGACTATTGATGATGGTATGTTGAAGATTTTATTGAAATCTGGAGCGAACCCCAATATTATATATGATTATAAATCAAATGAAGATGGAGATGTAAATGTAATAGAATATGGCACTACTCCTCTGATGTATGCAATAGCATATTCTTCTGGTTATAACTTAGTTAAAACACTTGTTGAATATGGAGCAAAAGTAGATGCTAAAACTCCATTGGGAACGACAGCGGCAATAGAAGCTTTACGTTCAGAAGATATTCAGAGTGCATATTATTTGATTGTATCTAAAAATGCCAGTATTACAGAACCATATTATTATTATGAGTTAGGAACATCCGAAATTGATTCGAAAAATCCATTTTTCCCTGTTGATTTATTGCTGTATTTAACTTATCCACTTGATTCAAAAGAGTATCTGATGAAAAAAGCGATAATAAATAAATTCAGTGAGCATGGCATTAATTATCAAGAAAGGAAATCTAAAATTCCAGAGACGGTATTAGAAATGATAAAAAAAATATATCCTGAGACTTGGAAAAAATATGTGGCAAAATACTGAATTACATTGCTAATATAAACACACGTAATTAATAATATATGGCAAAAAAGATAAGATGTACAAAGAGCAATTAGAACTGGTAACAAGTACCTCGGAGATTAATCGGTATACGATTTCTATAAATGAGGCAATGATGTCACTTCTTAATAAATGTGATATTGATTATAAGTCGTTACAAGATACAGTACTTCCTTTATGGTTGAATAAATATATAGAAGTAGGTATCGAAAAACGAGAAGACGTGAATTGATTAAAAAGTTCGAACTGTTTTATCCGGATTATATTGGAAATGAATTCTCAAACAACAAGGTGGTTGTAGATGTTGATAAAGTTGGAAATGTAGCAAAAAGTCTTGGAATAAGTTTAAAATTTGCCTTTAAAATAGCAGGATTATTGGAGAAATTTCCTCAAAATTTTAACGTTGTAATAAGTTATGACAATATGGATTTTATCGTTTCATTCTATTGCAAAAGAAAATATGAGGAATGGCTAATTGATGATTTGGATTCTTATATGGATGAAGCAATATTTTTAATTACAACGTAATTGGGTTATAATTGCTCGACAGTGGCGACAACGGAACCATTGACGACCTTACCTACAGCTATGAATGCAACCAGACGAGGCTAACTGTAGGAGGCTATGGCGTCTCGCCGTAGCCCCGCAGCCTACCATAGCAGAACAGCCAGTCAGCGCCGTGTCCCGAGGGGACACGTTACTCTCAGAAACCCACTGCAAGCTCCGAAGGAGCGCAGCTGTGGGATAGGCATCACCTCACCCTCTCTTGGTTCCGCGAAGCGGGACCGACTATCATCCTCAACATCATAGTTGATGTGTCAGTTCCCCTTCGGGGAACGATAGGGGTGGTGTATCATATTGTACCCACAGCTGCGCTGCTTCGCAGCTTGCAGTGGGTTTCATTATATAGGTCCCGCTCCGCGGAACCCGCAGCTCATACTCGATCTGCTGGTCGCTCGTGGGTGCGTGGCTACGGCGGGACGCCATAGCCTCCTATGTTTGTACTCTTCGCCTTGAAACAAATACATTGTCACAAAGGTTGTCTCTATTGTCGTTAAAAAAAGAATCTTGTAAAGACATGTTTTCTAAGACGGCAAGTTAATGCAACAACGCCACTACTCCACAACGATATTATTGATTTCCGTTGTGGGGTAGTGGCGTTGCTGTATATATAATAAGGTGTGGTCTTTTACTTCAAGTTGCCTACGCTGTGGAGATACTCCGCAATCTGTACTGCGTTGAGAGCGGCACCCTTGCGGATCTGGTCGCCTGAGAGCCAGAATGTCAGACCGCAGTCGTCTGCGAGATCCTTGCGTACGCGTCCTACGAAGACGTCGTCCTTGCCGGCTGTCTCGAGAGGCATCGGATAGACGAGGTTGGCGGGATCGTCCTTGAGAGTGCAACCGGGAGCGGCGGCGATGGCCTTCTGAGCTTCCTCCACGGAGATGGGACGTTCTGTCTCAATCCATACCGACTCAGAGTGAGAGCGCAGCGAGCTTACGCGTACGCACATAGCCGAGCAGCGAACGTCGCTGTGCATGATCTTGCGGGTCTCGTTGAACATCTTCATCTCTTCCTTTGTGTAGCCGTTGTCCGTGAAGACGTCAATCTGGGGAATGACGTTATAGGCGAGCTGATGAGGGAACTTGCTGACCGTTACAGGCTCGTTGTTTACAAGCTCCTTATACTCCTGCTTAAGCTCCTCCATAGCAGCGGCTCCTGCGCCAGACGCGCTCTGGTAGCTGGCGATGTGGATGCGCTTGATGTGGCTGAGCTGCTCGAGCGGCTTCAATACCACTACCATCATGATGGTGGTGCAGTTAGGGTTGGCGATGATGTTGCGCGGACGGTTGAGAGCGTCCTCGGCGTTGCACTCGGGCACCACCAAAGGCACGTCGTCACACATGCGGAACGCGCTGGAATTGTCAATCATCACGGCGCCGTACTTTGTGATGGTCTCGGCGAACTCCTTTGATGTGCCGCCACCTGCAGATGTGAACGCCACGTCGATGTCCTTGAAGTCGTCGTTGTGCTGAAGGAGCTTCACTTCATACTCCTTGCCCTTAAACGTGTATTTAGTTCCAGCCGAACGGGTTGAGCCGAACAGTACGAGGTTGTCGATGGGGAAATCTCTCTCGGCGAGGATGCGCAGGAATTCCTGTCCTACGGCTCCGCTTGCGCCAACAATTGCTACATTCATCTTGTTCTTGTATTTTTTATGTTAATTTTTTACTTTCCTTAAATAATATGTGCAAAGTTACAACTTTTTCTATCAACTTGTTAAGTTTCATGCTTGTTTTTATGTGTTATTGTATAATCTGCGTGTGTGCGTGCGCAGAGTGAGCGGAAGATAGACGGGACGAAAGCCTAAACAGACGTAAAGAAGGCTTATGTGGAGAGCAGAGGTCAGGCGGTGTTTTGTTGTTTACGCACACATGTAAAATCATATCTAAAAGTAAGCTAAAAAACGAAATCCGCCTCGTTTTTTTTTGGTGGATAAACTGAAATGAGCTATATTTGCGGTGTCAAAGTGACAAAACGACAAAAAATCTATAACATCAACTAAAAACCTTTTACTATGGAAGTCGAAAAGATTATGCAAGCCCTTGAGGCTAAACACCCGGGCGAAGCCGAGTACCTGCAGGCAGTCCGCGAAGTGCTCATTTCTATTAAGGACGTTTACAACCAGCATCCTGAGTTTGAGAAAGCTAAGCTCATCGAGCGCCTCGTAGAACCCGAGCGTATCATCACTTTCCGTGTACCTTGGATAGACGACAACGGCGAAGTACATGTAAACATTGGCTATCGCGTTCAGTTCAACGGTGCTATTGGTCCGTACAAGGGAGGTCTTCGCTTCCATCCGTCGGTAAATCTCTCTATTCTTAAGTTCCTCGGTTTCGAGCAGACATTCAAGAACGCGCTTACCACACTCCCGATGGGCGGTGGCAAGGGTGGTTCAGACTTCTCTATCCGCGGACGTTCCGACGCAGAGGTTATGCGTTTCTGCCAGTCATTCATGACTGAGCTTTACCGTCACATCGGTCCTGATGAGGACGTTCCCGCTGGTGATATCGGCGTAGGCGGCCGCGAGATTGGCTACCTCTTCGGTATGTACAAGAAGCTCACACACCAGTATCAGGGTGTGCTCACAGGCAAGGGCCTCGAGTTCGGTGGCTCACGCATCCGTCCTGAGGCTACAGGCTACGGCGCTCTCTACTTCGTTCATCAGATGATGGCTACACGCGGTCTCGATCTGAAGGACAAGACTGTTGCTATCTCTGGCTTCGGTAACGTGGCTTGGGGTGCTGCCAAGAAGGCTACAGAGCTTGGCGCTAAGGTTATCACAATTTCTGGTCCTGACGGCTACATCTATGATCCGAACGGCGTTTCTGGTGATAAGATCGACTATATGCTCGAGCTTCGCTCAAGCGGTAACGACGTTTGCCAGCCGTACGAGGACGAGTTCCCCGGCTCTAAGTTCATTGCAGGCAAGAAGCCTTGGGAAGTTAAGGCTGACATCTACCTTACATGTGCTACACAGAACGAGCTCAACGGCAATGACGCCGACATGATTCTCGCTCAGAAGCCTCTCTGCGTTGCTGAGGTTTCTAACATGGGCTGCACAGCTGAGGCTGTTGAGAAGTTCGTAGCTGCTGAGCAGCTCTTCGCTCCTGGCAAGGCTGTCAACGCAGGTGGTGTTGCTACTTCTGGTCTTGAGATGACTCAGAACTCAATTCGCTTGACATGGAGCGAGGCTGAGGTGGATGAGAAGCTCCACTACATCATGCACTCTATCCACGAGCAGTGTGTTAAGTACGGTACACAGCCTAACGGCTATATCGACTACGTGAAGGGCGCTAATATCGCCGGCTTCATGAAGGTTGCCAACGCGATGATGGCACAGGGCATCGTTTAAGAGCCCGCAACAAATATTTCGCAAGAAATCAGTCACTTGCGAATTTGTTCCAGCGAATTAAAGAAAAAAAGTAAGAGTTAGTTCCTTTAGAGAAAGGAATTCTATAATACATATAGGCAAATAGAAATCTACAAGGATACGGACTCTGCCTCACGTGATGTGGTCGCAGAGTAACGGTCCTTGTTTTTTTTCGTTTTATTCTGTTTGCTGCCTTTTTTAACCGACAGTTTAAGCCAAGTAAAGACAAAAGTGAATTTGAAAAACATCCTCTTGGGCTTCTGAATATCGTATGAGCCTTGAGGTTTAAAATAATAACAGCCTCTGTTAAGAGGATTCTCACAATCAGGAAAGGAGAACATATTTATGTATGCAATAAGAATCTTGGCCCTGGCATTGTCGATGACAGCGTGTCTTGCCGTGATGGCGCAGACACAACGTGGCAAGGCCTCCTATTATTCGAAGCGTGCCACTGGTGCGCGGACGAGCAGCGGTGAACGGCTACATCATGACAGCCTCACGTGTGCTCACCGGACATATCCATTCGGCACGCTATTGCGTGTCACCAACGAGAACAATGGCAAGGAAGTCATTGTTCGGGTTACCGACCGCGGTCCTCGCGGGCGTGGCAGAATCATTGACTTATCTTACGGAGCAGCCAGACAGCTTGGCATCCTCTCGCAGGGGGTGGCGGTGGTACGTGTGGAGCGCGTACGTACCAACAAGGTGCCGTATCGTCCTGAGCCGGAAGTGGATGATCTGCCGGAATTCGATTTCGAGATTACAGAATATACAGTTCCTGAAAACGGAATTATGCACCTTCCTAAGAAAGGAAAGGTGCATAAATAATTAGGAATTTTGAATTTTGAATTATTCTCGGCTTCGCCTGCGATTTTGAGTTATTCAGTTTTGAATTTATCTATGACTTACTCTATAAATTCTAAACTGAACAATTCAAAATGCGCCTTGGCGCACAATTCCTAATTCCTAATTCAAAACTCAAAATTCACTTTTTCGTATTGACCTTCACTACGGTGACGTACGATACGGGTTTGCCGTCGTGCTCTGCGGAGACGAGCAATCTGGCTTCGCCGTCCTTTATGCGGCGGTCTGCCTTGACGGAAGCGGTGTAGCGTATGCCGCTGCCTGGACCTATCTGCTCCACCAGAATGCTCGGCGAAATCTGGATATGGCGGTTGTCTTCAGCCTCCTTTACTGTGGGTATGATGCCGAAGACGGGCAGGTCCGAGTGATTATATATCTCGAACATCATCTTGCCTTCTTCGTCGGCTTCCAGTATGCCGTCCCCGTTGGCATCCGTAAAGCTGACGTTCTTTATCTCGAGACGTTCGGCGTCAGCCCTTTCCAGCGTGCTTGCGCTGACGGATGACGATCCGTATCCGGTGGTGTCTGCATTGAAGTCGATGCAGTCATTGCCAGAATTGGTGGTGTCCACCATCTGCGACGGGTCGATTTCCTGACTGTCATCCGCACCGTTGTAAGAGTGGGCGTATGTATCGTCGTAAGAGTGGGCGTATGTATCGTCGTCGTATTGCTGATTACGTGCTGCCGCTCTCTTCTGTCTTTGTATGCGTTCGTTGCGTTGTCCGAGCCTCTCGCTCTGTTCTGCCTTAGCCTGTTTGTCAGCTGAATTGCCTATGGCTCCACCCACGATGGCACCTCCTGCCATACCGATGAGCGTGCCGACGTCGCTGCCGCGCGGTCCTCCAGCTATGCCACCGATGGCAGAACCAACGACCGAACCTAACGAACTGCCGGCATAAGCGCCCGCACCCGCTGCCGTCATACAACTGCTTACAAGAACAGCGCCGCTGACCAATAATATCATATCCTTTCTCATGATGTATATCCTCCTTGTTCCTATTTACCTAATTGTCTGATTTTCTTTTTGCAAATATATAAAAAATATGATATAACTACCATATTATCAATGGTAAAAGAAATATAAAACAATAATCGAAAGGAATTTTAGAACTTCTTTACTGATAAAACTACAATTCCTTTCGATATAAAACAGCAATTATCTTTCGCCGTTGAGCAATGCCTCAAGCTGCTGTATCATCTTCGCTGTCTCTGCCGGATCCTTGCTGAGAACGGCGGGAGCGAACTTGCCGACAACTGCATTGAGCTTCTTCAAGTTGCCCTTCTGTCCGTTACGACGATAGAGCTGGCGGAGCTGCCATATCTTTTCGGCGTTCTGGAAGCCTTCCACAAGTCGCTCGAAGCGGATGCTTGGGCGCGGTCCGGGATAGATGCTGTATGTGTCGCCGGCTGCCCAAGTGCGGAAACGTGTGTCGCGCAGAGGGTCTTCCGTCCAGCTGTTCACTGCCCAACGCAGATATCCGTCATAGTCGGCAGCCACCGCATGTACGCCAATCCATGCCGCTTCGGCAGGTGATGAGAACGAGAATGTGCCGGGGAACGGTTCGGTGCAGCAGGTATAGTATGTGCTTATCTGTCCGCGCTCTCGGCGCTGGCGCAGCACTTCTTCAGGAAATTTCTGTCCGTAAGGGATGGAGAGATAATAGAGGTCCTGCTGTATCTCGTCATGATAGTTGCCCGCAAGCGTAATCTTGAAGTCAGGATCGGCGTCCTTTATCACCTTGATGGCAGCCTTCATTGCCTCCATCGGGCGTTCGTCCATGGAGATGGCGGTGCGGCTGAACCATCCTTTCTGGCGCAGATGACGGGCGAAGTCGCGGAGGAAACCGCCCCAATAGGCAGCGTATGTGGAGTCGCCCGGCTCAGCTCGCACAAACTGTACGCGGTTCGTCGCTTCGTCATAATAGTCGAAACTGAGGTTCCAGGGTATCATGGTGTAGCAGGAGATGAGCGCATCACGCATGCCAACCTCGTCAGTCATAAACTCCACCCACTTGTCGAATACAGCATAGCTGTACGTCCACGTACCGTTGATGTGGCGGATGCGCGTCACCATGCTGTCGTATGGGTCGAAGGTCTGACCGTTCCACGGCTTGTGCATGATGGAAGCCGTGATGGCGTGCTGTCCGGCGTCAGCCAGCATGCGCATTATAGGCAGCATTGCGTCCAGGTGTTCGCGGCTCCATGGCTCCACGCCATAATAGCGAGCCACGGCGTAAGGGTTCTGCCAAAGGTCGATATTGAGGTGCCATTTCGACGGACGGGTAAGTTCTCTGTCCGTTACTTTCAGCTCTATCTTCAGCTTTTCGTCCTTCATCCCCTTGCCGCTTACGCACAATGTGCCCTCGTAAACGCCTGGCTTGGCGTCGCGCGGCACACGGATGTTGAGCCAGATGGGTTGTGTAGAGGTGCGCTTTACAGCCAATTTCTTGTTGATGTCGAGCACGTCAGCTACAAGCGACGAATCCCAATCAGCCTTATTGTCGCGACAACCGCAGCCTCCTTTTCCGTCTTTATTGAGCTCGTCGGTCATGACGTATCGCACGAAATAAGGCTGGGCGTTCTCTGACTTTATCACGCCTCCCTTGGCGGATCGGAGGTCTGAGACGCTGAGGCTGACGTTGTCAAGGTCGCGGAGCGTATAGATGACAGCCTGAGCGTTGACACGTTCGCCGCGCCAAGCCGACTTTCTGAGCGTGCGCGAGGCTGACAATCCGGTCGGAACAGCATGTTTGCCGTAGCGAATGTCTGCCGATGCCCATGCTGTACGGACGCTATCGCGTCCCAGACTGCGTGTCCAAAGCTCGATGGGGTCGTGCGGCTTTGGGTCGGCAAGCTCCTCATATTGTCCTAAAGGCATGGCAGCCTTGTCGTGCTTCTGCGCCTGTGAAGCGATAGGCGAGATGATGGAGGCTGCTATAATTAATGTAAGCAGTAAGAGTCGTGCGTTATTTATTCTCATATCTCTTTATTATTATATGTCTATACGTTTGTTTTACTTCACCATTATCTTCTTTCCTTCCACCACGTACACGCCCTTGTCGAGGCGGATGTCCTTATTGCCCTGCACCATGCCTCGGAAAGCCGTGCGTCCGGCTATGTCGTTGATGGTAACGATGCGCTCTTCGGGCGTTACTATGCGGATGCCGCCGTCCGTGGCAAAGGCGTCCACGTTGCGGAGGTTGTCCGTATTGATGTTGCCGATGGCTGTTGAGGGTGGGAGAGTGGCGTTTTGTCCGTCCTTCTGATACAGTCGTACATAATCGAAGAAGGTCTCATACGTGAACGAAACGTCACACGGACGTGCCCACGAGCCGTCGCCAACACTCTGATTGAGGATAAGATAGAAAGGCTTGTCGAACGGCCACTGTCCCTTGCTGAGCAGGTCGGCGTTCTTCGACTTCGCATAAGAGAACACCTTCACGCCGTCAACGAACCATGAGAGAAGCTCCGGCTCCCATTCCATAGCTATGACATGATAGTCAGCAGCGTTAGTGTAAACGCCACCGGAGTTAGGCTTTGCCTGATTGAGGTCGTACGTCACGTGAGTGTGAACGGTGTGGTAAGTGCGTCCGTCAGCGTCAATCTGTTCCCAAAGGTCAATCTCACCGCACGTCGGCCATCCTGCCGAACCGTCCTGCGGCATCATCCAGAAGGCGGGGAAGTTGCCCGTATGCGGCGTAGTGCGTAGTCGTCCCTCGATGCGACCGTATGTGAAGTTCATCTTTCCGGCGCTTTCCACGGCACCGCTTATCATGTCCACGTTGCCTTCCTCGTCGATGTCGTTGGCTATGCAGCGTGTCACGAGATTGCCGTCCTTGATGTACGCCGTGCGCTTCTGGCCCTCTTTGGTCTGCGCAGTGAAGCGTTTCCATGTGGGATTCTCGCGTGAGCAGCGGCTCCAGTTGGCTTCGTTCGGCATCGAACCGTCCTCGCCGTTGAATTCATCGGCGAACACCAGCTTGTATTCCTCCGTTCCGTCCGGCTCGAACACAGCCGTTACCATTACGTCGCCGTCTACGTTCTTGCCGTCGATGGTGAATGTTTCGTCCGCTTCAGCGTCCGTCACATCATACTCGTCCCACTGCTTCACGCCGTCAACGTATTGTTCGCCCTTGATGTTCTGTCCGTGGCGTACCTTCACGCCCTTCAGCTGATAACCCTCGGCAGGAGCCACCGGCATAAGATAGATGGGCTTGCCCTTTGCCACTGTGGTCGGTACGCCCGAAAAGTCGTCGCCAACTATGTGTCCGCCGATGGCGTTTATTTCCAGTTTTACGTTGTCTGACTGAGCCAATACGGGCGAGACTGCTGACATTGCGCTTATGCACAATGCTATGGGTAAGATGTGATTCTATTTCATGATTAGTTTTTATATGTATAAGTAATGTTTATGTAAAGGTAAGGTTATTTATCCGGTTGACAAAGGAAAACCTTGTTTTGTGATTCTTTTTTAAAGTTATGGCGTATTTTTATAAAGCTAAACGACTGAAAATCTAAAAATTAATGTAATTTTGTGTACTGATAGGTTGATATAAAAATATTTCAGAAATACATTTACCGATATGACTAATCTCCTTTTGTTACAATACACTTGCTTTCTTGTGTCACTGTTGTTAGCGCCTATAATAATAGTGTCGTATTTCATACAGGAAGGTACAAATCGCAGATATGAGCGTTCCCGATGGATGCTGGTCACTGCCGTACTCCTTCTTGCTCTCCATTATTTTCTTCAGATGCGCTTTTCCATCCGTGCCACCACCGACACAGGGGCCACGGTGGTGAACATCCTCTTCTATACTCCCGCTGCCTTTCTCTTCTCCGGCTCCGTGCTTGGGCTTGAAGGCGACCGTCGGCGATTCCGTAGCTATGTGTTGTTCGGAGCCATGTGTACCTTTCTCATACTATTGCTGTTTTTAATAGGGTGGCTGAGAAACGGCTGTCTGGAGATGCCATACGTGCAACCCATAATGCATGCAGTGTACTTCGTGGTAATGACCGTGTTTGTGCTTGTTCCGTGGAAGGCTATAAAGCGTAGCCGTAAGAGGGTCATCAACGAGACTGGTGGCGATATCGTACCATACAAGCGCTTTGTCGGATCGGCTTATCTGCTGATGAGCACCACATTGTCCGTGCTTGTCATTGCGATAGTCTGGCGACCGTTGCTTTTTATTATAGCTCCGTTCGGCTTGTTTGCCATCTTCTTTTACGTTCTCTGCTTCGTCTATCTCGGTTTCGGAATGGCATCCATCAGGGACGTGCTCGATGAGGATGTGTCTGGTGAAGAATCGTGCGGAGCTGATGATGATTCGGACAATAAGGAGAAAGAATCTGTGCTTTACCCTGCAGAAATGGCGGAGAAGGTGGGTATGGCATTGGATAAATGGGTGAAAGAAGGCGGTTATCGCGACTCGAGCACTAATATCTCAAAGGTTTCGCGCGAGGTTTTTCTTTCGCGTCGCGAACTGAGCGAGTATTTTGACCTGCATCTGCATTCCACCTTCCGTATCTGGCTTTCCGACATCCGACTGGCGGAAGCGCAGAAGATGATAGCTGCGCATCCGGAATACAGCAATGATACAATCTCCTCTTCCTGCGGCTTTTCGTCACGTAGCCAGCTCTACAAAATCTTCAGCGACAAGCTCGGAATGTCGCCAAAGCAGTGGAGAGAAAAGTTAGATATGGAGGAACAAAAGGGGCAAAATTCGTATGAAGACGAGTGAAAAATACCCTTAGTTGTCCGATTTGATAGGAATCAGACACCTAAATCAAGGGAATCGGATACATACATATAGGAATCGGACACTTTTTTACGAATTTTTTCTATATCTTTCCTCTATAAAACAAAAATGAATATCTCCGCAAAAGGTAACTAAACACCGGT
>ENA-ORRX01000546-ORRX01000546.1-human-gut-metagenome-genome-assembly--contig:-NODE-546-length-12539-cov-8.71892_pt1 | contig 12539 bp, 10 predicted proteins | sample MGYA00242186_ERZ509153 | MGnify/ENA primary metagenome ERZ509153 (study PRJEB26280, sample SAMEA2338643) | human gut metagenome | biome: human gut; feature: human-associated habitat; material: faeces... | reverse complement strand
AAACTTTCCAAGGCATATGTTTAATTCAAATTAATCCACTTTTTAAAGTGGAGTCGTATATGAATAATGATAAAAGAAGTCAACAGTTAACGTCTAACCAGAATCTTTCTCGTAAAGGAGGTTCCTACCTTGATGATATAGACACCATCAGAGAGAGAAAGGTTAAAGCGCTTGTCCTGTCCCTCTACCCTGAAAGACTTCACGGCGACACCAGCCAGATTGTAGATGGTAACTATCTGACTGTTGGCTCCGGTGATATGCATCACACCTCCGGAATAAGTCAAGGAAATCTTCTGCACTTCCATGTCTATCATTTCCTCAGCACCTGTCCGTGCCGAAGAAACCATAGGCACAGCAAACATCATGCATGGCATCATCAATATGGTAAGTATACTTTTATTCATACTCCTGCTCTTTTACGTAAAAAAATACTTTCCTGCAAAGATATAAAAAAAGAAGGAACCTGCCATCATTCCAGATGCCAAGTTCCTTCTTTTTATATATATTTAACCGTAATTACATAATTCCATCGGCACGGAGCTTCTGCTGCCACTTCCAGGCAGAAGCCAAAACGTCTTCAAGTTTAGCCTCAGCCTTCCAGCCCAAAACTTCGTTAGCCTTGGTGCAATCGCCCCAGATCTTCTCGATATCGCCCTCACGACGTGGACCGTACTTCCAGTTCAACTTCACGCCAGTAGCCTTCTCGAAAGTCTCAACGATTTCGAGAGTAGAGTTACCGTTACCTGTACCAATATTAAAGTACTCAATTGGTTCTGTCTCCTTGTCGAGTACACGAGCCATAGCGCAAACGTGAGCCTTAGCCAAGTCAACTACATAGATATAGTCGCGGATGCAGGTTCCATCAGGAGTATCATAATCGTTACCGAAGATGGTGAGCTCCTTGCGAATACCCATAGCAGTCTGAGTTACGTAAGGAATCAGGTTGTTTGGCACACCATTTGGCAACTCACCAATCTCTGCAGATGGATGAGCACCGATTGGGTTGAAGTATCTCAAGATAATGCTCTTGATGTTAGCACCGCTATGGATATAGTCTGCGATGATCTGCTCGTTCACCTCCTTGGTATTGCCATAAGGAGAAGTAGCCTTCTGATGAGGAGCCTCCTCAGTTACAGGCAAGTTCTCTGGCTTAGGCTGACCGTAAACGGTGCAAGAAGATGAGAAGATAATACCCTTTACATTATATTTTGGCATCAGCTCAAGCAGATTGATGAGCGAAACCAGGTTGTTGCGGTAGTACAACAAAGGCTTCTGTACACTCTCACCTACAGCCTTGCTGGCAGCAAAGTGAATGATACCCTCGATAGCAGGATACTTCTGGAATACAGCCTCTGTAGCTGCCTTGTCACGAAGATCAACCTGCTCGAAAGCTGGACGAATACCCGTAATCTTCTCGATACCGTCAAGAACCTCAATCTTTGAGTTTGAAAGATTATCTACGATTACTACGTTGTAGCCTGCCTGCTGCAACTCTACTGTTGTGTGGCTACCGATAAAACCAGTGCCGCCAGTTACCAAAATTGTTTGTTTCATATTGCTAGTCTATTGAATAATTGATATTATCTTTTTATTTATATGAAAGTGAGGATTGATGCCCGGCAGAAAGCGATTCCGATACCGGACTTATCATCCTACACGTTTGCAAAAGTAATGCAAAAATGTGAAACTACAAAATATTTCCGAAAAAATATGCCGAAAGATTTTTTATTTTCAAGAATAAGCTGTAACTTTGCATCAGAAATATAACTTATCAACAGAAATGGTGTGTTTCAGCAATTAACATTAGAATTATCAATTATTGACGCAAACAATGACGCAAACATTAAGGATTACGAATATGAAACAGTATGATATCAATCACGACATGCGGTATCTGCAGTTACTCGCACAGTCGTTTCCATCCATAGCTGAGGCTAGCACGGAGATTATCAATCTGCAAGCTATTCTCAATCTGCCAAAAGGCACAGAGCATTTCCTCGCCGATATTCACGGCGAGTATGAGGCCTTTCTGCACGTACTGAAAAATGCATCAGGCAACATCAAGCGTAAGGTGAACGAACTCTTCGGCAACACCCTGCGTGAACAGGACAAGCGTGAACTCTGCACCCTGATCTACTATCCGGAACAGAAACTGGAGCAGGTAAAGCAAAGAGAATCAGATATAGACGACTGGTATCACATCACCCTTCACCAGCTGGTGGCAGTTTGCCGTGATGTGTCAAGCAAGTACACCCGTTCCAAGGTACGCAAGTCACTGCCATGCGATTTCTCCTATATCATACAGGAGCTTTTGCACGAGCATACGGAAGATCACGACAAGGCTGCATACGTGAATGTCATCGTAGATACCATCATCTCTACAGGACGTGCTGACGATTTCATTGTAGCCATTGCCAATGTGATACAAAGACTCGCCATCGACCAGCTTCATATACTCGGCGACATATACGATCGCGGACCAGGAGCACACATCATTCTCGACAAGATGCGCCACTATCATAGCTGGGATATTCAATGGGGCAACCACGACGTACTCTGGATGGGAGCCGCAGCCGGTAATGATGCCTGTATCTGCAATGTCATCCGACTGTCGCTGCGCTACGCCAACCTCGCCACCCTGGAGGAGGGTTACGGCATCAACCTCATTCCATTGGCAACCTTTGCGATGGATACCTACGGCGATGATCCTTGCGAAGAATTCCTGCCAAAGATGACAGGTGGTGCAGCCGCTATGGATGACAAGACCAAGCGACTCACATCTCTGATGCACAAGGCTATTGCCGTGATACAATTCAAGATAGAAGGTCAGCTCATCGCCAAGCATCCAGAATGGAAAATGGACGGCAGACGACTCTTTGAGCACGTAAACTATGAAAAGGGAACCGTAGAGATTGATGGCAAGGAATACGAAATGTCCACATGCCACTTCCCTACCATCGACCCGGAGAATCCGAACAAGCTCAGCGAGGAAGAAGAAGTTCTGATACAGAAGCTGCACCATTCATTTATGGTATGCGAGAAACTGCACAAGCATATCAGAACCATGCTGCAGCATGGCTGCATGTATGCCATCTTCAATAACAACCTGCTCTTCCATGCTTCCTGTCCACTCAACGAAGACGGAACATTGAAAGAGGTAGAGATTTGTCCTGGAGAAAAGTATAGCGGCAAGGAACTGATGCATCATACCGGAATGCAGATTCGCACGGCATTCCAGCAGGATTCCGACCCAGACGAGAAACAGTATGCCATCGATTACTTCCTCTATCTCTGGTGTGGTCCAGACAGTCCACTCTTCGATAAGAGCAAGATGGCAACCTTCGAGCGATATTTTATCGCCGACAAGGAGACCCACAAAGAGGAAAAGGGCTACTACTTCAAGCTGCGTGACGACGAGAAGGTGATAGACCATATCATGGATGCCTTCGGACTGAAGGGCGAAAATCGCCATATCATCAACGGTCACGTTCCGGTAAGAACCCTAAAGGGAGAGAATCCTATCAAGGCAAACGGAAAGCTGATGGTGATTGATGGTGGTTTCTCCAAAGCTTACCATAACGAGACGGGTATAGCAGGTTACACCCTGGTTTATCACTCTCGCGGTTTCCAGCTCGTACAGCACGAACCTTTCACAAGTGCCGAGGATGCCATCACACGCGGTACCGACATCAAGAGTACCACCCAGATTGTAGAAATGAGCAATCGAAGAATGCTCGTAGCAGATACAGATATCGGTCAGGATTTACGCAAGCAGATAGAAGATCTCCAGGAACTTCTCTATGCTTACCGACACGGCTACATCAAGGAAACAGAAAGAAAGAAGTAAAAACGAACAGGACGGTATCAGCAAGTACTGCTCCAAAAATAATGTTCGCAAGTATGAGAATCCCAAATCCATACTTGCGAACATAACTTTCATCTGAATACTTTATAACTTATCTTTTAGACAAGGAAATCTTCTTGCTCACCTTAAATCTATCAAATCCCTCACCATACACACCGATTACAGAACTCTGACTCACAAATGCAGTAGGGTCAATCTCATCAATCAGGCGGAATATCTTCTGCGATTCTCTCTGTCTAGCCAGCACAAAGAGCATGTGAACATCCTTGCCGCTATAGCAACCATGACCATCCATTACCGTACATCCACGTTCGGCGGTCGTATTGATGGCAGCACTCAGCTCCAGATACTTGTCAGAAATGATAAAGAACTGTACCGAACGGCGCATGGCGTTGACAACATGATCAACTGTAAGCGAAACAACGAACAGGCACACATAACCATAAATCACCATTTCCCAGGAGCGAAGCACAAAATAAGAACTGGTAATGATGAGCAAGTCGCAAACCATGATGGCATGTCCCAGAGAAATGTTATAGTACTTATTGATCATTGCAGCCACCGTATCACTGCCTCCGGTAGAACCATTACATCCAAGACCCAATCCAGCACTGCTTCCCATGAAGAAGGAACCGATGACTGTCGCCATAAAAGGCTGATCGTGAAGCAAAGGCGTCATACCTACCGTATGAATCTCTATGAAGCGAGTCACCGCAGCAAAGATTGCTACACCATAAATCGTCTTGGCACAGAATTTCCAACCCAGGATACGGAATGCAATCAACAGCAAAAATACGTTGAGCGCCAGATAAGTGACCGAGGCAGGAATGCCAAATCCCCAGCAGAAGATAGAGGAGATACCACCTACTCCACCCATCGTGATATGATTAGGGAGGAGGAATAAATTGAGTCCGATACTACCTTCTATCATTGCCAGACCGATAATGATGTAGTCGCGCAACTCATGCATTTTTGTTTTTCTCGTCATTTGTTGTATTTTTAAAAAATCATGATTATTTATATCATAAACGTGAAGCCCATCAGGTTTCGGGGTGCAAAGTTACTAGAAATCTTGTTAAAATCAAAGTAGAATCTGCTAAAAAATAGTCTAAAATGAAAAAAAAAGCTATTTTATGCCGACATTTCAAAAAATATTCATACTTTTGTACTGATCTATAAAGACAACGGAAGCAATATCTATTCAAGAAAACGATAAAGAAGAACGATTATAAACATCTTGTCTATGGCAGAAAAAAGCATTAACATCGCATCATGGCCTTGCCTCAGCAATGGCCTTCACTACAATTGGCTAGTAGATTACGCTGCTTTCAGCGCATTCGGCACCTTCGAGCTTTCAGCAGAAGAATGGGAAAAGCGCGACCTCATCGTCAACTTCAAGGGTAACTCGGAACTCACTACCGAGATAGACCACAAGCAAGCTGTCGATAAGGCCATCGACTTGGTGTCTTCTTTCCTAAAAGCGGTATTCTCTGAAAAAGAGGGAGCCACAAACTCACTCCCTACCCTTTCACAACTCACTCTGGTCTGCCTACCAGCCTCAACCCGAAAGCATACTGAACGCAGATTCCGCAAGTTCAGCGAACAGGTATGTGCGGCAACAGGTATGCAGAATGCCTACAACGCATTCAGTTTCACAACTACAAAAGATGAGGATGGAGATGAAGTGGATGCACTTCATATAGACGAAACTTTCTTCCAGAGAAAGCAAGTGATCCTCTTCGATGACATTATTGCATCAGGAGGATCAATTGTTCGATTTGCTGAAAAACTAGAAAAATCGGGGGCTAAAGTCATTGCCGCACTCGCTCTGGGAAAGAAAATCCCAGACGGATACGACAATAACGAATAGCGATTACTAGAAATGGAATCTCACATCCACACCACATTGGAAAGGATTGCCTCGCTGGGCAAAATATTCTTTCGTGCCTGTAGCTGAATTATCTACCGCAAAGGTATTATAATTGGTGTCTGTGAGATTTCTACCCCAGAAACTTACATTGAAAGCCTTGAAATTCAAATCAACATGTGCTCCCAAAACTGCATACAGCTTTTGGGAGTAAGTATTTGCATTGTCCCAATAGGTCTTGCCTTGTGCATTCACATTTGCACCGAAGGTCAGCCAGTCGGTGAGACGATAGTCTGCCATCGCAGCCATTGTATGCTGTGGCACGTAAGGAACGTATTTGCCCTTATAGTCCACGGCATCCTCGCCTTCTCCATCCACATACTTATCAAACTTGCTGCGAGTATAACCATAACTCATAGCCCAATCAAATTTTCCGTCGAAAAGCTGTCCTCTCAAAGCTGCTTCAACACCACAGCTGTGACTCTTTCCGGCATTCACCATCATACGTCCGAAGCCATAATTGCCCGCCATGACAGAGAGCTGCTGGTTAGTCACCTTCATATAGAACGCACTCAAGTCAAAATGCAGCATATTATCGAAGAGATTCAGATGAGCACCTGCCTCATAATTCCAGGAAGTCTCCGGCTTGTAGGCGATGGTCTTATCGATACGCTGATAATCCTCCTCGGTATGCTTTACATGATAATCCCCACGCATTGCCTGATTACGATGGGCATTCAGTTCGGTCTGTAGCACATCGCTGAACATCTGGATATTATATCCACCTGCACGATAGCCCTTGCTTACAGTAGCATACACATTACTGCCCAGCTCATCAATCTTCAGATTAAGTCCGAATTTCGGTAAAAGCTGACCATAATCGTCACTCACCTCGTGATCCAGCGAAGAATCCAAGACATTGGTAGCCTTCTTTCCCATTACATTGGCACTCATCTGCATATAGGCACTGGCATCATAATGGATGGCAGTATGCATCAAGTCATAGCGCAAGCCCAAGGTGGCAGTAAGGCGATCGGTGATATTGAAGTTGCTCTCATGAAAGAATCCCAGGTTCCACTGAGGTGTATGATACAATCCCGGTGCACCCATATTCACATTCATGGATACGCCTCCAGCCTTCTCTATAACCTTGGCAGCTGCAGCCTTGGCAACCATTTCCGGCATACCCTTTTCCATCATCTTCTGTGCCATCATATTGAGCATCGCATTATACATCTGCTGCTGGATAGCATTGCCGATAGGCTGGGTCATATCCTCATTGAAGAAGACCGGTCCATTGGTCTTCAGCCACTGATAAGAGAAGAAGCCACCGGCGGTCCAATTCCAGAAACCGCCCACAGCGCGATTACTCTTCAAGGTAAATTCCTGAGTAAGCGAGTTCTGAAGCTGCTCCTGCAGGATGCTCATATAATCGGCAGGAAGATAATCCGAATCCATATTCATCTTATCCTTCAGATACTGATAGCTTGTGGTAGAAGCAAAACTATAATCAGTTCCTGTATGATTCACGGTAACACCCGAGATAAAGGAATGACGCAAATAGGTTCCGTCAAAGGTGGTGGAAGGAAGCGCAGCCTTGCCTGTCTCCAAATCCAGCTTGCCATAAGGGAAACCATTCTGGTCAACATACTGATAGTTGGCGAGAAGATCTACGTTCCATCCTCTGTTGAGCTTTGCCTTCAGTACAATCTTTCCTCCAGCCTCATCATACTTGTCGGCTCTGTTGCCGGTATTCGTATTTCTGAAGAATCCCTTCTGTGCATCATTGAAGGCTGCTACCGTAAACGCCAGATGGTCATTGATACGATGATAATGAGCCAGCTCTACATTGCGATAATATCGGGAACCATAACTCAACTTCAAATCAGTTCCCTCATATTCAAACGGATTGCGGGAATAGATACGCACCAGTCCGCCCTCTGTGTTCTGGCCATAGAGAGTAGCCTGAGGACCACGCAGGATATCAATACGGGAAGTCTGATAATGATGAAGATTGAAGGCAGACTTGCTCATCACCGGGATGCCATCCAGATAGATACCTACCGCAGGACTGTTTACTCTGCTGCCAATGCCACGCACATACATAGCACTGGAAAGACGACTGCCATAGTTAGGCATTACAAAATTAGGGATATAACTAGAAAGCTCTCGCAAATCGCGGGTGCCTAGTTTCTGTATCTGAAATCCACCAACAGAAGTACTGCTGAGTGACTGCTGACGAAGACGGAAAGCCTCTTTAGGTTGTGAAACCACAACCACCTCGTCGATATCAAACACCTTACTGCTATCAGTGAATACTTTGAAATCTGCGTTATCTACTCTTTCATTAACAAGGGACAGGACATTGCTTGTGCCAGCCCACAAGGAGATTGGCGCAACAGAGGAAGCCAGCGCCAATGCAATCATTTTCTTATTTATTATATCCTTTTTCATAACGGGTGCAAAGGTACAGCTTTTTCCTGACACCCAAAATCCTTATTTATTAGGAATTCCCCCTGCGATAGGACTTGACGGCAAACCAAATGTATGCCACCAGCAGGATGTAGCCTATATAATATAAGGTGGAAACACTGAAAATGATATAATCGAGTGCACATACACCTGCCAGACCGCCCAGATACAACAGGGCTTCACCAAACGGAAGACGATGATAAACTTCATCGACACATGCCAGTCCCACAATGAGAATACTCCATACCAAGGCAAGAAATACTCCCAACATCTTAGGTACCGCAAAAGGATTCAATGACGGATGGAAATAAAACTGCCGCCACATCTCTGGTTCAAAAGTCTGAATCCAGGCATAAAAGGCAGCCGAGATGGATACCAGAAGCACAAGAGCAAGAGGATACGGCGAATCAATATCATTGAAATGCACAATCTTGGCATTGCTATGAAATACCTTTCTTACCAGATAAGCCAAAGTGATGACTACGATGACCACCAGGAAAATGAGCAGGTGGACATTACTGAAAGTCATGATGAATTCAGAGATAGGATCATCCGGTACTACCTGAGGAAGCAATCTCGATTCCCTACTCCATCCAAACCTGTTATCTTCAGTGGCAAGCTGCACCCATACAGAGTCTATGCTGTCTTGTGGCACCATACGGATATCTGTCACAACCAGAAGCTGGTTCTTTTTGACAGAGAATGAATCTACCGAAAGACCACTCACCAATTCTTCCGGCTGCTGTCGCATCAAGTGGATAGAATCCTTAAACACCATAAAGTTATATTTGTTGGTGTAATGGTGGGTGGTAGAGAATGAGATAGAATCCAACTGACGGTCACTGTACTCCAGCATGGCAGCATGCTGCTGATGGGAGTTATGACGATGATAGCAGCTGTTGAGCATCAAACAGATGCCCAACATACATACCATCATTCTTATCATCAGTCTTATTCTCATTCTTTATTTTGGGTTACGAAACCCGTTACGTTTTTATTTTGTGCTATAGACATTCATCTGGCACTCTGCACAGTTGAATTCCAATCGGAATCTTCTGCCATCGCCCAGCTCCAGGAACAGAGGCTCCTTCCATTGCGGCTTCTTGCCTCCTCGTTTTACACAATAGCCCAAAGAGTAGCGGATGCAATGGCGGCACTGCATGATGAGGGATTCTCCCTTAGGTTGCTCAACCTCAAATGCAGATTCAATATGCTTCATGCCATGCGTCTTATAGAAATGCTCAGCACTGCGGTTAGCGATATTATAGAGATATGGCCATTTGCCATAGGCAGGCTGCCATACAAACTCCTCCGGGTTCAACTTATGCTCACCCACCTGATCCAGGCGATAAGGTAATGAGAATAATTTATCCATAAAGCCTTTCTCCAACGATTTATCTACAATATTCTGAATACCTTCAGTCACGACAGTGATCAAATCCCTACGAAAATCAGACAGGAAACTATTAGGAATGAAATAATTCTCAATATCACCTCCAAGAACCACTTCATCACATTCAAATACCGTATTGCCCATCTTGCTCAGCTGCTTTCTGATATTATCACCCTGAGGACGTTTCGCCAATTCCAGCGGAGCATCAAACTCGAAAGCGTACTCGTCAATCTTATAAGCTTTATGCTTCTCCAAGAAGCCTTCTGTAGTCATTGAGTCTAATTGAGGAACATTCACCGAAACTCCTACCTGAACAGAAATATCCTGAAGAGGCATCGATCCCCGATAATATGGTGCAATCTTGATGTAGAGAGGTATCTTGCGGCTCGCAGTTTTCTTTGATAGAATATTCTCGAAAGCCTGGTCATTATTACGATAGAGAGCCATGCCTGGGCGCAGATGCTCCGGCATACGAAGCGGATAGAGACGGTTACCTTCCACACGGTTTACGCGGAATCCCTCCAGCTCTTTCTCGTCGTTGATAAAGCAGAGACCATCACCATTGGCAAAGCTTGCCACTGTCGCCACGTTGAAGGAAATATTACCTCTAATCTCCTTGACCTTACCAACATACTCGCCCATCGCCTTCGGTGTATCAAAAGAAGCGATGTCCGGCTGTCGCCCATTGAGGAAATAGTTGGTAAATCCTCTGTTGAATGTCTTTTTCAAGTTAGGCTGGAACGTATGGATAGCACGACCAAATGATGCTCTACAATACTTATTCGGATTGGCAGCAACAATCTCATCGAGTTTCCTACTATAGGCAGCCACAACATTCTTCACATAGTTTACATCCTTCAGGCGTCCTTCTATCTTGAAAGAAGTTGCACCCGCATCAGCAAGTTCCTGCAGATGATCTATCTGGCAGAGATCCTTCAAAGACAGCAGATGACGCTCATGCTCTATTTCATTTTCATTGGAATCTATGAGATTGAATTTCATTCTGCAGAACTGAGCACACTCACCACGGTTTGCAGAACGGCCGAAACATTTTTCCGAAGCATAGCATACACCCGAATAACTAACACAAAGCGCACCATGCACAAAGGCCTCCAACTGCGTAGAAGGATTTTTCTTGTGGATTTCCCTAATTTCATCAAGAGAAAGTTCACGGGCAAGGACCACTCTATCGAATCCTAGCGTTGACAGCCAGGCAACCTTGTCTGCAGAACGTGCATCACACTGCGTGCTGGAATGCAACTCGCGGTGCCATAGTTGATTGGCTCTTACATCCCAGAGAACACCCATATCCTGCAACAGGAGTGCATCCACTCCAATACGGTCCAACTCGGCAATCATCTTCAGCGTATCCTCCATCTCATTTTCATAGATGATGGTATTCACCGTCACGTGAACCTTGGCACGAAACTGATGGGCATAATCACAGAGTTTCTTAATATCCTCCAGCGAGTTGGCAGCAGCAGCGCGGGCTCCAAAACGTGGCGCACCTATATACACTGCATCGGCACCATGATCGATAGCAGCGATACCACACTCCAGATTCTTGGCTGGGGCAAGAAGCTCTAACTCCGTCAAGTGTATTTCTTTTTTCTTCTTTGCTTCAATATCATTCATTTCCTAACCTATCTTAGTTCTTTTTACGACTCCAACCTTATTGAATATCCTCAATGTTATAAGGAGTTTCCTGATAAACGTAATAGTTGATCCAGTTACTGTAGAACAGGTTGGCATGGGCACGCCATGTTACCAAAGGTGCCTCATTCGGATCGTCATGGAAGTAATAGTTCTCAGGCAATTCTACGTCGTCTCGCTTGCCCATGTCTCTTTTATACTCCTTATCGAGCGTGTTAGGCGCATACTCCAGATGACCTGTCACGAAGAATTCGCGTCCACCCCTCGCCATTACGATACTCACGCCACTCTCTGCAGATTCTGCGATAATATCCAGTCCCGGCACTTTTTCGATGTCTTCCCTGCGCACCTCTGTATGGCGGCTGTGTGGCATATTGAAGATGTCATCAAAACCACGGAAGATTGGGAGTGACGGATCAAGCGGTTTCTGGGGAAAGATACCAAACTTCTTTTTATCAAGCTGATATTTTGGAACACCATAAAAGTGATAGAGTCCAGCCTGCGCGCCCCAGCAGATATACAGCGTAGAGGTAACGTGGGTACGTGCCCAATTGAATATCTCCTGGATTTCCGGCCAATACTCCACCTCCTCATATTCCATCGTCTCTATAGGAGCACCCGTCACTATCATACCGTCAAACTTCTGCTTTGACAGTTCCGCAAAGTCCTTATAGAACATCATCATGTGCTCTATCGGCGTATTCTTTGGAGTATGGCTCTTCAACTTCATGAAGTAAACCTCCAACTGCAGAGGCGTATTGGAGAGCAATCTCACCAAATCAGTTTCTGTCGTGATCTTAAGCGGCATCAGGTTGAGCACACAAATCTTCAGCGGTCTGATTTCCTGATTATGTGCACGACTCTCATCCATCACGAAAATATTCTCATGCTTCAGCAGCTCAATAGCTGGAAGTTTATCCGGTAATCTTAACGGCATCTTATCTTGTTCCTTTCTTCTTTAAAAACATTATATATATCCCCTTTTCTGCAAAAGCGGACATTTCACTTATTCCGTGCAAAGTTACGTTTTTATTTTGAAATAGCAAAAGAAAAAAGAAAGAAAAATAAACTCATATAGGAAAAATATCTTCTGTAACAAAAACAAAAAAGGCCGCATACCCTTTAATAAGAGTATTGCGACCTTCTTGTATTTATGCGAGTCTCCAAGAGAACGCTAGTCTGAATGCCTATGCAACCAGATTAGTCCTTGAAGAAATCCTTAACAGCCTCGTTTGGTACCATCTTCTCATCGAAAACGTAAGCACCAGTCTTAGGGCTCTTAACCATCT
>ENA-ORRX01000540-ORRX01000540.1-human-gut-metagenome-genome-assembly--contig:-NODE-540-length-12626-cov-9.32798_pt1 | contig 12626 bp, 9 predicted proteins | sample MGYA00242186_ERZ509153 | MGnify/ENA primary metagenome ERZ509153 (study PRJEB26280, sample SAMEA2338643) | human gut metagenome | biome: human gut; feature: human-associated habitat; material: faeces... | reverse complement strand
GTGAAAGGCTCCTCTTATTTGTATGCAGATATGAAATCTGCACACAAATAAGAGGGAAAGAATAAAAAATCAGAGCCGTGACACAGTTCTGTTTACACTACCTAAAAAACGGCTCTCAAAAACTCTATAATCATTTTTTATTTTGTAACAGGTTTTTACTCTTTTATACAATATTTGCATAGCTGACATGACAGACTATCAGTCTGGAACAACTATGGGGATGCAGTGTTTACATTTCCGCTTTCAGATGCTGTATCAGGTCTGCAGAGAGCCCTGTCACTTCCCTTACCATCACTTCATCCATACCCTTAGCAAGCATCTTCTTGGCAATTTCAAGACTCCTCTGTGCCATACCTTCTTGGAAACTATCATACTGGAGAGTTTTCTCTACGCTTACCGAATCCCAGAACTTATCGTAAGCTCTGAGTTCTGCATCTGTAAAGCCGGAAATCTTCAAGTCTTCTACTGCTTTTCCAATTTCAGGGTTATTAAGAAGTTCAGCTGGGATTTCTTTTGTATTGGCATTTATCTCTGTCAGGAATCTGAGCCACAGCACCATCATACGCTTGTCACTGACAGAATGGGGAGTGAATTTAGGAAGTTCTATGAAGGTAAAATGCAAGCCTTCTATTACCTTATTACTGTCCTTGTCATGCACAATGCGATAATTATGAATGAAATCAGGAGTATTGCGCTCGAAGATATCATTCACAAGGTTGAGGGAATATACGGGTTGCAAAGCACAGTATTTTTCTCCCTTTATCGCTTGACTGACATAGAGTTTGGATGCATTGAACAAAACTCTCTGCTTGAAAGCTTTAGACCACTCCATCTGCATTTCCACGCAGAATTTCCTTCCTCTGGAATCTGTGCAAAGTACGTCCACAATGGTGTTCTTGTGGCCTTCAAGTTCGGGCACAAGTTCTGTAGGCAAATACTCTATCTCATGTATTTGCTCTTCTTCGCTAAGTGGCAAGAGTGCATTCAAAAGACTAATCAGTCGCTCTGGATGATTGCCGAATATCTTCTTAAACGTGATATCTGCCTTTGGGTCTAAGTACTTCATAATCATCTGTCTTTAAATTCCGTATAGCAAAGCTACTATTTTATTATCAATCCTGCAAATTTTAGGGTGCTTTTCAAGTAAGTATTAACGGATTAAACATACTATTAAGCGAAGCTTTACATTGCTCTTGCCTATGCTTTAGGAAAGTTTCGCCTCAGTTTTGCCTATGTTTTAGGAAGATTTCGCCTCGATTTTGCCTATGTTTAAGGAAAATAACAGTAATTTCGCGATAGAAAAATACGACTCTATGACCATAACTGAACAATTCATTTGCGGCAAGCATACTGCTGCTGACTGTGAGGACGGCATTGTCATTACGCCTCACTTTGCTGCTGTCATTGACGGCACGCCTATCTATATGCCTGGCACCCGCATCATCACGGCTGCTCATTCCGTGGTGCTTGCCTCCGACGGCTACCCCACCCTGCTCCCTACCCTGCGTGAGAGCGAGGAGGCTCTTGCCAAGCATCTCGCCACAGACCCGCAGAACATCACTGACTTCGTTGCCACCAAGGGATTAGTGGAGGGTAACGCCAGCTTCGACGACCGTGCTTACGTCAGCCTGAACATCTTGTAAGGCAATTAACAAGGTTTTTCTCATTACTTCACAAACCGCAGCCTTGTCCACATCCAGCGTGGTATCATTGCCCATGCTGCAACAAGCAGACGGTAGCGCCAGTCTATTGTTACTGTCTCCTTGCCTCGCAACACTGCCTTGACGATGGTGTCTGCCACGCGTTCTGCTGACAGCTGCAAGGGGAAGTTGCTGCCGGCTATCAGGTCGGTGGCAACGAAGCCGGGGCGGATGTCGGTGATGCGGATGCCGAGGCGGCGCATGCGCGACTGCTGCGCAAGACACTCCAGATAATGCGACTGGAAGCGCTTTGTGGCAGAATAAGCCGGCGCTGCTCCCAGTCCGCGCGTGCGGGCAATGGAGGTGATGCAGGCTATATGGCCTCCCACGTTGTTGTCCGCAAACCATCTGTACGCTGCCGTAACCATACGGGTGAAGCCGACGCCATTTGTTTCGACGGTCTTCATCTCTCGCTCTACGTCAAGCCCGACGTTCTCCCACCCTATTCCCGAACTATGAAAATAGAGGTGGATGCCGCCAAGTTCTGCTATAAGGTCGTTCAGTTGCTCCGGCGCCGCCTCGTCGTTAACGTCAATCTGACGGTACGCCACAATGCCGTCCGTCTTACGCACAGCCTCTGCAAGACGCTCCACACGTCGTCCTGCCACGCCCACCTTATATCCTCGCTCCGCAAGGAGACGCGCCACCTCCAGACCGATGCCGGACGTGGCTCCCATTACTATTGCTTTCTTCATTGCCTTGTCTGCCTACATTATATATTATAAGGGAACCCTGACCACGTCCACCACATGACTGCCGGCTCCTATCAGGTCTGCACGCTCCGAGATGATCTTCTGGTACTCTATGAAGTGTGCGAACGTCTCGTCACTCATACGGTTGAGTCGGGTGCGCATATAGTCGGACGCTCCGTCGGGCGAGAAGATGGTGACGCGCTCCAGCCCTGCACTTTCATCCAGACGGTTGATATCGTCCAGGCGCACATAGTCGTACAGCTCGTCTGCCGATGCCTGTATGTGGAAGTTCTTGTCCACGGCTCCACGCTCCAGCAGTCCGCCTATGCGGTCTTCGTCGAAGCAATACGAGAGGATGCTGTATTCGTTCATGAGATAAGCCACGAAAATCAGTCCGCCGGGTTTGGTCACACGCTTTGCTTCGTTAAGCGCCTTGAGCTTCTCCTCGTCGCCGATGAGATGATAGAGCGGACCGAGCAGCAGCGTCACGTCTGCCGTTGCCGTGGGCAGGAACGGCATGTCGCGTGCGTCGCCCTGCACCACGTCGGCTCCCGGCTCACGCTTGAGGAACACCTCGATGTTGCGGCGCACCAGTTCCACTGCCTTCACCCTATAGCCTTCTGCCATGAGCGCAGAGGTATAGCGACCGGTTCCTGCTCCGATGTCGAGCAGGAACGAGTCGGGATGGATGAAGCGGCGCAAGTGATGCATCGTGGTTTCAAACTCCACGATGCCGTGTCTGCGCTGCAAACGAAGGTCTTCAGGATGCTTGTTATAATGTTTCTCTATGTTGGATAATGCCATATATATGAATTTTCCAGACAAAGGTAATCATAACTTTCAACTTTCAACCCTCAACTCCCAACTTTTTCTTCTCTCAACTCCTAACTCAAAATTCCTAATTCAAAATTCGAGCTACGTCCTCTACAATCTGCTCGTCAAGCAGACGGTTGTCCGAAAGCAGCTGCTCCACGTCGTATCGGTCATACAGTCCCTTCTTCACTCCACCCACGAGCACCTTCATGTCCGACGTGCCGTAATATGAAGCGATGCGCTCTCCGAAGCCGCCGTCCTTGCTGCCGTCCTCCAGCGTCACCACCAGCTGATGGTCTGCCTTCAGCGCTTCCAGCGTCTCAGCATCCACCTCGTTCAGGTAGCGAGGATTGACGAGCGTGGCGTCTATGCCCTTGTCGGCAAGCATTCGCATAACGTTCTCGCCCTTCTGATAGAACGATCCGGCTGCGATAATCGCCACCTCAGAACCCTTATGCATAACCTTATACTTGGCTTCATAGCCATATTCCTCGTCCACCTTCTCCGTCGTGTGCACCACGCCGTTGCTCGGCATGCGAATGGCTATCGGCTTCTTGGTCTGAAGTATAGCCCAACGCATCATGGCGAAGTATTCCTCGCAGGTGGTCGGAGCCAGATACACGAGGCCCGGGATGCTGCAGAGCATCGGAATGTCGAAGAGGCAGATGTGCGTGATGTCGTTCATCGAGTTGACACCGCCACCCACTACGTTGATGACAGCCGGATTGCTGTTGATGCATAGGTCCTGCGCTATCTGGTCGTAGGTACGCTGCAAGAAGGTGCTGTATACGGACCAGACGGGGTGAAGTCCGCCCTTTGCCATTCCCGAAATCATAGCCACAGCCTGTTCCTCGGCTATGCCCATGTCGATGTGCTGTGAGCCAGCCTCCTTGCGCTTGTCGGCTGTGAAGCCGGCTGCTGTCGGCGTTCCTGCTGTCACGGCTATGAGCGTCTTGTCCTGCTTCATCTCGCGGAGCATCCAGTCGCTGAAGAGGTCCTGATATGTCGCGCACGGCTTCACCTCCGGCATGGTTCCGTCTGCATTGCGAACCGGACGGCTACCGTCGTCCAGATTGAACGGCAGTCCCCAATGCCATGCCTCCTTGTTCTTCACAGCGGGAGCATAACCGTGACCCTTCTCCGTGTGGATATGCACTACGGTGGGACGGTCAGTGTCCTTAACGCTACGGAACACCTCAATGAGCTTAGTGATGTCGTTGCCCTGCTCCAGGTATTTATAGTCGAAGCCCCACGCCTTAAACCAGTTGTGCTCGCACATGCCGTTGCTCTCGCGCAGCGCACGAAGATTCTTGTATATTCCTCCGTGGTTCTCGGCTATGGACATCTCGTTGTCGTTCACCACGATGATGATGCCCGTGCCCAGCTCCGACGCCTCGTCAAGTCCTTCGAAAGCCTCGCCGCCCGACAACGATCCATCGCCGATAACGGCAATGATATTCTCCTTCGTGCCCTTCACGTCGCGTGCCTTCTGCAGTCCCGTGGCAAGGCTGATGGATGTGGAGGTATGTCCCACCTCAAAGTTGTCGTACTCAGGACACTCAGCCGGAGACGAATATCCCGATATGGCGTTCATGTCGTCCACGTTGCCGAGGAATCCGGCAGCACGTCCTGTCAGCACCTTATGCGGATAACACTGGTGGCTGACGTCAAACACCAGCTTGTCCTTCGGTGCATCAAAGACGTAATGCAACGCCACCGTAGCCTCCACGAAACCAAGGTTGGGTCCCACGTGTCCGCCATGCTTGCTGACACGATTGAGCACAGCCTGACGTGTCTCGTCAGCCACAATGTTAAGTGTCTCGATGTCCATGCCCTTAAGGTCGGCAGGTGTCTTTATCTTCTCTATATACATATATTATAGCTGTTATTTGGTTATCAAAAAAACTTTCACGCTGCAAAGTTAAGCATTTTACCAAATAACAGCCATACCTCAATTTCAGAATTTATTACCAGTTGGGCGGCTGACGGCATCATCCGAATTAGGAGTTTTGAATTAGGAATTAGGAATTGTGCGCCAAGGCGCATTTTGAATTATTCAATTTTGAATTGTTGGCAGGGCTTTGACAAAAACATTATCCCACCAATTCAAAATTCAAATAATTCAAAATCGCAGGCGAAGCCGAGAATAACTCCTAATTCAAAACTCAAAACTCCTAATTCGGCTGACGGCGTCAGCCGCTAGTAAGCTTACTCCAGCGTCAGCACATGGCTGGTGCCGTCCTGCGCAGTAAACACGTTAAGGCCCACCTTCATCAGATAGTCGCCGCTATACTGCTTGCCGTCGCACTCCAGCTCCGACTGCTTGCCCGGCATCAGATTGGTCTCCTTTACGGTGTATGTCTTGCCGGCGTCCAGACCCTGCAGCTTCACGTTGTGCTGCGGCTCCTTATAGCGAGGATGCAGGTCGTAGGCAAAGAGCACCGCACGCTGCTTGTCCTTGCTGACATAATTGATGGCGCAATGGCTGCCCTCGTAGGGCGACACAAGGCGATACTGGTCGCCCTCCAGAATCATCGGCTTCATGCTGTTGTAGTTCTTTACTGCCTGCTGCACAAACTTATAGTCGTCAGCAGAGAGCGACTTGAGGTCGATGTCGAAGCCAAGCTTGCATGAGCTGCAGACGTCAGTGCGGAACTTCACGGACGTGTTCTTGTTCCAGTTTGTCACATGCGAACCCATTGTCTTCGCAGGGAAGAACTTCGACAGGCTCCACTGGATGTAGAGACGCTCGTACGGGTCGGTGTCGTCCGAGCACCAGAACTCGGTGAAGTACTTCAGCATCTCGTAGTCCATTCTGCCGCCACCGCCTGAGCAGAGCATCATCGGCAGCTTCGGATACTTCTTGTGAATGCGTGTGAGCACATTATAGATGCCACGCACGTGGTCGATGTAGAAGTTGCCCTGGTTCTGCTTGTGGTAGGGCGAATAGATGTTTGTTATGACGCTGTTGCAGTCCCACTTAAAGTAAGCCACGTCGGGATTCTCAGTCATGATGCGGTCCACGATGCCGAACACATAGTCCTGCACCTTTGGATTAGAGATGTCGAGCACCAGCTGGTTGCGATAATAATATGTGTCGCGCTGTGGCTGCATTATCACCCAGTCGGGATGTTTCTCGAAGAGTTCGCTCTTGGGATTGACCATCTCCGGCTCAATCCATATACCAAACTTCACTCCTGCCTTCTTTGCGTCTCTCACCAGTCCTGGTATGCCTTCTGGCAGCTTGCTCTTCGTGGCGTCCCAGTCGCCCAGTCCGGCATGGTCGTCCTTGCGCGGATACTTGTTGGCAAACCATCCGTCGTCGAGCAGGAACATATCCACGCCCAGATCCTTGGCGTCCTTCATCAGCTCGGCAAGGCTCTGCTGGTTAAAGTCGAAGCCCGTGTTCTCCCAGTTGTTAAGAAGAGTGAGGCGGTCGTCCATACCCATGTTCACCTGATACTGGCGTGCCCAGTTATGCAGGTTGCGCGATGCCTCTCCCATACCGTTGTCGCTCATGGCAAAGATAAATTCAGGTGTCGTGAACACCTCGCCCGCCTTCAGCTTATAGTCGGAAGCATAAGGATTGATGGCAGGAATAACACGCAGAGCGCCCACGTTGTCCACCTCGAAGGTGAAGCGGAAGTTGCCGGGCCATCCTATCGTGCCGAGCATCACCTTGCCCTCGTTCTCCTTAGCTGGCTCGTCGAAGCCAAGCTCGAAGAAGGGTTCGGTGTGCATGGCTGCGCGTGTGCCGAGCTTGGTGTCGATTATCTTCTTGCCGCTGCTCAGCTGCGTGGTCTCGGGCTGTCCTTCCTTTGCCCAGTCGCTGTGATAGTTGGTGAGGAAATACTTGTTGGCGTTAAAGTAGAGCATCGTCGAGCTGTAGCGCCACAATGTGATGGGCGACTTCTCCTTATGTGATATCTCGCTCCAAGCCTTTATGACGTTCTCCTTGGCGTATGCCACGTAATGGAGCTTCACGGTCAGAGGATAGACCTTGTCCTGAAGGGTGATTATGGTCTCCGTGCCACCCTTCACTGCCTTCTGTTCAGCCGACTGATAATACAGATAGGTGGTCATATTGCCGTCGGCGTGCGTAACTGCCACGGCTGGCTCGAAGTATTCCTCAGCGCCTGATGTGGCATACACCTCATGTCCGCGCTGGCTGACGGATCCGTCCGAAGCCGCATACACGTCCCACTTGAGGTTGTCATAGTCAGACGGATTAAGCATCTTGTCGCCGAGATAAACCTGATAGAGGCGGCCCTTCGGCGAAACTTTCATCACAAGGTCTGTCTTGTCCGTTGACACACGGATGGTCTTTTGGGCGAATGTCATGACCGATGTCATACACATTGCCGCAATCAGCATTATTGATTTTCTCATTGTTGTATGGTTTTTATTATTGGTAGATAATTCTTGTTCTTGCTCTTTCTCACATCATCAGAACTTGATGCCTGCGCTGAACTCCACTGTGAACGGGCGCAGGTAATTGCCGCTCATATACTTGCCGGCATACTTGCCAGCCTCTTCCTTCGTGATAAGTTCCGAGCCGCTGATGGTTCCCTTTGCTCCCTTCTCATTCAAGAAGTTGACGACGCTCACGCCGAGGCTGAGTTTCTTGTTGACATTCCAGTTGATGCCGCCGAAGGTTTCCCAATGACCGTTGAAGTAGAGTGCCTCCTGAAGGTTGGCATAGGTCTTGCCGAAGTAGCGGAAGCTGAGCCATGCGTTGAGGTTTTTGGTGATGTCATACTTGGGATCCAGCTCGATGAGCACCTGCGGTATCTCCTTCACGATCTTGTTGTTAGCATTGACGCTCATGGTCTGACCGTCGCTGAACGTCACGCTGGCGTTATAGTTCTTATACACCGGCTTCTGATAAGTGAAGAGGGCGTGCATGTGGAAGTTCTTGAACGGAGAAATCTCGGCTGACGTGGTCCATCCCAAGGTCTGGATGTTATAGATGAGCAGCACCGTCTTGCCCTCTGATGTTCCGGGCTTCGTGAGGTTCTGCTGGTCGATGTTGTTGCTCTTCGATATGTATGTCACCATCGATGAGAGGTCTATCCAGTTGTTTCTGTAGAATATTCCGCCACGGACCAACGGGATGGTCACACGCTTATACTGCTCCTCTGTAGGGCCGGTTCCGGCATACTCGCTGATGCGCGGGAAGCGAGTGGCTACGGTGGCGTCGGCTGTAAGACCAAACTGGTTGGTGACATTATATGTCATCTGCAATGTAGCAGCATAGTTGAGCTTGTCCTTTGTGACATTGGCTGGGGCGATGCTGTGCTCGTTAGCCACGACAGAACCGTCGGCAGCGGTGGAGTAAGTGTTGTAGTTGCCGAGATGGAAGCCACTGAAGCGTGATGTGGCTATCTGGTCGGCAGACATGCGGTAATACTCCAGACGACCGCCATAAAACACCTTGAACTTCGGCGAGACTCTCCATTCGTCGGTGAAATAGAGCGCCAGCTTGTTCTCCGAACCCTTGGTGTATTCAGGGCTAAGCTCGTTATAGCCGAACGTCTCTGAGCGACGGGCTGTCTGCGTGGGGTCGAGCGGATTGACGTACATCTGGCTGAGGGTTCGAGGATAAGCCTCCACGGTGCCGGCCCACTGGAATGACGAAGAATAATAGTTGAGATGGTAATACCATTCGTTTAAGCCTATCATCAGCTTATGACTGCCTATCTGCTTGCTCATCTCTGTGGTCAGAAGGGCGTTGCTCACCTTTCCGAAGTGGAGCCACGTGCGGCGTCCCTCTATGAGGCCGCTGTATGCCGAACCGTCGGAGAGCTGATAGCCGTCAGCCTCGCTCACCTCGGAGATGGTGCTGCCGCCGTAGTCCACGTAATTGGCGCGTGGAGCATTCATGTATTTAGCGTTAAGCTTCCACAGCCAGCCATTGTCAAACTGATACTGGCTTATCAATGCCACCTCATTGGCATGATTGTCATTGCCGTCGGTCATGTTCCATGTCTCCATCTTGCCGGTCTTGGTGTTGAGATACCTGAACGATCCCTGACGCTGAACGTACGAATCAAGGCCCGGATCGAAGCCGGCAAGCTTCTTGATGCTGCCGTCACCGGCATAGATGAAGGGAGCGGCATTGGCGAAGTTGCCAGGGTTCTTGCTGTTAGAATACTTATATAATAAGGAGATTCTGCCCTTGCCGTCACCGAGGATGCGTGTCAGACCTAAGTGATAAATCTGCGTGCGGTCGGCGTAATCGGTGAAGCGGAGCTTGAAGCTGCCCGGATCGAAGTTCTGATACATGCCGGCTGTGTAGAGCCAGCGGTCGCCGATGCCGCCGGAAAGGTTGAGGTCGAAGTTCTGCATGCCGAAGTGATTGGCCTTGTAGTTGAGCTTTCCGCTGAACTTCTTTTCGCCCAACTCGCTGAAAGCCGATACGGCATAAGCGATGTTACCGGTACGGATGGCACTCTCTGAGGGCGTCATAAGGTCGGTGCCTTTCAGCGAAGCGTCGCTGCGCCAGTGGGCGGACAACCTGTGCACGGACGAAGAATAGACGGCAGGCAAGCCGTTCTCATACACGGTGACGTCCTCACTCGGCAGTCCTATCTGAATTTCGCGAGGCTTGTTGGCGTCGGCTGCGTTGAGCATGACGTTACGCTCTTCCTTCTTAGGCTGCTCCGAATCGTTGGCAGAATTGTTTTCTGTATGCGTTTGTGCATACACGCCCGTTGAGGCTGAAGCCATAAGGGCAAAAGAGAATGTTTTGAGTTTAAGGTTCATATGTGTGATGCGTTTTTGTTTTCGATTGCAAAATTACTTGCTATATCGGCAGAATGTATGTCTGCGTAAACGCAAAGTAGATGACAATGAGAAAAAGCAAAAGCATAACTTACTAATAATCAAAATGTTCGTATGTTTAGAAATTTTTATCAAAGTAGATGGTTTTATTTCGGATATAAATGCTAAATTTGCAGCATCAAACCCAATAAACCATAGTTATGCGACTGTTTCTTTACATTCTTCTTATCCTTATGCCCGTGTCTGCTATGGCAAAACAGACTTTAGCTACTACGGACATCACGGACGAACGACACCTTCTGGAGCTTCTCGACAGCTATATTGAGAAGCGTAACGTTTACGCAAAACAGAAGGAAGAAAAGCTGAAACAGCTGAAGCTGTGCCTTAGGACTGCCGACAACAATGCGGCACGACTCGCCATTCTCGACAAGATTTATCGCGAATACTATACCTATCGTTACGACTCGGCGCTGGTTTACGCAGACCGTGGACTGGCTCTTTCGCAGAGCGACAACGACGCTTACTTTACCATGCTCAACCGCATCAACCGAGCAGCCGTGCTGTCAACGGGCGGACTCTACAGCCAGTCTGAAGCTCTTCTGAACGAAATAGGCAAGGAGGGCGTTCCGCCACGTCTCAGACAATATTATTATTACACCTTCACGTGGCTATATAGTTACTGGGAGTCGTTCTGCGACAAGTCGGAATTTAAGGACGATCTGCAAAAGAAGAAGCATCACTATCTGAAGCTGACGGTCAGTGCCACCAGCAATGACAATACTGCCCTGCATGCTTATCTCAACGCCGAACTTGCCTTCATGCAGAATCCTTTGGGCAAGGACGTGCTGAGCCTGTATACCACAGCCCTTATGCATAGCCCGGTCAACAGCCGTGTGCACGCCTCGGCGGCATACTGCATAGCACGCTATTATCGCGAGATTGGCAAGACGCAGCTCTACGAGAAATACATCATAGAAGCAGCCATATCTGATATGGTGTGTCCGTTGAAGGAAAATCTGGCGCTGCAGGAGTTTTCCACATATTTATATAAGAAGGATGCAAAATACGCTGACCATGCAGCACGATACATTTATTGCTCCATGGAGGACGCAAAGTTCTATAACAACCGCCTGCGAATGCTCGAGATTTCGAACATCCTCCCCATCATCGCCACTGCCAACCAAGAGGCATTGGCGCATAAGGAGCGCATCGTGAGGGGCGTGCTGGCTGTGGTCAGCTTCATGTCGCTCGTACTGTTCGCAATGGCTATATTCGGATATAAACAGAACAAATGGCTGGCAAGAAGCCGACGTGAGATAAGAAGCCAGAACAGACAGCTCACCGAACTGAACGAAAAGCTCATTGCCACCAACCACCGACGTGAAACTTATATGCGACTTTTCATGGACATCAGTGCCGTCTATATACGCAAACTCATAGAATATCGCAAGCTCGTCAGCCGTAAGATAAAGGCAAATCAGGCGGCAGACCTCCTCAAGACCATCAACAGCTACAAACTTGCCGAGGAGGAAGCCACTACCTTCTATACACGTTTCGACCGAGCATTCATCGAACTATATCCGGGCTTCGTGGACGAGCTGAACGCCTTGCTCATGCCTGAAGCCAAAATAGAGCTGCCATCCCCTAACTCGCTCACCACGGAAGCACGCATTTATGCCCTTATGCGACTGGGCGTGACGGACAGTCAGGAGATAGCCACGCTGCTCTTCTATTCCACGCAGACCATCTATAACTATAAGTCGGCAATGCGTACGCGTGCCATTAACCGCGACACGTTTGACGAGGACATCAGCAGACTTTGCCATATTGGATAGCATTGTTCTCCCACACAGCAAAAAAAACTATTTTTTCATGCAGAAAGCTTGCACGATTAAATCCATTATACTATATTTGCATCCGAAAACTAAGCGGAGTGACATAAATCACACCGCACGCTACGACTATACTTAATGACGAAGAAGCACACAAAACAAAGAACTAAACACAATAATTAAAACTTGACTAATACAAGACTACTATATGATAAGATTTATAGCACTCTTCTTCTTGGCGCTCGCCATGCAGACCGCATCAGCCCAAGACAACAACAAGAAGGAAGTCTGTATCAGATTTAGGGTGGCATCGAGCGTTCTCGACACCAAATTCGCTGACAACGAAGCCAACCTTAACAATGTTATAGAGTTTCTTAACGAAGTCACTAACGACACCACACTCGAACTTACTAAGGTGACGTTCTGCGGATCTGCATCACCTGAAGGTGGCAATGCGTTCAACCGTAAGCTCGCCAAGCGTCGCTGCGCCAACATGGAGCAGTATGTGCGCCAGCGCATCAGCTTGCAGGACAGCATCGTCGTACGTCAGGAATGGTCTGACCCCTGGGACAAGCTCGCTTACTACGTGGAGCAATCAGATATGCCTCACAAGAAGGAAGTGCTACACCAGCTGCTCGAAACTCCGGAATATAGGCTCATATAATATTGTTGTGTTTTTAACAATCTGCATTTCTTATACAAACAACTGTTTTACCCTATAAAGATAGAACTTCAGATCATTCACTCCTCTGAATTCAGCCCTGAATGTTTTTAGCTTGCAGTTGAACGATTCGGCACTGGCGTTA
>ENA-ORRX01000537-ORRX01000537.1-human-gut-metagenome-genome-assembly--contig:-NODE-537-length-12665-cov-10.0386_pt1 | contig 12665 bp, 11 predicted proteins | sample MGYA00242186_ERZ509153 | MGnify/ENA primary metagenome ERZ509153 (study PRJEB26280, sample SAMEA2338643) | human gut metagenome | biome: human gut; feature: human-associated habitat; material: faeces... | reverse complement strand
TTCAGACTCCTGCTTGTCGAACTTCGGAATCTCAACATAGATATACGTCAGTTTGTCGTAGAATATCTCATGCGTGTCAACCTCCATCAACTTCACCTCATGATGCCAGCGCTTGGCGTTCTCAAGTCCATCTGCAAAGTTGAAGTTAAGCAGACCGATTGTATAGACGGGGTTAAGATGGAAATCCCATTCTCCTCCACGCTGTGCCTGTTCACGAATGGGGAACGTAGAATAATATATAGTACGGTCCTTGAAAAACTCCTGATATACATTCTGCATCTCCACTATAAACTTCTCACCCTTGTCATTCTCGCAATATACATCGAAGATCGCACGACGGGCATCTGCACGGTCGCCAAGTTGCTCAGAATTAAGATACGTGACATCCTGAACATTCTGCTCGCCATGAAACATTGCGTTCAGAAAGCTGATAAGAAGCTCCTTGTTAAACTCAGAACCGAAGAGTCGCTTAAAGCCAAAGTCTGTATGTGGATTTATGTATTTCTCTATCATAACACTGCATTTATTGTTATATCAGCAAATATACAGCATTTTTGTTGATTTACAAACATTTGCCAGCAAAAATATCACCTCACCCAAACCACCTATACATCATTTTCCTCAGAAACTCCTCGGTAATAGGGAAGCCGGAGGCGTCGCCTATTACGGCGTCGATATGGCAGTAGGGGCATTCAGCTGTCGGTTCTTTGTCGGAGATGTAGTCCGTGATTTCGGACGGCGGGAAGATCTCGCAGCAGCTGAAGCAGCCGCATAACTTCGACTGCTCCAACTGTCGCTTGTTGCGGATGCTGCAATCGTGGGCTTGGCGAAGGATTCTGTCTGCCACATCCCGATGCTGCGGATGCTCAGCCGTCTGCTTGAATTCGTCATAAGATAATTGTTTCATTGAAAGTTTCCTCTTTGTCTTTGCTATTGATGATATTGGTGAATTTTCTTGTATTCATTTGTGGCTGCAACTCCCCGAACGCTTCCTTCACATACTCATATATTCCCCGAGTATATTTTTCGATGTCCACCCCTACATAGCGTGTATAGGTGTATTTGACAATGCATAAAGACATTTTACCTGCCATATTGTTTTGTTTGTTGGTTATACCTGATATAATATAGTAATATGAATGGAAAATTTCAAAAAAAGTGCTGGTATTACAACAAACACCAGCACTTTTTTTCTAATCTTTAATATTAAATTTTCTGGATATCCCAATAGCTTGGGTGCGAAGCTTCACGAGATTTCTTGCCAAACTGTGCCTCACATGCATCTGCAATATTGTGAGCGTCACAACTTGCGAGTGAGGTTGTTACCTCAACGACTGTGCCTTTCTTCATTCCGGCACGGTCAGCCTTTAATGTACATTTAAATTTGTTCATAATCCGTATATTTAGAAGTTCATTAATCAAGCTCAGGGAAAGCCTTATCTATGATTAAGCCATATTCACCTTCCTTATATCGTACGATATGGTTATTGACAGAACCATTGCCATCATCACAAGCACTTTGATGTAGAGGAAGTAACTTTCCGTCATAGAAAAGACCTGTAAGGTAACTGTTAAATTCGTCTAAATCATCAATAGTAGCATATACGCCTATCAGCTTTGTATTATCAAATTCCTCGTCTGTTTCAAGAACATATTCTTGCTCCTCTTGGAATTCGTCATAATATTGCATATTGACAAGATACCATCTACCTGCATCAAATTTTAGATTATCATCAAAGAAAGACTGATTGTAGGAATCATCAAAGCCATTCTTTTTGTAAAGTTCTCTCAACAATTCTTCATCTTCAGGTTCTGTATTTTCGATATTCTGCTGAAGGTTATGGCCGAGACTTAGTTGGAAAGGTAATTCTACATTCAAGTTTCCATCAATTTCTAAGTATTCTTCATCGTCTGTTAACTCGTGGAGAGATATGTTGTAGTCATTCTCTACATTAAGATAATACTGAGAAACTCTAACATTCTCTTCCGTAATATCACCAGCCAATTCCTTGAAGGTACTTTCGGCTTCCTCATCGTAAGAGAAACTTTCATCACTAATGTCTTCTGCTTCCAACGTCAGACATTGCATACCATCATTTATGTAATCTACGAAAGGCTCTTCATCTTCCCATATTTCCTCCAAGCGCTCTTCCGTAGCATTTGGAAGCTCCATAGAATCTACTCTCAACATCTCACCATTTACACGAATGATGTACTTATGCTTTTTCTTGGCATTGTTGCCGTCTAATTGATAGGTTATATTCTCCATTTGTTTGTTGATATCATTATTCAGCTGCGACAATTGGCTGTCCATCTCATTTGACAATGTATTCTATTACTCATACAATAATTCGCTTAGAGATAAATTCGTTGTTCTTTCTCCGCTACGCTATGAAAGCGGCAGAGCCGAGCGCCCGCGTCTGAGCGTAATAATTATATTTGTTGTTTCTTTAATTACAGATACATTCCTGTCAGCACCTCACCAAAACCATCTATACATCATTTTCCTCAGAAACTCCTCGGTAATAGGGAAGCCGGAGGCGTCGCCTATTACGGCGTCGATGTGGCAGTAAGGGCATTCGGCTGTCGGTTCTTCGTCGGAGATGTAGTCCGTGATTTCGGATGGCGGGAAAATCTCGCAGCAGCTAAAGCAACCGCAAAGCTTCGACTGCTCCAACTGTTGCTTGTTGCGGATGCTGCAATCGTGGGCTTGACGAAACACATCCTCTTTCTCCTCCTTTCGCATTCGCTTAAATGCGTCGTAAGTTAATTAATTCATTGTTTCTTTTATTTGACTATTATCGACATATATATAAGAGGCATCCATTACGAATGTCTCTTATATATACTATCAACTGATTTACTTCTCAAATGCACGATAGACAGCCAAAATGGTGTTGGCGAACCAATCCACCAATTCTTCGTCTGATTTGTCCAAAGTGTCAGTAACGAGCCACATCCATTTGTCAGTTTGTCTTGTGCCAGGTCTTTGCTCCAAGTCTGGCAACTGAGAGAGAACATCATTCTTGGCAATGAATTCCTGCATCTTGGTTTTAGCATCCCCTCCACCTGTTGTGTAAAAACAAACTCTGGTTGTGTTATAGCGAACGCTGTAGCCACAGTCATAAGCAAAGCCTTCGTGGGTTGGCGAATTGAAGCCGATGTATGGGCGACCCTTCGGGTTGTTAATATGTGACTGCACTTTGTCTTTTACTCTTTCAACTACTTTCTCCCAAATATTGTTGCACCATTCAACATTAGCCTCTGAAGCTTCGTTGCTGGCAGCAGGAGCGTCAGTAAAATCGCCTTCTGTCACAGGCTCGAAGGGCATCTCACCCGAATTGTTTCGCTTTATCAACTCCATAAGATTCTCGAAACCATCCTTGCCGTAGTAATCCAAGATAAGGTTACGTTCAAACTTTGTTACTGCATTGAGCACCTGATTGCGAGTTACGCCATAAACAAACTCACGACCTGCCTTAATCTCGTATTTGTCGACACTTTGGTTATGCACCTTTGAACACTCCAGGCAATACATATCGTTGGTCAGCAAGTTACGGATTCTGTCATCCACATTGCCGCTCATTTCCGGATACTCAAACACATCGAAAAGCTGACACACCTCAGGGATGCCCGTACGAGTCTCTTGATTGATTCGTCCCATAGCGCATTCCCATTTGTCTTTACTGTCATCTGTCTCGGAGGTCTGACCGATTTTGAGCCAACCACCGTCCTGCTGCTTCAACTCAGTATTCGAAAAATACTGAGAAGAAAGTCGCTTGGGACCAAATACGTAAATTAATGTTCTCTTCATAATTAATAGTTTTTTATTTTCTGATTATTATCTGAAGGATATCATAGATTTAACAATCTATTAATCTTCTGCTTTCAAAGCAGAGAAGTCACGGTCATTTTCCTTAAATGCCTTTTTAAGAGTTTTGTAGCAAGAAGTTTCTTTCCAATCATCATCATCATTAATTTTTAATTTGAAAATACTACCTACGACTTCTGCATTATCCAAATCTCCATTATTTATATAGGCATTAATTAATGCTAAATACATATCATCAAACTCACTTGCGATTCTATAGCTACTTTTGTATACTTTTGGAATAGAGAAACTGGCTATCGTAGTTTTAGCGGAATCAAGGTCACCTGTGCCTATCAATTCAACAACTTGATCCCCAAGCTCTTCGATTTGTTTATTTGCGACATTTATCTCTTGTTGTTGTGCTTTGGCTTCTTCACTATTTTCTGATATAAAAACTGGAATCATACACATAAAACTAAAAAGGAAAAAACAAGCAAATCCAATAAAAATATTTCGAGACTGCTTTTTTATCTCTGCAATTCTTTCTTTTATACTATTCTCAGTCTCTTCTACCAAGCACTGTACCTTTGGATTATTGCCATAGTACATCTTTGCTTTGCGAATATAGCTTTCAATCTCAGCTTTGCGTCCTGCTGAGGGTCTTTCTTGGTAGCGTTCCAAATAGTACTGAAGATCTTCTATCAGGCTCTCCAGTTCCTCACTTGCCTCAGGTGTGATGTTTTTGCCACAATAAGGACACTTGTCTGTCAGCTCAGGAATAGATTCGCCACAGTAAGGACAGGTCTTGCCACGACGCTTGCTCACGGCAGCAGCCACAGACTGGTCTGCCTTCTGCTGTTGGGCATCAATGTAGAGGTCAACCTCATCTACATTCAAGCCCAGAGCCTGTGCCTTGTTCAGAAGAACCTGACGCTCCTTGTCCGAGATAATTCCGTCTGAGAGATACTCCTGAATGAGATTATCCAACTCCTCAGGAACAATACCTTTCTTTGTTGTGTTCATAGTTTTATTATTTGTATTAATAAATATAAGATTTAAATATATTTCTTTCTAATGCTTAGTTTCATTTTACATCCCCGGCATCTGCGGTGGCATTCCCGGCATCTGCGGAGCTGTTCCTTGGAACAACGGAGCGAGTTCTGCCACGTTACCAGCAAACTCCCATTGCGCCATGCCGTTCTTCCATACGTACGACTGCTGGGTGAGCTGACCTTGCTGAACGAGCTGCTGCAGCTTGTTCCAGTCACACGGACCATACTGCTGACCGTTTATGCCGATGAAGTATTGCACCTGAGGAACGGCTCCCTTACCAGGCATCTGCGGCGCACCACCCATGCCCGGCATCTGCGGAACGCCACCCATCTGACCCATACCACCCATAGGCTGCTGACGGAAGGCATTGATGCCGTTGTCCATGGCGTTGTTCAGCACACCGGCATTGAGGTTGGCTTGGTGAGCACCCATAAAGGTCTGTTCGGTCTGCAGGCGAGAGGCACGCTGCATCTCCTCACGCTGAATGCGCATTGTCTCGCGCTGGTTCTCAAGGTTCATGCGCTGCAGTTCCTCCTGACCGCCGAGGTCGAGCTCCTGCTTTCTGCCCATAGCGTCCAGATTAAGCGACGACTGCTTGCGGAGCATATCCTGCTGAAGGTCGTTGTTGAGGTTGAAGTTAGAGATTTGAGCATTGTGCTGAGCCATCATGCGCTCCTTCTCAAGGTCGGCAGTAAGTGCTTTCAACTCGCGATAGCCACGGCTCTCCTTGTCGATGTTGATGCTCGTGATGTCGAGGCTGCGGATGGTGATGCCGAAGAGCTTCTCCACCTGCGGCATTACACGCTGCTGCACCAGCTCGCTTATCTCCATAATCTTGCGCTCAATCTGAACCACCGGAATCTGAGCGTCTATAGGAGCATTCACCACCACGCTCTTGATGAACTTGGTGAGCTGACCACGGAGCTTGTTCTTGAAAGTCTCGTCGCTGTAAGCCTCGTTGCGGTTAACGCTATGGAAGAGGTCCATATCCTCAATGGCATACACAACGGCGCCATGTACAGCCACGGGCACACCATAGTCTTGCAGACGCGGGTCGAACACGTCGAAGTAAGGAATGGCAAAGTTCACCTGACTGCCCTTGCTCAGATTGCTGAGGTTGGTCAGATTGGTCTGTTCCACTTTTCTTGCAGCCTCTTCCGCTGCCTGTCTCTTTTCTTCTTCCACTTCGCGGGAAGACTTAAAACCAAAGAATCCCATAAAATATTATTTCAGTTTTTAATTATTTTTTAGTTGTGTAAATTCTCTTTGTCTTGCCCTTCGCATCCACCTCCACAAAGGTGTCGGCACCATACTGTCGGTTAGGGTCATGATAGTTGAACGAGTAGCCCATCTCGTAGTTGCCGTCGATGGTGGGTCGGCTGAATTGGTCGATGCTGTCCAGCGTCTGCGGGTTCAGTCCCAACTGCCGATAGAGATGCTGTTCCACCATCGTTCGGATGGCGTTCAGGTTGTCGTCCACATATCCGCGTATCTGGTCGATGAGCGACTGGCTGTTCACGTCTTTCTGCATCAGTCGCTGGCGCATGGTCTTCCTAAGCGGCATTCCGTCAGCCTTTACTGCGGCAGGCGGCATGGCATCGTTACGCAAAGCCGACTCAATGACATGGTCGCTGCGACGCACATGAAGCATCGGGTTGCCATAGAGGCAGAACATCAAGGCTGTGCTCATAGAGAAGCAGTCGTCCTCTATATTGCGGCACATATTGAAGTAGTCGCACTTGGCTTGCAGCAGGGCCTTGCCTCCCGTCATTCCCTTAAACTGATAGAGAGGATAAAGGCGCATAAGCACCTCACTGCCCGTACCCGGATTGAGTATCAGCTCGCGCACCTCGTCGTTCTCCCCGTTGCTGAACATAGGCACTGACACGAGCGAACCGGTATAGAGCAATACGCCTCCTCCATAGAGGGCGCTGAGCAACATCGAGTCGTTGCGTTCGTAACCGGCATATCGTGCACCGAAGCATGCCACGGTGTTGAACACCCTTGCCTTGCCATGACTTAGAAGCGAAGGATTGAAGGCTTCTGCCTCGCTATAGAATCCGCACATGCCCTTTGCGTCGGCACCATGCAGATTGAACATCAGCATGTCGGCATTGTCCAGAGACTTGCAGTAGATGCCGAGGCTTTCGGCGTCTTGCGTCAGCAGCTTAGGACTGATGTACATTCCGTTGCGTATGAGTTCGGGGTCGTCGTTGTTGTAAAGTAGCGGCAGGTGCTGGGTCATCGTGCAACTGGCTGGAATCCAGTCGCGATTGCTTATCATCAACACATTGCCTACGGGTATTCCGTCGCCGTACATACTGCTGATATTGAAGTAAGCTCCGAGGTCGCTGCGTATGTCCGTACTGAGTTTTCCGTCTTCCAACGGCAGTCGCGCCACATTGTTTCGGGCGCATCCTACGGTGAAGTCGGAGTCGCGGTTGTCCAGCAGGTCCACGATGTAGGTGCCTTCAAAGGCGTAGCACGTGTCGGTGGGTATTCGTTCGCTGCCATACGGCCACGGGTCTTCCACACGCGGAATGGGAATGACGTCGTCGCCACCTATTATAAACAGATGTAGGTCGGCACCTGCTGTCAGCTTGTTTTCGGCTATGCAGCGCGACACCGCCTCGTTGCATTCTATCCATGACGGAGGCTCATTGGCAGAGTCCATTCCGTATTGGGCAATGTCGAGGAATGTCCAGTACATCCGCTGGTCGTAGGCGTTCTGTATGAAGTCGTCGAAGACGTCATACACGTCCTGCGTGCTGCATCCGTATTTTCTTGCCAAGGCATTGGCGTTGGTAAGGATGATGCCGTAACGGTCGTCCAAGGCATCGGCTGCGGGCTGCGGAGCCGACTTGCTTTGTCCAGGCATCGGCGGCACAGCAGAAGCTTTCGGCATCGGCGGAGGAGTAGCAACTCCCAATCCCATGTTGTTGGCAGCTTGCAGAGGATTGAAGCCACGCATCTGGTTGAGCTTCACGTTCTGCGCATTAAACTTCGGCATAGGTGGAGGCGTGGGCATCTGCGGAGGCACAGCCATCTTGATTTTCTCCTTGGGCTTCAGCTCGGCAAGGGTGGTGTCGCAATAAAACTGATACCACTCTTCGGGCTGGGGCTTGTCCTCAAGCATCTCCTTCACGGCGTACCACAGAGCACCCAGCGGCTCGCTCATTCCGTTCTGCACGGCTTGATCGAGATATTGCAGGGTCTGCTGTCGGTAGTAGTCCTGCTTGCCGTTTTTGTGATAGTCGGCAAGATTGTCGAGAGCCATCAGCAGGGCAATGTCGCCTTGCGGACAGCCGAAGCCTCCCATTCTTGGCAAGAGCACGGTGGCGTTGTCCACGTTGCCTGTCTTGATGAACGCCACATGCGCCCAGAAGAGTTGCCAATAGTTATCGGTGCGCGAGCCGAAGAAGGCAATGGCGCACTTGTCGGGATACATCGAGGCAAGCAGCAGATGATAGTAGAACTGGATGTTGTTGTCACCCGTCATCACACGAGCCAACTGCTCCAGACCATTAAACTTGCGTTGCAGGATGTCCGTATGGTTGGTCTGTATGGCATTAAACACCTCGTTAAGCGTCTGCTCTGCCAAGAACTCGTTGCCCTTGCTGCCTTGCATCACACTGATGTTGCGGCGCACCTGGTCGATTATCTGCGAGGCACGCATCGGAGCTATTTGCCATTGTATGCTCAGCTGGTTCAGCTCAGCCAGACGCAGATTGTCCAGCTTGCCGTCCACCAGACGTTCCTGCACGGCTTCGAGAAAGAGGCGTTCGTTCTGCTGACTGATCTCAGTCTGCGTCTTCTGTGCCTCATACACGGTCTTGTTGTTCACCGTACTGTTGTTGGTGGTGTTATAGTTGTTCTGCGTATTGTGTGAGTCGGTATGTATTCCGCCTACCACAGCTGCGTCGCCATCAAGTTTTATGTCGCTCATAGTCTTTTCTGTTTTTTAGGTTACCATTGGAACGGAGCACCACAGTCAGGACAGCAGGGTGTGCCTTGCGCTATGCGGATGGTGTGTCCGCAGTTATAGCATTGACATTCTATCAGGTCCTGCTGAGGAGCTGCTTCTTGGGGAGCAGTCTGCTGGGGAGCTGCTTGCTGAGGAGCAGCATTGCCGCCTATACCTCCGTTAAAGGCGTTAAGGTTGTTGGCAGCAGCCGAGCTAACCTGCGAGATGTTGTTCATTGCCACATCCTGAGTATGGTCTACGCGTTCCTGCTGTCGGCGGTTGTCCTCTTCCAGCTGGCTTATGCGCTGCTGCTGTTGTGTCTGCTGAGCGCCACTAATGCCGGTGGCAGTATCCTTTATCATGCCAGCCATCTTCATCATCGCCTCAATCTGTGCGTTGCTGTTCTGCTGCTGCATCTGTAGCATCTGCTGCATCATGGCTTCCTTCTCGGCAGCGCTCTTTCGCAAGGCGTCGGCTTCCTTCGCGCCGTTATAGGCATTAGCCATTGCCACCTGCGCCTCTGCGGAGAGATGGGACAGCTGTGCGGCACGTATCTGCTCGTCAGTCATATAGGCAAACTGATTGTCGCGATTGATCTGCTCGTTGCTCTCGATGGTGGCGATGTTCTCTTCGTGCTGATACTTCTGCTGGTCAATCTGCTGCTGCATCTGCGCCATCTGCTGTAGCTTGTCCATCTGGCGCTGGTGACGGTTGGCTTCCAGCTGCTCGTCGTCCATCTTCTCCTGACGGTTGCGCTCGTAGGCGAGGCGGTCATCCTCCAGTTTCTCGTTGCGTGCGAGCAGATGGTCTTCCTTATCCATTTCGCGCTGGCGCATAAGCTGCTGGAAGTCGTATTCGTCTTCCTTCATCTTACGGTCGCGCTGGCGGCTGTATTCCTTTTCCTCCTGCATCCACTGACGCTCCCGCTCTTCGTCCTCGATGCCCCAGTTGCGGCGGCGCTCCAGGTCTTCGCGTTCCCAGTCATGGTCGGTGCGCGAGTCGTCGAGAGCCCACTCTGCTTTGAGACGGGCAGCGTCGATGTTCTGCTGACTCTGTATGCGCATTATCTCCGTTATCTCTTCACGCGGGATTCTCTTATGTGCAAGTTCGTCTTCGAGCACCTCCATCTCCTCCTGCTTCACGAGGCGGTTGCGGCGAAGGTCTTCCAAAGCCTCGAACTCTTCCTCCTCGGTCTTTGCCTCACGTATGCGCTTCTGGCTTTCGAGCATCTGCACGAACTCGTTTAGCTCGTCGTCATGCAGAAGCTGGTCCATATTGAGTTTCTGGAGAGCATGGCGCAGTTCTTCGGCGTTCTTTGCCGAAGCTATCTGCTGGGCGTTAGCCTCCACCTCCATACGGTTGCGGAACTCGCCCGTGCGGTGCATGTAGTCGAGTTCCTTCTCTGTATTATACAGCTGACGCTCCACCTGACGGAAACGCTCGAAGTCCTTATTGTTGTCGGTGATGTTCAGCACCTGAGTGCATTCTATGCCATACACCTGCTGATTGATGGTCTGACGGATATGTTCTTTCAGAGCGTTGACCATATCAACGGTCAATCCGCCTTGTTCGTAGTTCTGATTGCGAAGTTCCTGTCGCAGCAATGTCTCTACGGTGCCGTTGAGCATCTGCTGCAGCTCTCTTGTGGTGACGCTGTTGCGGTCGGCAAGATAATTGGTGGCAAAGGTATGGATGTCATGGACGCTCATCTGGAGCGACACACCTATCTGCACGTCATGCATGCCCATCGGAATGGTGTAAGGACGGAAGGCAAGTTCGCCGTCCTCGTTCATAGCCCCGCCGAATGTGAGCGTGATGAAACGGTTGCTGACTATATAAACTGACAGGATAGGAGCCTGAGTGATGCGAGCCAAGATGCGGGCATAATTCAGCTGACGCTTCTTGGCTTTCTCCTTCTGCTCACCCTTCTTCTCGCCGAAGATGATGCGGCCAAGCCAACTGAAACCTCTGCCCACTTCGCCCACGACGCCAAGTTCGCGGAATGTGGGCTGAGCCAGACGTTTGCGGTCGCGCTCACGCTTTTCGGCTTCAGCCATGTCTTTCTCTGCCTTCTCTACAGCCGCCTTGATGGCTGCCTGCTCCTCTTCCAACGACTTATAGAATAGGTAGGCACCTGCCGAAAGTGTTGAAACCAGCTCACCATTAGCAAAGATGATGGCTGTGCAACCCTCCTGTACTATTATTCCCTTGAGTTTTTCTATCTCGTCGAGTTCGCGCTCGCTTATCTTGCGGGCTATCTCGCCGGGTTGAATGTTCCAGATGGTTCTGCCGCGCACCACGTCAACACCATCTACTGCCTCCATACTGCGACGGTCACGACTACGCTCTGCCTCACGTTCGGCAGCCATCTGCGCCTGTTCAGCCTGCTGCTGCGCATTTCGTGCCTCACGTATTTCGGCACGTCCCTCAGCAGCTTGCTGATTTACGGCTTGACGCTGCTCTTCGGCTATCTGACGATTGAGCGCACCGCCGGTCAGAGCGTTAGCTACTGAGCGAACGGCATTGGTGAACATTCCCTTATTGGCTTGGGGAGCTTGAGGAGTGGGAGCTTGTGGCATGACCGGGCGCTGCGGTTGCTGGGGGCGCTGCGGCATAACCGGCGCTTGGGGACGCACGGGCTGTGGCGCCGTCGGTTGCTGAGGTGCCATTGCCTTCAACGGTTGAGGACGTTGAGGTCTTGCCATGCTTTGTGGTTGCTGAGGAGCCTGTGGCTGCAAGCTGACGGGTTGTCCGCACTTAGTAAAGAATTTCATTCCTGATTGTAGCATTGCGCCACACTTTTTGCAATATGTCATAATAGGTTTTTTATTTAAAGGTTATTAGGTGAGCGTGGATTCTATAATACAGAACCAACAAGAATAAAAATAATTATGGCAGCTATGATAAACCAGATGAATCTACCGAAGCAGCCAAGACATCCAGTGATTCCCTCGCCTAAAAACGAGCCAATAAATCCCAATGCCTGTATGCCCCAGCCTAATAAGCCAAGAACAACAAATAATAATATTCCTATAAGGATAATCAGTAATACAGCTCCCATGTCAAAATATTTATCATTAAGTAAGTAGCAAAGTTATCAGTTATTTGCGAATCATACAAGTCCATAATGGTTCACAAATGGAAATAGATGGTCCAATTATTACTTTTCAATTAGTAATTATTAATTGGCTACGCCATCAATCAGAAAAAATCAGGTCTGCATGTCTTCATGTCTAAAAAAATGGGGAGCGCCGTGTCCTGGAGGGACACGTATCTATAAGAAACCCACTGCAAGCTGCGAAGCAGCGCAGCTGTGGGATAAGATAACTCTCTCACACCATCCGGGTTCCGCGAAGCGGGACCGACTGTCCTAAACATAATTGGGGATATGTCAGTCCCGCTTCGCGGAACTATGGGGATGGAGGGTTACGAACAACGTACCCACAGCTGCGCTGCTTCGCAGCTTGCAGTGGGTTTCAGGAAGTATGGTCCCGCTTCGCGGAACCCGCAGCTTATAGTTTGGTGCGGGGAGTGGTACAAATTTACATATTACGTGGAGATTATATAGTGTTCGTGGGTGCGCAGAATTAATTGTGTTCGTGGGTGCGTGGCTACGGCGAGACGCCATAGCCTCCTATGTTTGTCCTGCATCCTAAAATCATGTTCTTCATGTCTTCATGTCAAAAAAGATCATGTCTTCATGTCTAAAGATCATGTCTTCGCGTCAGGGCACAAAAAAAGGTCTCCAAAGTCGTTAGACCTTGAAGACCTCAAGTAAAAGAAGGCAGCCACCTACTCTCCCGCATTGCATTGCAGTACCATCGGCGCAAACGGGTT
>ENA-ORRX01000535-ORRX01000535.1-human-gut-metagenome-genome-assembly--contig:-NODE-535-length-12680-cov-4.47382_pt1 | contig 12680 bp, 9 predicted proteins | sample MGYA00242186_ERZ509153 | MGnify/ENA primary metagenome ERZ509153 (study PRJEB26280, sample SAMEA2338643) | human gut metagenome | biome: human gut; feature: human-associated habitat; material: faeces... | reverse complement strand
ACCAGCCGTTTTTGACCTCTTCGGAGAGGACATGGACGACCTTGCCGAGGAACTGATCACGGTAGTCCTTCGCGATGCCTTTTTCCAGCTCCTGTACGCGATGAACACGCTCCTTTTTCACCTCATTGGATACCTGATCCGGATAGGTCGCCGCCGGCGTACCGGTGCGCTGGGAGTACGGGAATACGTGAATACCGGAGAAGCGGATCTCTTTCAATGTCTCCAGTGTTTCCTTGAAGTTTTCTTCCGTTTCTCCAGGGAAGCCGACAATGAGATCTGTCGTCAGAGCAAGGCCCGGGATCTTATCGCGCAGTTCGGTGATCAGTGCCTGGTACTTGGCAAGGCGGTAATGGCGGTTCATCCCCTTCAGCACGCTGTCGGAGCCTGACTGGATGGGAAGATGGAGGTGACGGCACACCTTCGGCTCATTTTGGATGATCCGGATCAGCTCTTCTGAAAGCTCGACGGACTCGATAGAACCTAAGCGGATGCGGAGAAGCTCCGGAATCTTGACGAGCTCGGTGACAAGGCTGGAAAGGGACGTCCCGTCATGGAGATCCTTGCCATAGTTGCCAAGATGGATGCCTGTCAGCACGACTTCACGATAGCCGCGAGCGACAAGCTTCCGGATCTCGGAAACGGCATCCTCCTGCTTTCTGGACTTCAGCTTGCCTCGCGCATAGGGGATGATGCAGAAGGTGCAGTAATTGTCGCAGCCTTCCTGCACTTTGATGAAGGCGCGGGTCTTGACCTCTCCTTCCGGGTCGACCTCCATATTTTCGAAATCCTTCACCTTCATGATGTCCACGACTTCGTTCAGCGGCTGCTCCGCCGTTCTCGCTTTCTCCACATACTCGACGATATGCGTGCGATTCTGATGGCCGACGATGACATCGACATCCCCCATCTTCTCGAAGACCTCCGGCGCGAGCTGGGCATAGCAGCCTGCGACGGCAATGATGGCATCCGGATGCGCGCGTCGGATGCGGCGCACCATCTGGCGAGATTTTCTGTCACCGACGCTGGTGACAGAGCAGGTATTGATGACATAGACATCCGCGTCATCGCCCTCTGCCGGGCTGTACCCGTTCCGGACGAAAAGGGTACGCATCGCGTCACTGTCATACTGGTTCACCTTGCAGCCAAGTGTGATGAAGGACACGGTTTTCTTCTGTGATATTTTTTCCTGTTCCATGGCTTCTATTATAGCATAGGAAAATCAAAAAGAGCACCCGACTTTCGTCGGTGCTCTTTGAGGGAGGAGGTTCAGGATTCAGGGTTCGGGGTTGTAGTGCGGCGCATAACAATCAAAAGCGCCGCAGAGTTTTGATAGCGCTTCGCGCCGTCGTCATTTCGAGCGTAGCCGAGAAATCTCTATTGCAGAATGGTCAGCATGCCAACTGCGCCACTTTAATCACCGCTTGCTTCTAATCCCTAGCCACTCATCCCTGCTTTCAAACTTCGGGGTTCAGGGCATAACAATCAAAAACTCCGCGGCGCTTCTATTTTTTATGCGCCGCACCACCCCCGTTGAACCTTTTGAACCTATAGAACCCGCTGAACCTCTTTCGCACGCAATCAGTGGACGGAACGCCCTACGGGCTAACCCTGAACCCATCAACCTGAACCCGCTTTTTACATCGGATACGTCTCAGACTCCGCCTTCTTGGCGCGGCGCATGAGGGCTTCGAGAGCCTCCAATGCCGTGTGGTCACCATCGATCAGATGGCAGACCTCTTCCGTGATCGGCATATCGATATGCTCACGGACAGCGATGTCATGCACCAGACGAGCTGTGCGGATCCCTTCCACGATCATGTTCGTGCCTTCCGTGATCTCCTTCGCTGTCTTGCCTTCTGCCATCATCATACCGGCAGTATGGTTGCGGCTGTGGACAGATGTGCAGGTGCAGACGAGATCTCCCATCCCGGAAAGGCCGAAGAAGGTCGTCATCTGTGCGCCGAAATGTACGCCGAAGCGGGTCATTTCGACCAGCCCGCGTGTCATGAGAGCGGCGCGGCTGTTATCGCCGAGGCCAATACCATCCAGCACACCGCAGGCGAGCGCCATGATATTCTTCAGCGCACCGCCGTACTCGACGCCCTTGATATCGTCACTGCGATACACGCGGAAGACCGGACTCATGAAAAGGTCCTGTACCACCTGCACCGCTTCCGGCACTTCGGAAGCGGCGACGGTCGCACACGGCAGCCCACGGCCGACTTCTTCGGCATGATTCGGCCCGGAGAGGACGACGATCTTTTTCGTAATGCCCTTCACCTTATCTGTGATGACCTCGGAAAGTCGATGACCGGCATGATCCGCAAGCCCCTTGGATGCACAGACGACTACGGTATCCTTCTCCAGCCACGGTACGAGACTTTCCGCCATGGCTTCGACCGCATGTGACGGGGTGCAGAGGATGACGCAGCCTGCCCCCTTCACCGCTGTCTCCAGACTGCTCGTGATCTTCACGTGGAGCGGGATGCGGCAGCCCGGAAGGTAGTTCTTATTTTCGCGGCTCTTCTGTATTTCCTGCGCTGTTTCGGGATTTCTGCAGTACATGAAAAGATCATCATGCCGCGCCGCGAGGGAGATCATCATCGCTGTCCCCCAGCCGCCGGCACCTATCATAGCTACTTTCATCTGCTACCTCTTTTCCCGGGAAATCGGCTTCTCTTCTCCGCGAAGGAGCCGCCCGATGTTGTCTTTATGCTTACCGATAATGATGATGGCAGCGACGGCAGCAAATGCCACATACTCGATCGGCTTATCCATGAAGAACATGACGATCGCTACGACCGGTGCTGCCACGATGGAGCCAAGGGATACGATGTGTTTCCACTTGAAGATGGCAAGCCATACCAGGAAGGCCGCCAGCACTGCCGGAGCACAGATATAGGCGAAGGCTCCTACGCCGCAGGCGACGCCCTTGCCGCTCTTGAACTTCAGGAAAACGGACCAGTCATTGCCGACAATCGCAAAGATCGCACACGCAAGTACCAGCGTGGGATCCGGCATCCCCAGATGCACCGCAAGAAATCCCTTCAAAAAGTCGCAGATAAAGACGGAAAGGCCAGCGACGGCGCCCAGCTCACGATACGCATTCGTCGCTCCGATATTGCCGCTCCCCACCTTTTTCAGATTCACACCATAAAATACACGGCCAATTATATATCCGCTTGGTATCGCGCCGATAAAGTACGCCAGCACGATCCAAACTATGCCATCCATCACGCCTCTTCACCATCCTTCTTGCTTCGTACCACAATGCGGATCGGCGTACCTTCGAAGCTGAAGGACTCACGCAGCCGGTTCTCGATGAAACGGACATAAGAGAAATGAATCAGGTTCGCATCATTGACGAACATGACGAACGTCGGCGGACGGATCCCCACCTGCGTCATGTAGTAGATCTTCGCTACGCGGCCGGAATGTGCCGGCGGCGGATTCACCATCTTCGCATCCTCCAAAAGGTCATTCAGGACAGATGTCGGGATACGCAGACTCTGCTGCTCAGCCACATTGTAGATCATATCCCCGAGACGATGGATGCGCTGCTTCGTCAGCGCCGAGCCGAAGAGCATCGGCACATAGGACGCAAATGGCAGACCATTCTTGATCTCCTTCTCGAATTCCACCATCGTATTCGTCTCTTTGGCGACCGCATCCCATTTGTTCACGAAAAGGAGCAGGCCCTTCCCTGCCTCGTGGATGTAGCCGATGATCTTCTTATCCTGCTCCGTCAGCTTATCGACCGCATCCAGTACGAAGATCGCCACATCACAGTTATCGATGGCGCGGATAGAACGGATGACGCTGTATTTTTCCAGCGGCTCATCGATCTTGCTCTTCTTTCTCATGCCCGCTGTATCGACCAGAATGAAGGTCTTTCCCTTGTAGGTCCAGAGAGAATCGACCGCATCTCGCGTCGTCCCCATTTCATCCGCCACGAGCGAGCGTTCATAGCCCAGAAGCGAATTGATCAAGGTGGACTTCCCGACATTCGGGCGTCCTACGATGGCCGTGCGAATGATATCTTCCGACTCCTCCTCTGTCTGCTCCGGGAAGCCTTCCGTGATGCGATCCAGAAGCTCGCCGAAGGAGAGACGGTTCACTGCGGAGATCCCGATCGGATCTCCCAGCCCCAGCGAATAGAATTCGTATACATCCATCTCCTGATTCTCGCTGTCCACTTTATTGACAGCCACGACGACCGGCTTCCCCGTGCGGCGCAGGATCCCTGCGATGATCTCATCATCTGACGTCAGTCCGGCGCGTGCATCAAGGACGAAGAGGATCACATCCGCTTCTTCCATCGCCAGCTCTGCCTGCTGTCGGATGCCGCTTGAGATCTGGTCTTTTTCATTTCTAAACTCGATACCGCCGGTATCGATCAGCGTGAATTCACGATTCAGCCATTTCACATCACAATAGATGCGGTCACGGGTGACGCCCGGGATATCTTCTACGATGGACACGCGACGCTGCGCCAGCCCATTGATCAAGGTCGATTTGCCAACATTCGGCCGCCCGACGATGGCTACGAGAGGTTTACTCATGAGCCCATTCCTTTCTATTTCTATGGAAATCTATTAACCAGGGAGCATGCTGCCTGCCGGCTTCTAAGAGCCGACCATCCAAAAGATAGAAGCAACACTTCCCCATTTTCACTGTAAATAAAATTGTATGATAGCAAGGAGGCAAAGTCAAGCGATCCTCCGCTTTTCACTTCCGCCGTCCCATGATCCCCATAAAGTCACAGGGGCAATAGCGGTGTCTTATGAGATGTCCTATCCAGACCAATAAAAAACCGCATTGCGCTTCTCGCAATGCGGTTTTTATCATTTTCTCTTATTCAGCATCATGAGCCGGTGCTTCGACGAGGGAGAAGGAGATTCTTCTGCGAGCTTCGTCGATGTTGATGATCTTGACTTTCAGATCATCGCCGACCTGGCAGATGTCGCCCGGTTTCTTGTTGTGGTCGTCGGTCATTTCATTGATGTGGAGCAGACCGGTGAGGCCGTCTTCGAGTTCAACGATAACACCGAATTCCAGGATCTTGACGACTTTAGCGTCTACGATGTCATCAGCAGCGTGGTTGGTGACAGCGGTTTCCCATGGATTCGGGAGGCAGTCTTTGTGAGAGAAGGAGATTCTCTGTTTTTCACGATCGAAGGATTTGATCTTGACGTCAATAACCTGATCCGGTTTGAGGACGTCTTCCACTTTGCCGATCTTCTTCCAGGAGATATCGGAGATGTGGAGCAGGCCTTCTACGCCATTGATGCCGATGAAAGCACCGTATGGCATGATCTTCTTGACTGTACCCTGAAGAACGTCGCCGTTTTCATAAGCAGCTTCGATTTCATCCATTTCATTGTTTCTGGCATCTTCCAGTACTGCTTTACGGGAGAGAACCAGTCTATTCTTAGCGCGGTCGACTTCGAGAATCTTAGCCGGGAATTTCTGTCCGACCAGGTTCTGCAGGGAGTGAACGAAGCGCAGGTCGCCCTGAGACAGCGGAATGAAGCCGCGGAGGGACTTCAGCTGAACGAGCAGACCAACTTTGATAGCTTCGATGCCTTCGCATTCGACAGCTTCGCCTTTTTCGAATGCTTCTTCGACAACGTCCCAGTCAGCGAGACGATCAACTTTGATCTTGGATACGTAAATGGTGCTGTCTTCTTTGACACCGCTGACGATCTGTACACGAAGTTTGTCGCCAACTTTGAGTACGTCTTTCAGAGATGCTGGTGCCGGGAATGCATATTCATGAGCCTGCAGTACAGCTTCTGTTTTGTAGCCGAAGGAAATATAGGCTTTGTCGTCGAGTACGTCAACAACTTCCCCTTCTACTACACTGCCTTTATGCACGTCCAGGTTCATTTCTTCCTGTTCCAGCATTTCTTTCATGTTTTCCATAATAAAAACTACCTCCTCTATGATCCAGTCCGGTGTGGATGCACCGGCGGTGATGCCAATCTTGTCCCGGGTTTGGAACCATTCAGATTTTAGTTCCTCTGCCGTTTCGATATGATGAACGCAGGCGCCTTCGCTCCTGCATACGTCTGCCAGTCGGCTGGTATTAGCGCTGTTGCGCCCGCCGATGACAATCATCACATCTACTTTCCTCGCCAGCTCACGCGCCGCCTGCTGTCGCTGCATGGTCGCATCACAAATGGATTTGTGAAGAAACACATGCGGGATCCGTTGCCGGATCGCCTGCACCAGCTGGTCAGCCAAAGCCACCGAAAATGTGGTCTGCGTGACGATATGCGCCTCTTCCATGTCTGGAAGCCGGTCTACATCTTCGAGGGTTTCTACCTGGAAGGAATGACCCACTGCCCACTCCGCTACGCTCTTCATTTCCGGGTGCTTCTTTTCACCGATGAGTACGACGGTCTTTCCATCAGCCACGAGGTCTTTGGTGATCTCCTGGTTCCTTTTGACGAAAAGGCACGTCGCGTCCATTAGGGCCAGATTTTTGCACTTGAGTTTATTATAGCACGAAGGGCCCACTCCGTGCGAGCGAATTATTACAGTTTCATCTGTCAAAGTATCCAGATCGTCCACCGGATAGACGCCTTTTTCAGAAAGCCTTCCGACCATCTGTGGGTTATGAATGATGGGACCGTAGGTAACGGCCTTAATGCCCGAATTTGCCGCATTTTCCGCGATTTTCATGGCTCTTTTCACGCCGTAGCAAAAGCCCATCACTTTCGATTTATAGATTTCCATGATTTTGATTCTCAATTGAAGCGCCCGCTATAGAGCAGGCTTTATGTTTGAAATAGAAAAGTTCAATAGCAAGATAAGGTTCAGGGTTCAGGGTTCGCCCATGGGACGGCTCGCCCCTTGATTACGTTTGAAAGCCTCGATTGAATGAGAAATTAGAAATGAGAAATGCGAAATGGTGGTGCAGCGCATAAAAATATGGAAGCGCCGCGAAGTATAAATAATGACAATGCCTTGTACTGGCATTCCAGTCACTAGTCACCAGTCACTTGAGACTCCTAATCCCTAATCCCTAGCTACCAGTCCCTAGTTACCAGCTGCCAGTCACTTTTTATAGTCATCCATCAGCTTCTGGATCTCTGCCTTCACGATGTCATTGAGCTCGGCCACCTTCTCATCGGTCGGGCGCTGCTTTTTGACCTCGATCGGCTTTCCGATGAGGACGGCCAACGAACCATTCTTACGAGGCAGATCCATCGTGCCAAGGACAGCGACAGGAATGACCGGAGTGCCGGTCATGAGCGCGAGGGATGCCATGCCCGTGTGGAAACGGCCAAGTCCTTCTCTCTTGATACGGGTACCTTCCGGGAAAATGCCGAGGGGATTGCCCTCCTTGATCTCCTTGATGGCCTGACGCACAGCAGTGCGATCGACGCTGCCGCGCTTCACCGGGAAGGTGCCGAACTGACGGATCAGCCAGCCGAAGAGTGGATTTTTGAAAAGCTCTTCTTTCGCCATGTAGTGGATAATGCGGGTATTAAAAGCCACACCGACGACAGGGGGATCCCAATAGCTTTTATGGTTCGGTGCAACGATGATGGCCCCGGTCTTTGGCACATTCTCCCGCCCTTCGACCTTGAGCCCGAAGATGACGAAGAAGAAGAAATTTAAGATGGCTCTGACAATAGCATAGCCCATAGAATTCACCTCGTTTGAAAATGGTGGTTGGCTGTTAGCCGTTTGCCGTTGATAAAGCGCAAGAAGACAGGGATGCTATAAGACTTCTGACTTCTGATGTCTCCCAATCTCTATGTCCAGTCCTTGATCCCTAGTCACTTACTTGCTAAACCCCGGAAATTTCTTTTCACAGATGGCGATCATAGCTTCTGCGGTACCTTCGAGCGTGAGGTCGCCATTATCAAGAAGGATGGCGTCCTCTGCCTGCTTCAGGGGGGAGATCTCCCGGTGACTGTCCATGTAGTCGCGCTTTGCCACATCGGCTTCGATGTCTTCGAGCGAAAGCTCCGGGTGCTGGGCTTCGAGCTCTTTGAAGCGGCGAAGCGCACGGGTGTGGACGGAGGCAGTGAGGAAGATCTTCACATCGGCCTTCGGCAGGACAGTCGTCCCGATGTCACGTCCGTCAAGGACGATGCCGCCTTTTTCGGCCTGGCGGCGCTGGATGGCGACCATCGCCGTGCGCACGCCGCCGATGGCGGAAACTTCCGATACATGCCCGGAGACTTCCGGCGTGCGGATGAAGGGTGTCACATCTTCGCCATCCACGATGACGTGCATGGCATCCATGCCGGGCTTCACTTCCATATCGAGGGCTTTTGTCATAGCGGTGATCTCCGCCGGATCTGTCAGCCCCTTCTTCAGGGCTTCATAGGTGACAGCGCGATACATCGCTCCGGTATCGAGATAGGCATAGCCAAGGCGTGATGCAAGGATCTTCGATACGCTGCTCTTGCCGGCCCCCGCCGGGCCGTCGATGGCGATGGATAATTTTCGCATAAATGATGATCTCCTTTATATGAATTGGTTGGTTCAAGGTTCAAGGTTCAGGGTTAGCCTCTGTGGCGTGCCGTTCCTTACTTACGATTGAAATCCTCACTTGAATGAGAAATTAGAAATGAGAAATGCGAAATGGTGGTGCGGCGCGAAAAATAATGAAGCGCCGCAGAATTTTGATAGCACTTCGCGACGTTGTCATCTCGAGCGTAGCCGAGGGTCTTCCTTGCGCTGCGGTCACTATCACATAGGCACGGACAGGAAAACGACGCCTTGGTGCTTCGTATTTCTGCTTTCACACATTCTTAGTTTAGCGGTCTGCAAGGAAGATTTCTCGCTTCGCTCGAAATGACGATGCGGGAGTCTGAAGTCTTTTAGTCACCAGTCCCCCTGCGCCACTAATCCCTAGCCACTAGTCACCAGTCACTAGTCCCTAATGATGCTACTGCACTTTCCGCTGCCAGATGTCCGGTCGAGAAGGCCGCCTGCAGATTGTAGCCGCCGGTGAAGGCGTGGATGTCAAGGACTTCTCCCGCGAAGTAGAGCCCTGCCACTTTCTTTGATTCCATGGTGGACGGATTCACTTCTTTGACGGAGATGCCGCCGGCTGTCACGATGGCTTCCTCGATGGGACGAGTGCCTGTGATGGTGAGCTTCATGGACTTCATCGTCTGCACGAGGGACGCACGCTGGGCTTTCTTGAGCTCGCTGACAGGAAGGTCCCGAGGGATGCCTGCCAGTGAGAGCACGACGTCGATCATGCGATGCGGGAGAAGCTCGACGAGAGCGCCGGCCATCTGCTTCAGGTGATGCTTTTCGAGGTCCCTTAGGACACGCTTATCGAGAATTTCCTGCGTGAGCGCAGGCTTGAGATCGAGCGTCGCTTCCACGGGATGTCCCTGTGAGAGCCAGAGGGAGGCTTTATCCGAGAGGGAGAGCACGATGGGGCCGGTGATCCCGAAATGGGTGAAGAGCATCTCTCCGAATTCCTCTGCCTTTCTGCGCCCGCCGGCGGAAAGAGACAGTGTGACATTCTTGAGCGAGAGCCCCTGCAGGTCCTTCGGCCAGCTTTCCTTCGTGACGAGAGGGATGAGGGCAGGACGGATGGTCGTGACCTTATGCCCGATCTCCCCGGCCATCCGATACCCGTCTCCCGTCGAGCCTGTACGCGGGTACGAAGCGCCGCCGGTCGTCAGGATCACGGCATCGGCATCATATGATCCCTTCTTCGTGACAACGCCCTTCGCCCTGCCGTCTATGACGACGATATGAGACACTGGCTCCTCCAAGTGAAGCTCGACCTTCTTTTCTTTGAGAAGGCGCATGAAAAGGTGGCGCACCTCCTGTGCATCATCGCTGGCAGGGAAGACACGTCCGCCGCGCTCGACCTTGGTCACAAGACCGTAGCCATGGAGCAGCTCCAACAGGTCTTCATTCGAGAAGGCTTCGTAGGCACTGTAAAGAAATTTCCCATTGCCCGGTGTCTTCCCGATGAAATCCATGATGGGCGCGCTGTTTGTCAGATTGCAGCGACCTTTTCCGGTGATGCCCATCTTCAGGCCGACCTTCGGCATTTTTTCAAAGAGCATGACCTTGGCTCCCCGGTCCGCTGCCGTGACAGCGGCCAGAAGTCCCGCCACGCCGGCTCCGATGATGGCGATCTTTTTATTTGTGGAGCTCATACAGTTTCTTGACCTCCTCCAAGGACAGGCGGCGGTATTCCCCGCGGGAGACACCAGAAAGCGTCAGGAAGCTGTACTGCACGCGCTTCAGTCCGAATACAGGATAGTGGAACGCCGCCATCATTTTACGGATCTCACGGTTCTTCCCTTCGTGGAGCGTCATGCGTACCTTTGTCTTATTCTTCTCCTTATCATAGCCCAGGACTTCGATCTCGCACGGTGCAGTCACTCCGCTGTCGATGCGCACGCCCTTCGACATTTTATCTGCCAGCTTCAGTGAATATTTCCCACGGACTGTGACTTCATATACCTTTTTGACCTCATGCTTCGGATGCGTCAGGATGTTGTCGAGCTCACCGTCATTCGTCATGAGGAGCAGTCCTTCAGAGTGATAGTCAAGACGTCCGACAGGGAAAATGCGCTCACGGATATTTCTGAAATAGTCCATGACCGTGCGCCGCCCCTGCGGGTCGGTGACAGACGTGATAACATTATCCGGCTTGTAGAAGAGGAAATAGCGTTTCCGCTCAGGGCGGATGCGTTCTCCGGCGACCTCTATGCGATCGGAAACAGGATCGGCTTCGCTCCCCAGCTCGCGGATGACCTTGCCATTCACACGGACCTGTCCCGCTGCGATCAATTCTTCAGCCTTGCGGCGGGAGCAGATGCCCGCATGGCTCAATACCTTCTGTAAACGTTCTTTCAAAATAGTTCTCCTTCTTCCAGTCCTTCTCGCCAGCGCATCCGAAGCTCATTCACATCTGAAAGCCCGGTGCAGGCGAGGAAACGCTTCGTCGTACCATAAAGGATCGGCCGTCCGGGGATATCCAGACGTCCTCTTTCTTCGATGAGGCCCTTCTCCATGAGGAGCCCCAGCACACGGCCAGCCGCCACGCCGCGGATCTTCTCGATCTCGACTCGCGTCACAGGCTCTTTGCAGGCCACCACTGCCAGCGTCTCCAGCGCCGCAGCCGAGAGCGGCGTCTGTTTCCCCAGAAGGGAGGAGAGCCAGGTGTCATATTTCTTTTTCGTCGCCAGCATGTACCCCGCCCCCGTATGATGGAGCGTCAAACCGGAGTCTGGCTTTTCATATTTTTCAGACAGCAGCGTGAGTGCTTTCTCGATCATCTGAGAGTCTTCTCCCACGGCCTTTGCCATGTCGGTCAGAGAGACAGGGCTCCCCTTCGCAAAAAGAAAGGCTTCGATGAGCGCTGAGAGCTGTATAAGAGTGTTTGTCATAAATGTCCTTTGTTGCGTTATGGGTTTAAGGGTTTAGGGTTCAGGGTTCAGGGTTCAGGATTAGCCCGTGGGGCGGCTCCGTCCACTGATTTTGAATAAAAGCTCTGCTTGAATTAGGAATTAGGAATGAAGGTGGCGGCTTCGCCACAAATATATATTTTGCAGCGAAGCTGCCACCACAACCCTGAACCCATCAACCTGAACCTTGAACCCCATCTCTGCTTTCAAGCTTCAGGGTTAGCCCGACAACTTGAACCTTAACCCCTAATCCCTCACGATTTCTAGTCCCCCTGCCCCTTCGATCACTCTCGCCTCGCCAAGGCGAATCAGTTCAAGGAGTGCCACGAGTGTGACGACGAGGCGGAGGCGTGTCTTCAGCCGCCGGAAATACTGCGTGAAGTTCACACGATGAAGGCAAGAGAGTGTCTCTTTCAGTGTCTTCATTTCCTGCTCCATCGACACCTCTTCGGGGGCGAGGATCTCTTCCTTTTCTTCATGGAGAGAGTCATAGAGCGAGAGGAAGGCCGCGCGCAGCTTCAGGAGGGAGATCCGCCCCTGATACAGCCCGCCCTTCACAGCCTCGGGCTCTTTCTTCCAGTACGGCCTTTCGGCATCGATGAGCGCCTCGATGCGTCCCTTGATCTCCTTCATCCGCTTGAATTCTTCGAGTGACCTCGCGAGCTCGGCTCTCGGGTCTTCCGTCTCATCGGCCGCCTCCTGCCTCCGCTTCGGGAGCAGCATCCGCGACTTGATAAAAATGAGTGTCGAAGCCATGGCGAAGAAACTGCTCGCCAGCTCCAGATCGAACGCCTGCGCTCTCCTGAGGTAAGCGAGATACTGCTCGGTGATCTCATGGATCGGTATGTCGTGAATATCGATCCGATTCTTCGTCACAAGGTGCAGCAAAAGATCCAGCGGCCCTTCGAAGACAGGGAGATTCACCTGATATTCTTTTTCGATCGCTCCCGCCTCCTTGCGCGCACCACCCCATCATGAATGTACTCTATTATATTATCATAAATCGAATCATTTGTTGATAGGATTATAAGTTCAGGGGGTAGCCCGTGGGCGTGCTGTTCCTTGATCGGGGATGAACGCTCTGCTCGAATTAGGAATGAGGAATTAGGAATGAAGGTGGCGGCTTCGCCGCGAATATAATATGGGGCGATGCCCGAAGGTCTTGAGGATAACAGGTTTCCCGTTTAGGATTTACAAACATAATCCGCCTGATCGCGAACGAAAAAGATTTCTCGACTTCGCTCGAAATGACGACGGCGCGAAGCGCTATCA
>ENA-ORRX01000534-ORRX01000534.1-human-gut-metagenome-genome-assembly--contig:-NODE-534-length-12717-cov-6.09327_pt1 | contig 12717 bp, 9 predicted proteins | sample MGYA00242186_ERZ509153 | MGnify/ENA primary metagenome ERZ509153 (study PRJEB26280, sample SAMEA2338643) | human gut metagenome | biome: human gut; feature: human-associated habitat; material: faeces... | reverse complement strand
ATGTTAAATTGTATGTTATGTATGTTCTCGCGCTAAGCGACTATAAGTAGATGTTTAAAACCTGCTGCTGTCGCGGGTTACAAACCCGCCCCCCAATTAGGCCGACAAATTGCAGAAATCCATTTTGTTCCAAACAAAAAGGCAGTTAGTCATTGCTGACTAACTGCCTTACAATTCAAAGTCGGGGTGACTGGATTCGAACCAGCGACCACACGCCCCCCAGACGCGTACTCTAACCGGGCTGAGCTACACCCCGAATTGCGAGTGCAAAAGTACGGCTTTTTGCCTAACTAACAAATTTCTAAGCCACTTTTTTTGAAGAAAATGTATTTACACCCTACATTAAGCCACTTTTTCAGCGAAAAAACGATAACTTTGCCAACAAATAAAGCACAAGCAGAAGCAAAAGATTGACCTCTCTTGTGCGGTCAAGATAGGCCACTTCCTACTTTACACGAAATGATACAGCCATGACATATACTCCTCACTTGCCTCATAAAATTCAAGCGACCATAGAATTGCCTTCGTCAAAGAGTCTCAGCAATCGTGCATTACTACTCTGTGCCCTAAGCGGTACGGGGTCAAGCGTAGAACGTATGTCGATCTGTGACGACACACGTGTAATGTGGAATGCCTTACGCAATCGCCCCCTCACGGTGGATATTATGGCGGCAGGTACGGCTATGCGCTTTCTGACGGCTTTCTTTTCTATATGTCACGACGAGGAACATATTATGACGGGTACGGAACGTATGCGCCAACGTCCCATCGGAGTACTGGTCGACGCACTGCGTGAATTGGGAGGCGAAATAGACTACGTCGAGAAGCAAGGCTATCCACCGCTTCATGTGAAAGGACATCAACTAAAGGGGGGTAACATTCAACTGCCCGCCAACGTGAGTTCGCAGTATATCTCTGCCTTGCTGATGATAGGTCCTATGATGGACGAAGGATTGACGATGCATTTGGTAGGCGAGGTTATCTCGCGGCCTTATATCAATATGACGGTAAGCATGATGCAAACGTTTGGAGCAAACATTGCATGGGTAGACGACCAAACGCTGCACGTTGCTCCAGGCGGTTATCATGATGACGTGATATACTCCATTGAAAGCGATTGGAGTGCAGCCTCGTATTGGTATGAAATCATGGCTTTAACCGACGATGCTGATGCTTGTATCACTTTACCTTGGCTGCATAAGGGGAGTCTGCAAGGGGATAGTGCCGTGCAACACTTCTTTGCTCCATTGGGAGTGAAGACGACGTTTGACGAAGCACGCGGAAGTGTGATGTTGACACGCTCTAAGGAAGCACAGATCGCTCCCAACGAGGTGTATGAACTCGATTTAGTTAACCAACCAGACTTAGCCCAAACATTGGTTGTGACTTGTGCCTTATTAGGCCAACCTTTCCGATTTACGGGTCTACAGTCGCTTCGTATAAAGGAGACGGACCGCATGGCGGCATTGCAAAATGAGTTGGTCAAGTTGGGCATTACGTTGGGCATTGAGGGCGACGAGGTGCTTTATATTTACCATTATCCAGCCAATGCCCCTCATTATAACGGACAACCCATAGCTACCTATCACGACCACCGCATGGCGATGGCCTTTGCCCCTGCTTGCTTACTGTGCGAAGGAGTCGAAATAGCTGACCCTGAAGTAGTAAGCAAAAGCTACCCACACTTTTGGCGCGACTTGGAAAAATGCTTGGGAAATATGCAAATGCTTGGGAAATGTGCAAATGGTCGCCTTTGTACACGCAGTTATTAAGACATTAAATCATTTGCACATGCTTGGGAAATGTGCAAATGTGTAAATGTGCAAATGTGCAAATGGTCGCCTTTGTACACGCAGTTATTAAAACATTAAATCATTTGCACATTTGCACATTCTCACATTTGCACATTTCCCCCGCATTTGCACATTTCCCCCGCATTAGCATATTCTCACATTAGCACATTAAGAAACATGCTTGTTCTCATATTATCACTTATTGTACTTTGCGTAATAGCTGCTATAGCAGGTTGGTTGCGCAATCGCTCACTGAAACGGCAACTTGAACGCGGTGAGATAGACGAAATGCCACACATTAAGAAACGTCCTGAAGGATGTTGTGGTAAGCATGCCGTTTGCGAAAAAGACGAAATGGCAGCGGCTTTGGCTCAACCGATTGAATACTTTGACGACGAAGAACTTGACTCCTTCAAAGGACGGCCTTCTGATAGTTACACGCCCCAAGAAGTAGAACAATTCGAAGAGGTCATGACCACGATGCAACCACAAGAGGTGGCTGCATGGTTGCGTTCTCTACAACTCCGTTCAGTCAACCTACCCGACGACCTCAAGGACGAGGCCATGCTCCTAATGGCAGAATAAAATACACATATAAATGCTACTCACATATACCTTTTTTCAAAACGCCTTAATAGGTGCACTGTTGGCCTCTGTGCTTTGTGCCATTATAGGCACTTACGTTGTGACACGCCGTATGGTAATTGCGGGTGGTGGCATGGCCCATGCCTCGTTAGGCGGTGTGGGCCTGGGAGCTTACTTTGGCTTCTCCCCCTTGTTGGGAGCAGCCTTGTTTGCTACACTTTCTGGATTAGGCATACGTTGGATTAGTGGCAAGCGCGCAGTACGCGAGGACTCTGCCATTGCCCTACTATGGACGTTGGGCATGGCCTTAGGCATACTCTTTGCCTACCTTGCTCCAGGCTTTATGACGGACTTGCCCTCTTACCTCTTTGGCGACATACTGAGCATATCGCACGCCGACCTTATTGTATTAGGACTACTCACCCTATTCACCATTGTGGGATACGCCCTTCTGCAACGTACGATTATCAGTGTGGCTTGCGATGCAAACTTTGCCCGTACGCAAGGCATTCCCGTTACGACCATCGAATTAGGTATGACACTGCTCACAGCTCTCACCATCGTGGGTTGCCTCCACATGGTAGGCATCGTGATGGTCATCTCACTACTCAGTGTGCCCCAAATGACGGCCGCCCTCTTTGCCCACACTTATAATCGTATTGTGTGGCTTTCAGTGCTTTTTGCGTATATGGGTTGCGTAGGCGGTCTATTACTCTCGTATTACGTCGACGTGCCTGGCGGTGCTTCTATCATCTTAGTCAGCATTGCCATTTATGCCATAGCAAGAACAATAAAAGCTATCCTTGCACGTTTATAAGTTTACAACTACTTCCCCAAGTTTTACCTTCCACCAACCATACACCTTCACTTCGATTGAAACGTTTCACTTACATATTTATAAGCATAGCATTACTGCTATGGGGGCTCACGTCGTGTTCTACTAAGAAGAATACGGCGGGTTCGCGCTTTTGGCAGTCGTTCACGACACGCTACAACGTATTCTTCAACGGTTCGCAAGCCTACATCGAAGGCGAACAGGCCAAAGTAAGTGGTCATAAGGACGACTATACACAATTGTTGCCCGTATTCTTGGTAGGCAACGAGAAGTCGCGTACAACGGGCAAGAGTAATTTCGAAGCGGCTATTACGAAATGTCAAAAGGCCATTTCGCTACATAGCATTAAGCGTCGCCCCGTGGTGAGTGCCAATAAGCGCAAGTCGCCTAAGATGAAGGCATACTTACAACGCAAGGAATTTAACCCATTCTTGAAGAATGCTTGGCTCTTGATGGGGCGTTCGCAATTTATGAAGGGGGACTTTTTTGAAGCGGCAGCCACCTTCTCGTACATCACACGCCTCTACGCGGCCGAACCCGAAGTGGCCTCTGAAGCACGACAGTGGTTAGCTCGTTGTTATGCACAGGTGAAATGGTACTACGATGCCGAAGATGCGCTAAAACGTATGCGTCGCGACTCCGTTACGCGCCAAACGCTACGCGAAGCAGATGCCACACAGGCTGACCTACTACTGCGCCAAGAACGTTTTGAAGAAGCCTTACCTTATCTTTCGAGAGCTGCTAAGCATGTAAAGGGCAGTTATCGACAGGCTCGCCTTTACTACTTATTAGGACAGGTTAATCAACACTTAGGAAACAACAAGGAAGCATACGCAGCCTTACAGAAGTGCATTCGTAAGAGTCCTCCCTTTGAGCTGGCCTTTAATGCTCGCATCTTACAAACGGAAGTGTTGGCTGAACAAGGCGGACAGGGCAAAAAGATGATTAGCAAGTTGCGCCGCATGGCACGCTCGGACAATAACAAGGACTACCTTGACCAAGTGTATTACGCTATGGGCAACATCTATTTGGCACAGCACGACACGGCTTCTGCCGTCAGTGCTTACGAAAAGGGGCGCACGAAGAGCAAACGCAATGGCATCGAAAAGGGCATTCTTCTGCTCCGACTGGGCGAGGTGTATTGGGACCGCCGACAGTTTGATCTCGCACAACCCTGCTATACGGAGGCTATCGGGCTTATCGATAAGACGCGCGAGGACTTTGAGGACATTACGCGTCGCTCAAAGATACTGGACAAGTTGGTGCCTTTTACCTCTTCTATTCACCTACAAGACAGCCTGCAAGCCTTGGCACGCATGAGCGAGGCGGATCGCAATGCGGCCATCGACCGCGTGATTGACGCGCTGAAGAAGAAGGAAGCCGAGGAACGCAAGGCAAAACGTGACTCCGCGGCTCAAGCACGTGCTGACGAGAATGCGCAGAACAACAATGGGGCGAACACAAGTTCTACTACCTCACGTCCCAACATTCAACAAAACAACAAGGCTTGGTACTTCTATAATCCCACGGTGGTGATGCAAGGTAAGCAGGACTTCGTAAGCCGATGGGGCAAACGTAAGAATGAAGATAATTGGCGCCGTTCTAACCGTACGGTCATTGCTATGGACAATGGTGAAGGGTTCGACTATGAGGCTGATGATTCGCTTCAAGCGGCTCAGGACTCTTTGGCACAGGTGGAAGACCAGCGTGAAGAGGGTACTGAGACCAACGACTCTGTGGCCAACGACCCTCACCAACGTGAATATTACCTTAAAGATATTCCCTTTACCGATGAGGCACGTGAAGCTTCTGACAAGGTGATCATGGACGCTCTCTATAATGCGGGATTGATAGAAAAGGACGAGTTGGAGGACTTCCCCTTAGCTGCTTCTACCCTTGAACGTATTACGAAGCAATACCCTACGTATGAACAACTCGCTGACGTTTACTATCAGTTGTTCTTGCTCTATTCTCGTTGGGGACGCACCGACCGTGCTACGCTCATGCGGCAATACATGGCGCAACACTTTTCCGACGATGAACGAACAAAGGTGATTAACGACCCAGACTTTGAATACAAGGCACGCTACGGCAAACAGATGGAAGACTCGCTCTATACGGCTACTTACCAAGCTTATCGCCAACGCAACGTACAGCAAGTGGACGCTAACTTTGAACGCTCTACCAATGAATTTATGAATGGGGTGAACCGCCCGAAGTTTATACTCGTACATGCTTTGGCGCATCTCAACACATCTACCACGAAGGAGTTGATAGAGGAACTGCGTGGATTGGTAGAGAAATATCCTGAAAGTGATGTCAGCTCGCTTGCAGGCATGATTGTAAAAGGATTGGAAGCCGGACGTAAGATCGGAACGGGTACTTTCGATCTCGGTTCGCTATGGGACCGCCGCACGGCCTCTGCTGATGCTGCAGTCGACGATGCCAATAAGAGTCGACAGTTCACGGCTGAGCGCAACGCGCCCTACCTCTTTGTGTTGGCTTACCCTACCGACTCTATCAATGCCAACCAACTGCTCTACGAAATGGCGCACTTCAACTTTACGACGTTTGTAGTGCGTGGATTTGATATGAATATCACAACGGACAATGGCCTCAGTCAATTTGTAGTTTCGGGCTTTAACTCTTACGATGAAGCTCACGCTTACGCACAACGTGTGTTTAAGTCGAAAGAGATGAGTCCCTACCTCAACAAGGGACGTGTGTTGATTGTGTCAAAGCAAAACCTCGACCTTATCGGCACTGCGTTTAGTATAAATGACTACCAACAGTTCTACGACAAGACTTTTGCTCCACTCCAACTGCCTCAAAACTTACCGCTTGAAACGGCTCCGATTGAGCAACATTACGAAGACGAATATACTCCCGAACAACTTGAACAAATGAACAACGATAATAGTTCTGGTGGAAACAGCTCGTCCGACGATGACGGAGAATGGTATTAAAGTTTAATGGGTTTAATGAGTTTAATGAGTTTAATGAGTTTAATAAGTTTAATGGGTTTAATAAGTTTAATGGGTTTAATAAGCCCCGCCAAACTCATTAAACCTATAAACTTATTAAACTCATAAACTCATAAACTCATAAACTCATTAAACCTATAAACTTATTAAACTCACTAAACTTATTAAACTCAATAAACTCATTAAACTCAAGAATAAACTTCCCCTATGCGCAATTCATCATCACTGCGTTACACCACCTTTCGCGTAAAGGAGGCCACTACGCTACTCGAATTTATACAAAAAGCACTAGACGGTGTGAGTCACAACCGAGCAAAAGCCATTCTTACAGGTGGCGGTGTGCGCGTTGACCATAAGAACACACGACAGTTTGATCTTACACTACAACCAGGCCAATTGGTCGAAATCTCTAAACGCAAACCCAAAGGCGAACTACAGTCGAAGTTTGTTAAGATCGTTTACGAAGACCCTCAAATCATTGTTATCGAAAAGGCACCAGGCATTCTCTCCATGGCCTCTTCACACCACTCCTTTTGCGTAAAACAGGTGTTAGACGACTACTTCCACCGCACCCACCAAAAGTGTAATGCTCACGTAGTACATCGTCTTGACCGCGACACCTCGGGCCTGCTTGTATATGCCAAGACACTTGAAGCAGAACAAATACTTGAACACAATTGGCGCGACATCGTGACCGACCGCCGCTATTTGGCACTCGTCTCAGGCGAACTGCCCCAGCAGCAGGGAAGTGTCGAAAGTTGGTTAAAAGACAACAAGGCTTACTTTACTTACTCTTCACCAACCGACAATGGTGGTAAATACGCACTCACGCACTATCGCGTATTAAAATCAAACGGTCGTCACTCATTGGTAGAACTGAAGTTGGAAACGGGACGCAAAAATCAAATTCGCGTTCACATGCAAGACTTAGGACACCCCGTCTGCGGCGACACCAAATACGGCAATGGCGACGACCCCATCGGACGCCTTGCCCTACACGCTTTCCGCCTCAATTTCTACCACCCCATTACGGGCGAACCTTTAAAATTTGAAACACCCGTACCCAAAGGATTTCGTTTATAAAACACAACGTCAATGTATCTCACACTACTTCTTCCACTATCAGTAGCCAACACCTACACCTACGTGCTCCCTTCTGCATTAGAGGATAGGGTCAGTGTGGGATCGCGCGTCATCGCCCAATTTGGGGCAAAGCGCTACTACACCAGCATTGTTCTGGCCATTCACCCCAACAATCCGCAGCCTGACATTCAGCTCAAACCCATCACCGACGTGGTTGACGACGCCCCCATCGTACTGCCCTCACAACTCAAGTTGTGGCAATGGATTGCACAATATTATATGTGTACGCAAGGCGAAGTGATGCGAGCTGCACTGCCTACAGGACTGAAGTTGGAGAGTGAAACGCTCTTGGTGCGCAATGACGATTTTGACATTGACTCCGTACAACTCTCTGAACGAGAACTGCATCTCTACAATGCCCTCAACGATGAGAAAGGGCATAAACTGCTTTCTCTCGAGAAGGACCTTGGCGAACGTAACCTCATGCGTCCCGCTAAACGGCTCATTGACCTCGGTGCTATTGCCGTGCGCGAGACGATAACGGAGAGCTTCAAGCCACGCAAGCAAGCCTTCGTCCGTTTGACCACTGACTTCCAAACGGAAGAAGCACTCCACCAAGTACTCGATAGCCTGAAGCGAGCCAAAGCGCAAGAGGCATTGCTTTTGCGTTACCTCGACCTATCCAAATCGACTATGGCCATTACTTTACAGAATGCACAACTTTTGCAGCCTGTAAGCCGTCGCGACTTGTGTCAAGAACCGAATGCTGCTACAGCACTCACGGCCTTGCGTAAACGGGGCATTTTGGAGGTGTATGAAGAAGAACAAAGCCGTTTGCAGTCCATTGACGAACGCAGCGAAGGTCCCTCTCTGGTCAAGCCGCTCAGCACGGAGCAACAGCGTGCACACGATGAAATCCTTTCAGCCTTCGAAAGTAAAAACGTTTGCTTATTACACGGCGTCACCTCGAGCGGTAAGACAGAAGTGTATATACAGCTCATCCGCGAAGTGTTGGCACAAGGCAAACAGGTGCTTTACCTTGTGCCAGAGATAGCACTTACGACCCAACTCACCAATCGATTGGGACGCGTATTTGGCAGCAAAATGGGTATCTATCACTCTAAGTTTCCCGATGCCGAACGAGTAGAATTATGGCAACGCCAACTCTCCGACAAGCCTTACCCACTCATATTGGGCGTGCGATCATCTATTTTCCTTCCCTTTCAAAACTTGGGCCTTATCATCGTAGACGAGGAGCACGAGACGAGCTACAAACAGCAAGACCCTGCCCCTCGCTATCAAGCACGCGACACGGCTATCGTGATGGCCACACAGTTAGGAGCAAAAGTGCTCTTAGGCACAGCCACGCCAGCTATTGAAACTTATCACAATGCATTGATCGGCAAATACGGACTCGTCAAGATGTTACACCGCTTTGGCGACGTTCAAATGCCTGAGATTGTAGTGGCTGATGTGAAAGAACTGCAACGCAAGAAGTTGATGAAGACTCCTTTCTCTCCCGAACTCACTAACGAAGTACACACGGCCCTCGCACAAGGTGAACAAGCCATACTCTTCCAAAATCGTCGTGGTTACTCTCCTGTGCTAATGTGCAAAGCCTGTGGTTGGACTCCTCGTTGCACGCGTTGCGACGTTACGCTTACTTATCACCAGCGACTGAATAAATTGGTGTGTCACTACTGTGGTGCACAATACAACGTGCCGAAGTTGTGTCCTAACTGCGAAGAACCGAACCTACGTGACATGGGGTATGGCACCGAAAAGATTGAATCCGCTGCTGAAAGCATCTTTGCAGAGGCTAAGGCCGAGCGCATGGACCTTGACACTACGCGCACTCGCTCGGCCTATGAACGCATCATCAATCGCTTCTCGCAAGGACGAACCAACCTACTCATCGGCACGCAGATGGTCACCAAAGGACTCGACTTCGACCGTGTGCGCGTGGTGGGCATCTTAAATGCCGACCAGATACTCAACATGCCTGACTTCCGTGCCTACGAGCGTGCTTATCAAATGCTTAGTCAAGTAGCTGGGCGCGCAGGCCGTCGTGGCAAGCGAGGGAAAGTGATACTACAAACGCGCCAAGTGGACAATCCGATTATAGGTCAAATCGTGCGTAATGACTATGAGGCTATGTATCAGTCTCAATTGGAGGAGCGCCAACTCTTCCACTTCCCGCCCTTCTATCGCCTTATCACCATCTACCTCAAACATCGCAATGACGACGTAGTCGACCACGCAGCTCAGCACCTTGCAGCCTTGTTGCGTCCTTACTTTAAGGACGACCTCTTAGGCCCCGATCGTCCCGTCGTCTCACGTGTGCAACTGCTCTATATTCGCAAGATTATGGTTAAGATTGCTCCTCAGTTCACCCCTTCCAGTGTACGTCAAACCTTGCTCTCTGCTCGCGATATTGTCCAACACTTCGATGTCTACAAGAGTGTAAACATCTATTTCGACGTGGATTGATAGCAATATCTCGGATTGCAAATGAGCCTCTCCCTTAATAGGTCCCCTTTTAAAGAAGTATAATATGTGTGGCGAAACGAATAACAGAGCAAAAAAACTACTAACTTTGTAGCCTAAAAAAGAAAAAAGAAGTGCGTTCGCGAGAAGACATATATTCAAAAGAATGGTGCGACCTTGTATTTGAAGGGCGCAACAAGGCATACGGGGCTTACAAGCTACGCGAGCAGACGGGAGCACGCTATCGGTGTGTGTTGACGTTGCTGCTCGGCACGTTGTTGGCTTTTGCCCTCGTGCAAGGAGGGTGGGCTTTGTATGTGCACTATATCACAGCGCGCAATATGAAGGAGGCTGAAGATGCTTTATCAAAGAAACCGTCTGAACTGAAGGAAGGCTATAAGGTAAAGTTCTTAGCCACCGCACGACAGGCACCTACTGTGCGTACGGCACCAGGGGCGAAGTCGGCCGCACACCCCAAGATAGTAGACGGACTGCCCCCACTTGAAGTGATAGGCACGGACGGCCCAATAGACTACGACCCTGAGGGTAAGGTGATCACGACACCGATAGTTGATACAACGGGCATTCATGATGAGACGCTGCCTATTGCCAAACAGAAGGTGGTGCCTACGGAGCAAGTGTCGCAAATGCCTGACTTCCCTGGAGGCTTGCGCGCCTTTATGAAGTGGCTGGACGAACACATCGTTTATCCGTCTAACTGCATAACGGCTAAAAAAGAAGGTTCTATAACACTTACCTTTATCGTTGGTAAAGACGGCTATGCAAAGGACTTTGACGTAAAGAACGCTTTCGACTCGGCCATTTATCGCACAGCCATGGACGCACTAAAGCGTATGCCGAAGTGGAAACCCGGAACGAACGAACAGGGCGAACCGACTGACGTGCGCATCACGATACCCGTTGACTTTAAGTTAAACTAACGCTTTTTTAAATGCTTAGTTAATGTGCAAATGTGAGAATGTGCAAATGGTCGCTTTAGGTGGCTGAGTTATAACATTCTCACATTTGCACATTTGCACATTCTCATATTTGCACATTTGCACATTCTCACATTTGCACATTCTCACATTAACTAAGCATTTGCACATTAAAAAGTACCATGCACATCGAAATAGACGAATCATCGGGCTTTTGCTTTGGGGTGACTACTGCCATACGCAAGGCTGAAGAAGAACTGGCTCAAGCAGGGTCACTCTGCTGCTTGGGCGATATTGTACATAATGGTAGCGAGTGCGAGCGTTTGCGCCAAGCGGGGTTGCAAACGATTACGCACGAGGAACTGAACCAACTGCCCGAAGGCACGAAAGTGTTGCTGCGTGCGCATGGTGAGCCACCTGCTACGTACGAAATGGCTGATGAAAGGGGCATTTGCATTATTGATGCCACCTGCCCCGTGGTATTGCAGTTGCAGCGCCGCATTAAGAAAGTATATAGTGAAAATCCGCGACCACAAATCGTCATCTATGGCAAGCGTGGCCATGCCGAAGTGTTAGGACTTGTTGGGCAAACGAATGGTGAAGCCATTGTAATAGAAGGGGTAAATGAGGCTGAACAGTTGGACTTTACACGTCCTATTGCCTTGTTTTCGCAAACAACGAAGCCGTTAGAGGGCTTTCGTCAAATCGTTGACTATATCACACAACATATCGAAAGTGAAACGATGTTTCGCTACTTCGACACCATCTGTCGTCAAGTAGCCAACCGCCTACCCAACATCCGCACGTTTGCAGCACGACACGATGTAGTCATATTCGTATGCGGGCTCAAGAGTTCGAATGGTCGTGTACTGCACGAAGCTTGCCGTAAGGTGAATGCCCACACCTACCTTGTCGACACCCCCGAAGCCATACAGCCCGAATGGTTTGACAATGCTGAAAGTGTTGGCATCTGTGGTGCCACCTCTACGCCCAAATGGCTCATGGAAAAGTGTGCGGAACGGATTAAAGCGTTCGTAAGCAATATGTAAATTCAGTCTTTAGTTTACTCATACGATTCGTAACAGAGCCTTAATTTAAACTTTTAAACAACCTTGTTTTAAACAACCTTGTTTAAAAACGCTTCACTTGTTAACTTTGCAGCGATAAACTGAATTGAGAAAATATGGGAAAAAGAATAGAAGTACCTTTCGTTTTTGGCGTTCGTGTTGAGGGAGATGCCTTTACCGATCGTCGTGAGGAAACAGCGCGATTAAAGGCTAACTTCATGTATGGCGTGAATACGATATTGATATCGCCGCGTCGTATGGGGAAAACTTCGTTGGTAGATAAAGTATGCTCGTTGGTTGAGAGTGAGGACATCAAGATAGCACGCGTGGACGCTTTCGGTTGTCGTTCAGAGCAGGATTTTATCAACGCATTTGCAACTGCAATTGTTAGAGCCACTTCCAGTCGTTGGGAAGAATGGTTAGAGAATGCAAAGGTCTTTTTAAGTCGATTTGTACCCAAAATCAGTTTGGGACAAGACCCCCTAAATGACTTTTCATTGTCATTAGAATATAATGTCAATAATCAAACTACAGAGGAAGTCTTAAAACTGCCAGAATTAATAGCTCAAGCGAAAGGGTATCATATTGTAGTGTGCATTGATGAATTTCAACAGATAGGTGATTTCACCGACTCTTTAACCTTTCAGAAGAAGCTTCGCGGTATATGGCAATTACAAAGCCATGTGTCGTACTGCCTTTATGGGAGTAAGAAACACATGATGGAACAAATGTTTCAAAATCAGAGCTATCCTTTTTATCGCTTTGGCGACTTCTTTTACCTAAATAAGATTAGTGAAGAGGATTGGGTCGAATATATTTGTCAAAGATTTGAGGTTACGGGAAAGCACATTTCTGCAGACTTGGCAAGCGAGATATGCACCGTTACGGAACGCTATTCGTCTTATGTGCAGCAGTTAGCGTGGTTCGTATGGCTACATACGGCGG
>ENA-ORRX01000533-ORRX01000533.1-human-gut-metagenome-genome-assembly--contig:-NODE-533-length-12719-cov-3.62374_pt1 | contig 12719 bp, 9 predicted proteins | sample MGYA00242186_ERZ509153 | MGnify/ENA primary metagenome ERZ509153 (study PRJEB26280, sample SAMEA2338643) | human gut metagenome | biome: human gut; feature: human-associated habitat; material: faeces... | reverse complement strand
CCCCCCCCCTGCCGTAAGGTATCCAGAATATCCGACATTTGTACAAACACCTCGATCTCTGACCGGGCGGGAATAAACTGCCCGGTTTCACGCTTATCATAGCACAATCGCGGGCATTTGTGTAGAGGGTGTGCGGGGCAAAAACGCAAAGAGGGGCAGCCCCAAATCGGGCTGCCCCTCTTCACATGAAAAAGAAGAAAAGAAGAAACGCTTAGAGTATGTCGGAGAACTGCGCTTTATCAGGCATTCTCCAGACCGGCCATCTGCTTGACAGCCTTCATGGCGTAGGTCAGGGTACGACCCATAGCCACACCGGCCATCAGGCAGGGGTAGTTGTTGGCAAAGAAGCTGCCGGACATATCACCGGTGATGTACAGACCCTCCATGGGCTGGTTGTTGGTGTCCAGAGCCTGACCCTTTTCGTTGATGGCGATGCCCTGCTCGGTGGTCAGCAGAGAGGCACCCAGCCAGCAGCCGTAGAAGGGAGCAGTGCGGATGGCGCTCAGACGGTAAGCGGGCTTGCCGAAGTCCTCGTCGTTCTGCTTATCGTACAGCTCGTTGTAGCGCTCCACGGTGGCAAGGAAGGTGTCCTTTGCCGCACCGGTAAAGCCCATCTTGTCGGCCAGCTCCTCGAGGGTATCGGCCTTGAAAAAGCAGCCCTCCTTCTCGCCGTTCTCGACCTGCTGAGCAAAGTAGTCCTCGCCGAGGTTGCGGGTCTGGGCAGAGCAGCCGATGGTGTGGAAGCGCTTTGCATCCTCGATGAAGTTTGCATCGCTGATCTGGGCGTAAACGCGGCCCGGCTGGTGGGCAGCGGCGTAGACGATATCGTTGTAGGGACTGCTCTCGTTGGCAAAGCGCTCGCCGTTGCGGTTCACCTTCAGGAAAGGCTGGGTGCCGGGGTTGAACTGGCGGATCTTGCCCGGGAAGGCCTTGCCGCCAAAGGCGGAGTCGCTGTCCACATAACCGCCGTCCACACCGGGTGCAACGATGCCGCGGTCAAACAGCATGGGAGCGGCTTCCTTGTCCAGATTAGCACCTGCCCACACGGCAGCGCGGATACCGTAGCCCTTGTCGGCGGGGGAGTAGGAGCAGGCGGTGGTCACGCTGGTGCCCAGCGGGTCCAGCTGCTCCATCATGTAGGGGTTGCCGGGGAAGCCGCCGCAGGCCAGCAGCACGCCCTTGTTGGCGTTGTAACGGATGAAGTGGTCATCCTCGGTGCTCTGGGCGATGATACCGGTAATGCGGCCATCGCTGTTCTTTTCCAGCTTGGCCAGACTGGTCTTGAAGTCCACATCGTAGCCCAGCTCTTGGATGTACTGCAGCAGCAGCTCATTGCGAGCCAGACCGGACTCGCGCTCGCTGGCCATGTAGTTGTGCTCCTGCACAGGATAGAGGTAGTCGGTGTTGTGCTCGGCATTCTCTGCGGGCCATGCAGCCTCGCTGCCGGAGGTGAAATCGCACACCCAGCCGTACTTATCCTCCAGAATGCTGCGCATGAAGTCGTGCATAGCGGCAGACTCGTTGATCCAGGTCTTGACAACGCGCTGGTCGCACTTGCCGGAGGCATAGCGGGAGATCTCGCTCAGCAGCTTTGCCTTATCGGTGGCGGGTTCGCCAGCCTCCTTAGCGGCAGCAGAATCAACAGCGCCGTACCAGTGACGGGTGTCCTGCACGTTGGCGTTCTGCTCGATAACACGGAAGTTCAGGCCGTTGGCAGCCGCATAGGCGGCAGCGAACATACCGCCGTTGCCAGCGCCCACGATCAGGATATCGGTGTCCACGGTCTCGGTGATGGCAGCCTCGTCGATGTCAGGCTCTTTGCCCAGCCAGTCGTTCTCATCGCCGGTGGGCAGCTGCACGCTGGAGACCACGGCCTCGCCCTTTGCCTGTGCGTAGCAGCTCTTGGCAGCCTTCATCACGGCGTCGGAGGTGATGGTAGAACCGGAAACACCGTCGATCTCGGCAGAACCAGCAGCCAGCAGCTGCTCGCGCAGCTCGTCGGCAGCGGCAGCGCCGAAGGAAGCGGTCTCGCCGGAGGTATCCACCACCACGTCGGTGACAGCGCTGTCGGAGAAGGTCATAGTGACCTTGACGGTGGAGGAAATACCCTCGGCAGTGCCCTCGTAGGTGCCGGGGATGTACTGACCGGCAGCACCGGAAGTGGAGGCAGAACCGGAAGCGGAATTGCAGGCAGCCAGAGCACCGGCGGTCACACCGCTCATGGCGGCGGCAGCGGCGATCTTGATAAAGCCCTTACGGGAAATCTTGTTCATAGGTGCGCTCTCTTTCTTTTTGTTCTTCTTTGTGTTCCTTCTTATCGTGCAGCAAAGTAAAAGGCACTTTGCGGAATCCTTAACAATTGTAGCGTAGAAGGGTGCTATTTACAATTCGAGTTTTGAATATTATAATTAAGGAAAAACTAATGTATTGCGGGAGGGAGAAAAGCATGAACGAGAGCGCACTGGAAGGCTTTGTAAAGATCGTGGAACTGAACAGCTTTTCTGCGGCGGCAGAGGCACTGTATCTTTCCCAGTCGGCACTTTCGCAGCAGATCCGCACGCTGGAAGGGCAGCTGCAGTTCGAGCTGTTCCAGCACGTGCCCCGCCGGGTGGTGCTGACCCCGGCGGGACAGGATTTTTACCCCAAGGCAAAGCAGCTGGTGGCTCTGTATCAGCAGGCGTTGCGCCACGCCCGCGCGGTGCAACAGCAGGAAAAACCGCCGGAACGGCATCTGGTGATTGCAGGCTGCCATGAGGCAATGCGGATGTTCGCATACGACTTGTTTTCCCTGACAAGTGACTTGTGCCTGCAGTATACCTCCATTCTGGGGTGGTGTGCCAACCGCAGCGAGGTCTGGCGCAGCCTGAAAAAAGGGGAGATGGATCTTTCCTTCCAGCTGGAAAGTGCAGAGTTCTACGCGCAGGGGCTTACCTTTGTGCCGCTGTTCTATATGCCAGAACTTTGCATCCCCATCCACCCGCCCGCTGATATGCCGGTGGGCAGATTGACCTTGGAACAGGCATTGCAATATCGCTGGCTACCCATCAAGGAGATGTACCAGACTGTCTACGAAACAAGCCTGCTGCAGGAGGGAATGGACCGAGGGGTGGAGTTTACGCCGGTGGGCGGTATCCGCAGTGCGGCCTACGGCGACCCGGCACTCAAGATGGTCCCGGCGGTCTATTACCGCAGGCCGGACCTCAGTTTTGTGCGGGTACTGGACTGGGGCAGGGGACACCGCTTCGGCGTTGTGCTGGGGCAAAAGCGCGAGGATCCGGTAGTAATGGCCTACGTCCGCGCCTTGCAGCAACAGCTGCCGTCCCTCTCGGAAAAGCTGTTCGGCTTGAAGCTGGAACCGGTGGAGGAACCATAAAGAAAAGACGAAAACCCTCTCAGGCACCGACAGATGTAGAAAAGCTCCCCCCTCTCGGGGGGAGCTGGCATCGCGCAGCGATGACTGAGAGGGTAAAACAAAGAGCACCTATTGCCCTAAAAAGGCGACAGGTGCTCTTTTTGCAATTATATTGTGATGACAGGTGCTTTAATCCACCACATCCTCGAACTGGCTGTTGTACAGGTCGGCGTAGAAGCCGCCGGCCTCGATCAGCTGGTCGTGGGTGCCCTGCTCCACAATGTCGCCGTCCCGCATCACAAGGATGAGGTCGGCATCGCGGATGGTGGAAAGGCGGTGGGCGATGACAAAGCTGGTGCGCCCCTCCATCAGGCGGTCCATGGCGGTCTGGATGCGCTGCTCGGTGCGAGTATCCACGCTGCTGGTGGCCTCGTCCAAAATCAGGATGCGGTTGTCTGCCAGAATGGTGCGGGCGATGGTAAGCAGCTGCTTCTGCCCCTGACTGACGTTGGAGGCGTCCTCGTTCAGTTCCATCTGGTAGCCGCCGGGCAGGGTGCGGATAAAGTGGTCGGCGTTGGCAGCCTTTGCGGCAGCAATCACCTCTTCATCGGTGGCGTCCAGCCGGCCGTAACGGATGTTCTCCATAATGGTGCCCTTGAACAGCCATGTGTCCTGCAACACCATGCCAAAGCCCTCGCGCAAGGCGCTGCGGTCAAAGTCCCGCACATTGTGGCCGTTCAGGGTGATAGAACCGGCGTCCACATCGTAAAAGCGCATCAGCAGCTTGACCATGGTGGTCTTGCCCGCACCGGTGGGGCCTACGATGGCTACCTTCTGGCCGGGCTGCACCGTGCAGCTGAAGTCGTGGATGACGGTCTTGTCCGGGGTGTAGCCGAAGCGCACATGGTCAAAGGTGACCTGTCCGTCAATGTCGGCAGGGTCGGCACGGCGGGCAGGGTCTGCCAGCTGCTCTTCCTCCGGCTCATTCAAAAACTCGAACACCCGCTCGGCAGCAGCCATGCTTTGCAGCATATTGGACACCTGCGAAAGCTGCTGGATGGGCTGGGTAAAGTTTTTGACATACTGGATAAAAGCCTGAATATCGCCAATGGTGATAACGCCGTTTGCAGCAAAAATGCTGCCCACGATGGCCACTGCCACATAGCCCAGGTTGCCCACAAAGTTCATGATGGGCATCATAAGGCCCGAGAGGAACTGGCTCTTCCATGCGGATTCGTACAGCTTATCGTTGGCGGCGTTGAAGTCTGCCAGTACCACGGCTTCGCGGTTAAACGCCTTGACCACATTGTGGCCGGCGTAGACCTCCTCGACCTGACCGTTGACCACGCCCAGCGTGGCCTGCTGTGCCTTGAAGTACTTCTGGCTGAACTTGACCACCACCAGCACCAGCGCCAGCGATACCGGTAAGATCAGCAGGGCAATCAGGGTCATGCGGGGGCTGATGGAAAGCATCATCACCAGCACACCGATCATGGTGGTAATGCTGGTGATCAGCTGGGTGATGCTTTGGTTCAGGCTCTGGCCCAGTGTGTCCACATCGTTGGTGATGCGGGAGAGCACCTCGCCCACGGTGCGCTTTTCAAAGTACGCCAGCGGCAGACGGTTGATCTTTTCGCTGATCTGGCGGCGGAAATCGTAGCAGACCTTCTGAGAAAGGCCGGTCATCAGCCAGCCCTGAATAAAGCTGAAGGCGCTGCTCAGCAGGTACATCCCCAGCAAAAACAGCAGGATACGGCCGATATACACAAAATCGATGCTGCCGGTGCCACGCAGCCGGGCGATCCAGCCGGTGGCAAGGGCGGTGGTGACCTTTGCCAGCACCTTGGGGCCTGCAATGTTGAAGATGGTGGACAGAACAGCAAACAGCATGGCTGCCGCAAGGGGCAGCTTGTAGTGGCTCATAGTGCGGATGAGCTGCCGCAGCGTGCCTTTAAAGTCCTTGGCGCGCTCGGTGGTGGGACGTCCGGGTCTGGGCATATCACTCACCCTCCTTTTCTGTATTCAGGGTATCCAGCGCCAGCTCCTTCTGGCTCAGCTGGCTGCGGGCGATCTCCTGATATTCCGGGCAGCTGACCATCAGCTGGGCGTGGGTGCCCTTGCCCACCAGCCTGCCTTCGTCCAGTACAAGGATCTGGTTTGCGTGCAGCACGGTGGAAATGCGCTGTGCCACAATGATCACAGTGGCGTTGTCGGTCTGTGCCTTCAAAGCGCGGCGCAGCGTTACATCGGTCTTGTAGTCCAGCGCCGAGAAGCTGTCGTCAAACAGATAGACCTTGGGATTTTTGGCAATTGCCCGGGCAATGGAAAGCCGCTGCTTCTGACCGCCGGATACGTTGGAGCCGCCCTGTGCAATGGGGCTCTGGTAGCCATCGGGCTTTGCCTCGATAAAATCAGTGGCCTGTGCAATGGCGGCGGCCTTGTGCACCTGTGCGTCGGTGATATCCTCGCCGCCGAATTTCAGGTTGCTGTCAATGGTGCCGCTGAACAGCACACCCTTCTGGGGCACATAGCCCAGCAGGTCGTGCAGCTGTGCCTGTGGCATCTCGCGCACGTCAATGCCGTCCACGGTCACCTTGCCGCCGGTCACATCGTAAAAGCGGGGGATCAGGTTGAGCAGGGTGGATTTGCCGCAGCCGGTGGAGCCGATGATGGCGGTGGTCTCGCCGGGCTTTGCGGTAAAGCTGATGTGTTCCAGCGCATCGCTGTCTGCACCGGGGTAACGGAAGCTCACGTCCTCGAACTGCACAACGCCCTGCCAGTCGGTGTGCGCCTGTGCAGCTTTTGCGGTGGCTTCGTCCGGGTCGTGGATGGAGGCTTTGGTGCGGATGACCTCGTCAATACGATCCGCAGCCACACCGGCGCGGGGCAGCATGACGGCCACCATGGCCAGCATCAGGAAGGACATGACGATCTGCATGGTGTAGGTGATAAAGGCAATCATTTCGCCCACCTGCATAGTGCCGGCGTCCATGGCCTTGCCGCCGAACCAGACGATGAGCAGACTGGTGCCGTTCATGATCAGGGTCATAAAGGGCATCATAGCCACCATAGCGTGGTTGGTGAACAGCTGGGTGCCCATCAGCTCCCGGTTGGCCTTGTCAAAGCGCTGCTCCTCAAACTTTTCGCGGCTGAAGGCGCGCACCGGCATGATGCCGGTCAAAATTTCGCGGCTGACCAGATTCAGCCGGTCCACCAGCTGCTGCATCACCTTGAATTTGGGCATGGCAACGCTCATCAGGAAGAGCAGCAGCAACAAAAGCAGTGCCACGTCCAGCACCACGATCCAGGAAAGGCCGGAGCTGCTGCCTACAACGTGCAGCACGCCGCCAATGCCCAGAATGGGCGCGTAGGCCACCATGCGCAGCAGGATGACGCAGACGAACTGCACCTGCTGGATATCGTTGGTGGTGCGGGTGATGAGGGAGGCGGTGGAAAAATTCTCGATCTCCGCATTGGAGAAGCCGATAACGCTGGAGAAGGTCTCCCGGCGCAGGTCGCGGCCGATGGCGGCAGATACCCGGGAGGCAAGGAAGCCCACGGCCACAGCCACGGCCACCATCAGCAGGGTGAGCGCCAGCATCTGGCCGCCCACCCGGAAGAGGTAACCCATCTGCACATCCTGCGCAACGCCCTGCGCCTCGTATTCCAGCTGCACCAGCAGCAAAGACTGGCTTTTCAGGTTTTCTAGCAGGGTGCTGTCCAGCTGGCTCATGGCACCGTCCAGCTGCTTTTGCAGCATACTGCGGTCAAAGCCGGGCATTTGGCTCATGGCGGCAAACTGGCTGCAAACGGTGTCCAGATTCGCTGCCGTGGGGGCAACAGTCTCGGTGTCGGTGTCCGCAGCGGCAGAGGGCATCTCGGCAAGGCCGGTCATGCCCATGCTGTTCTGCCCGGCGGGGGTGTTGGCGGCCTGTGCGGCAGCCATATACAGCACGATGTCCGGGGTGGTCACAGCATCTTCCAGTGCGGTGCGCTCGGCCTCGGTCAGGTCGGAGCGCAGCTGCAACACGCCATCGTCCTGCAGGTAGTACTGGTAGGCGTTTTGCAGCTTCTGCGCATCCTCCTCGCTCATCAGCAGGCTCAGCGCGTCCAGCGTACTCTGGCGCACCGTTTGGGGCAGGGGGCTTTCAATGCCGCCCTGCTGGATGCCGGTGTCCACGATCTTGCTGGTGTAGTCCGGCAGGGCAAGGTCGCAGTACGCCTGCACGAACAGCAGTGCGAACACCACAAGGCAGACCGCCCAGTGCCGGGCCAGCTGCTTAAAGATCTTTGTCATGGTTCGTTTCTCCCTTCGGGTCAATGTTGCGCGCGGCATTTTCCGCAAGAATGGCATCCATCAGCGCGCCGCGCAGCGCGTCCATCTGGGCTACCTGCTCCGGCTCTAACCGTGCCAGCACGCTGGCAAAGTAGTCGCGCAGAGCCTGCTCACACTGGTGGCACAGCTCGTACCCCTTGGGGGTGATGCGCACCAGCGTTTTGCGGCGGTCGGCGGGGTCCGGTTCCCGCACCACAGTGCCGTCCTGCTCCATGAGCCGCAGCCCGCGCGAGACCGCCGGCAGCGGCTGACGAATCTCCCGGGCAAGGTCGGAGACGTAGATGGCACCGTCCTTTCCGTGACAGTTGATGGCGTGCAGCAGGCCTTCCAGCATATTGAAGTGGCATTTGGGGCAATCGGCCAGCGCCGCCCGCATCCCGGCCTTGGATGCCTTGCTCAGCTGCCCGATATAGTGGCACATCCCCTGAAAGCTGGGGGTGCTTGGCTCGGACACGACAGTCCCTCCTCATTTGCATTTTTCAAATACTTAACAACTGTTAAGTATTAACGCCTGATAAGCATATTCCTTTTGCAGCCGGATTGCAAGGGAATAGGGAAATATTAAACAAAAATTCACAAAAAACTTGTAGGTTTTGTCAATGCGCAAACCGGCTCTCGCTGCATAAAAATAAAGGACAGGCAGAAACGGAGGGTGCGGATGGAGCAGGGATTCCAAGTGTTGTTGCAGGTATTCGGCGGATTGGCGCTGTTTTTATATGGAACGGACAGCCTGTGCAGGGCAGTACAGCAGGGAGCGGGCAGGCGTCTGCGCAGTTTGCTGGCGCGGTGCACCGCAAACCCGGCGGCAGGGCTGCTGACCGGTGCGGCGGTAACGGCAGTGCTGCAAAGCAGCTCGGCGGTCACGGTTATGGTCATTGCCTTTCTGGCGGCGGGGCTGTTGCAGCTGCGGCAGGCGGTGCCGGTGGTGTTCGGGGCGAACATCGGCACAACAGTCACGGCACAGCTGCTGGCGTTTCAGGTGGAAGGCTGGCGGTATCTGCTGCTGTTTGGCGGGGTGCTGCTCTGTCTGGCCTGTAAAGGCTGGCGGGGCCGCTGCGTGGGCGAGGCAGTGTTCGGCTTTGGGCTGCTGTTCGAAGGCGTTACGGTGATGCGCAGCGCCATGGAACCGCTGCTGCAAAGCCCTCTGCTCCGGCTGGAGCTTGCCCGGGTGCAGCAAAGTCCCATGCACGGGCTGCTGGCGGGCGTCTGCATGACCTTAACGGTGCAAAGCAGCTCTGCCACAGTGGCGCTGCTGCAAAGCATGGCGGCGCAGCCCGGGGCAGACGGCGTGCACAGCCTGCTGGGGCTGACGGCGGCCATTCCCATTTTGCTGGGGGATAACATCGGCACCACCATCACGGCGGTGCTTGCCGCCATCGGGCAGGGAAGAGACGCCAAGCGGGTGGCGGCAGCCCACGCCATTTTTAACCTGAGCGGAGCGGCGGTGTGCTGCGCACTCTTGCAGCCCTTTGCGGCGCTGGTGCGGCTGTGCTCGCCCGCAGGGGTGGAGTGCGCCGTGATCGCCCGGCAGATCGCCAACGCACACACCTTATTCAACGTACTGTGCGCGCTGGTGTGGCTGCCCCTGACCGGGCAGATGGTGCGGCTGGTCTGCGCGCTGCTGCCCGATAAAAAACGACCGCAAGAACGGTTGTAAACCGGAGCGGGGAATGGTATACTGAAGCAGATGATACTATTATATATAAAGGATGGAATGCAATGAAACGGAAAATCGGCAGGCTGTGCATGGTGCTGGGTGCTGTGCTGATCTTATGCGCCGCCGGGTTGCTGGGCTACAACCGGTGGGATGCCGCCCGGGCAGAAAAGGCTTCGCAGGAAGTATTGGGCGAGCTGGAGCAGACCATGCAAAAGACCATTACGGAGCACCAGCAGGAAAATGAGACTGCAGCCCCGCAGCCGGTGCTGGACCCGACGCAGGAGATGACCACCGTGGAGGTGGAAGGGCGGGACTACATCGGGGTGCTTTCCATCCCGGCGGTAGAACGGGAGCTGCCGGTGATGGCGCAGTGGAGCTACGCCGGGCTGAAGATCGCCCCCGGGCGGTACAGCGGCACCACCTATGGCGATGATCTTGTGATCTGCGGCCACAACTACGCAATGCACTTCAGCCCCATCAAGTGGCTGGCCATCGGCAGCTCGGTCTATTTTACGGATGCAGACGGTCTGCGCTGGAGCTATGAGGTGGAGAGCGTGGAGACTTTGCGCCCCACCCAGATCGAGGAGATGACCACCGATACCGAGACGGACAACTGGGATCTGACCCTGTTCACCTGCACCTCCGGCGGCGGTTCCCGCTACGCGGTGCGCTGTGTGCGGACAGGCTACCCCGTCCGTGTGACGGACGCGGCAGAATAATGCTTTGCACAGCAGGATGATTTGGAAGGGCTTCCGCTTTGCTCTAGCCATTATCAGCGGAAAATTTATTTTTAATTTCGGGATAGCGGAGCGTCTGCGGACGCTCCGCTATCCCATTTTCACAGGAGGGGGTCGTGACGGAAAACGGCAGCTCCAGCGCCTGTTTCCTGCGGAAATGCGGCGCTGCGGGGACTGCCAAAGACCTGATTTCCGAGGAAAATGGCCGTGTACAGCGTGAGCAGACTGGGGAGCATACGCTGTTTTTTACGCAAAAAATCCGCAAAAACCTTTGAAAGTCCTTTTTATGGTATCTAAATTATGCGATACTGTGTTCACCGGGAAAGCCCCGGAACAAAACAGAAACACAGGAGGGAAACACCATGAAGGATTTTGAGTTGCGTTATGTGGGCAGTCATGTGGAGGTATACACCGGCAGTGGTGTGTTCCTGTTTTCGGCCGACACAGTGCGGGAGGCCATGGAAGAGCTGGCCGGGTAAGCGGCGGCATATCGCATCTGGGAAAGCTGAATGTAAAATGTATGTAAAATAACGGAAATCTTTTTGTTTGCCGCCCGGAAATATGTTGCGGAATGTGTAAAAAAAGTAACTTTCCTGTAAAATAAACCTTGTTGAGACGCCCCCTTTGATGGTATAATAAAAGTAAGCGGCTTCCGGAACAGGGCAGGCGTTGCGCGTGCCCTGTTCCGGCGGCTGTGTGCTGTAAAGGATTAAAAGGGAAGTTTCATATTAGGAGTATCGTTATGGATATCACACACATTACCTCTCTGCTGGGCGGCGTTGCGCTGTTCCTGTACGGCATGTCCATCATGGGCGCCGGTCTGGAAAAGCTGGCAGGCGGCAAGATGCAGGGCGTATTGCAAAAGCTTACCTCCTCTACCATCAAAGGCGTGATCTTCGGCACACTGATCACCGGCGTCATCCAGTCGTCGGCTGGTACGGTGGTTATTTGTGTCGGTCTGGTCAACTCCGGTATCATGACACTGACGCAGTCGGTAGGCGTGATCATGGGTGCAAATATTGGTACTACGGTAACAGGTCAGTTGATCCGCATGGCGGATATCTCAGGCGACAGCCTGTGGCTGACCTTGATCCAGCCCAAGACCTTTGCCCCCGTGGTGGCGTTTATTGGCTGCATTTTTTATGTGTTCCTGCGCAATGCCAAAAAGAAGAATATCGGCCAGATCATGCTGGGCTTCGGCATTCTGTTTACCGGCATGAGCCTGATGGATACCGGCGTTGCTCCCCTGCGGGAGAGCGCCGTCTTTCAGAATCTGTTCGTCACCATGACCAACCCCATTCTGGGCGTTCTGGTGGGCGTGGTGGTCACCGTGATCATCCAGTCCTCCTCCGCTTCGGTGGGTATTCTGCAGGCACTGTCCAGCACAGGGCTTGTCACCTTCAGCTCTGCCATTCCCATCATTCTGGGTGCGCATATCGGTACGGCGTTCACCCCGTTGCTCACCATCGGCGGCTCCTCCAAGGATGGTAAGCGGGCAGCGCTCATCCACCTGTACTTCAACGTCATCGGCAGTGTGATCCTGCTGGCGCTGATCTATGCGGTGCAGTTCACCATCGGCATCCCCATGTGGGGCGATGTGATGAACAAGAGCTCCATTGCAAACATCCATACCTTGTCCAGCGTATGCGCCATGCTGCTGTTCCTGCCTTGCAGCGGAGTGCTGAGCCGCTTGGCGATGCTCACGGTGCCCAGTAGCGTGGAGGAAGCACAGGAGCTGAGCATGCCGGTGCTGGACGAGCGTCTGTACAAGAGCCCGGCAGTGGCCTTGCAGCAGGCGAAGAATGCGGTGATCAAGATGTCCCGCCGCGCCGCCCGCAACGTGGGTCTGGCCGCGCCGCTGCTTTTGAAGATGGACGAGGAGACCGTGAGCGCCATTAAGGTGCGCGAGAACCTGATCGACCGCATGGAGGTGGAGATCACCAACTATCTGATCAAGCTGACCGATCAGGAGCTGGGCGACGACGAGAGCCACGCGGTGACCGAGTTGCTGAACTTTGTTACCGAGTTCGAGCGCATTGGCGACTATGCCGTGAACATCATGGAAAAGGCCGAGGAGCTGTACGACAAGGAAGCCAGCTTCAGCGAGAGCGCCAAAAAGGAACTGCAATTGCTGGATGCCGCATTGGAGCGCATTCTGGTTCTGACGGACGAGGCCTTTGAAAACGATGATGTCCAGAAGGCTGCACAGGTGGAGCCGCTGGAGGAGATCATTGACGTGATGGTGGAGCGCCTGCGCGACCAGCACATCCTCCGTCTGAAGGACGGGATCTGCTCCATCGACACTGGCGTGGTGTTCCTTGATGTGCTGAACAACGCTGAGCGTATCTCCGACCACTGCTCCAACATTGCAGTGCGCATGGTGGGCATGGAGGCCGGCGATGATTACGACTCTCACACCCTGAAAAACATCATGCACCACAGCCCCAGCAAGGACTATATGCTGGAGTACGAGCAGTGCCGCAAGGAATACCTTGTGCCGCTGGAAGAAATGGAAGCCTGAATCATATAAATGCAATGAGCCGCTGCACGATGTGCAGCGGCTCGTTGCATTTACTCCCCCAGATCCTCCAGCAGCAGGTCCAGCTCCCGGGGGCTGTTGACCACAAGCCCGCGCTT
>ENA-ORRX01000531-ORRX01000531.1-human-gut-metagenome-genome-assembly--contig:-NODE-531-length-12805-cov-46.3551_pt1 | contig 12805 bp, 9 predicted proteins | sample MGYA00242186_ERZ509153 | MGnify/ENA primary metagenome ERZ509153 (study PRJEB26280, sample SAMEA2338643) | human gut metagenome | biome: human gut; feature: human-associated habitat; material: faeces... | reverse complement strand
GTAATGCAGGAAATACCGGAAGGTTCCGACATTCTCTTCCTGACCAACGCTGCCTATATTCAGAACTTTGACAAGACTCCAACGGCTAAATCAGCCAATCCAGACTTGATCATTCAATGCATCGAGGTAAAGAAAAGGCACAACTCAGTCGGAGTCAAGATTGTACAATATCACAAGAGTCCACTGCTGATAGAGACCCACGATAGGGCTACAGAAGCAATGGCTAAGACAAGAAAGGAATTTCATCAGAAAAACAAATAAATGTTTAGGGCCATTTTCCGGTCATTAAGGTCATGGTCATTAAGGTCATTAAGGATTTCAACTTCTCTATTCTGGTAACACATTAGCGCTTTTTGATAACACATTTGTAACACACATGGATGATTTCTCAATACACCAAATTCATAACATATTGATTAGCAGCTATTTACGAAAAGAGTACATAAAAGAGGAATAAGTGATAAAATATATTTAAAAACAAAAAAGAACAACAGAGATAAGTGCCTATAAATAAGCAGCTTACTACCATTGTTCTCCCATGCTAATTTTGTACAAATAAGTTTCATTTTGCTTATTATAGTGATTCCGTTGGGGTTCGAACCCAAGACCCACAGCTTAGAAGGCTGTTGCTCTAATCCAACTGAGCTACGGAACCAACACTTTTCAAAACGCAAACTAGCTAACCAATATAGCAATTAGCCACTTTTCTTATTTGCGGCTGCAAAGGTACATATATTTTTTGAATACACCAAACTTTTTCTCACTTTTTTCTTTTTTTATGCTTAAATATCGCAAAAAATAACTACCTTTGCATCCGTTAGGAGCAAGAAACAGCATTCTGACCCCGAAAGAGAAGAGATTTTTATAACGCATATTCAAACATAAAACATACGCAAATGAAAAAGTTAATCTTTTCAGTAGCCCTGCTCTCAGCAGCACTCTCTGCCAGCGCAGAAGAACATCCGCTCTGGATGCGCTACCCAGCCATCTCGCCCGATGGCACTACCATCGCCTTCGCTTATAAAGGCGACCTCTACAGTGTTTCTGTCAACGGCGGTGAAGCACGACAGCTCACAACCCATGCAGCCTTCGATTCGCATCCTGTATGGAGCCCTGACAGCAAGAAAATTGCCTTCCAGTCTAACCGCGAAGGAAGTCTTGACATCTTTGTAATCGATGCAAAAGGCGGTGCTCCTACCCGACTCACCACCAACAGCGGCAGCGAAACACCTATCGCCTTTGCAGACAACGACCATGTGCTCTACTCTGCCAGTCTGCAGCCTACAGCCCAGAGCATCATCTTCGGCGACAACACATTCCCACAAGTATATAAGGTAAGCACCAAGGGCGGAAGACCGGAACTCTTCTCTACCCTCACCATGGAGAATATCAGCATCGCCAAGAACGGCGACATTCTCTACCACGACAAAAAGGGATACGAAGACCCTTGGCGCAAACACCAGAAATCACCTATCGCTCGCGACATCTGGCTGAAGAGTAACGGAAAGTTTGCCAAGCAGACTACCTTTGCCGGCGAAGACCGCTCGCCAGTATGGACATCAGACGAAAAATCATTCTTCTATCTGAGCGAGCAGGACGGCACATTCAATATCTACCGCCGCAGCCTCAACAGTTCGAGCGACAAGCAGATTACCCACCACAAAGGCAATCCGGTAAGATTCCTCACAGCATCCAGCGCCGACCTGCTCTGCTACGGATATGATGGCGAAATCTACACCGTGAAAGAAGGTGGAGAGCCTCAGAAGGTGAACATCTCCATTACAACAGATAATGATGCTCCAAGCCTCGTACGTCAGATTAAAAGCTGGGGAGCTACGGAGATTTCCGTTTCGCCAGACGCCAAGGAAGTGGCTTTCGTGATGCATGGCGACGTATACGTAACTTCTGTAGAATACACCACTACCAAGCGCATTACCGACACACCGCAGCAGGAGCGCGACCTGAGCTTCTCGCCAGACGGCAGAGCCCTGGTCTATGCAGCCGAGCGCAACGGCGTATGGCAGATTTACCAGTCTAAGATCAAGAACGAGAAAGAGAAGAACTTCACCTACGCTACCGACATCGAGGAAGAGCAGCTGGTGAAAACAGGTATTACATCGCAGTATCCTCAATATTCTCCTGACGGCAAGGAAGTGGCTTTCTTCGAAGACCGTGCAGCACTCCGCATCGTCAATCTGAAATCGAAGGAAATCCGCACCGTGCTCGATGGCAAATACGTCTACTCTTACAGCGATGGAGATATCGCTTTCGAATGGTCGCCAGACAGCAAATGGCTCCTTTCAACCTATATCGGCAACGGCGGCTGGAACAACCAGGATATTGCGCTGGTAAAGGCTGACGGCAAAGAGGTTCACAACCTGACCAATTCCGGCTACAGCGACAGCAACGGCAAATGGGTGCTCGGCGGCAAGGCAATGCTCTTCCAGAGCGACAGAGCCGGCTACCGCAGTCATGGAAGCTGGGGAGCAGAAGACGATGCCTACATCATGTTCTTCGACCTGGACGCCTACAACCGCTTCAACATGAGCAAGGAAGAAATAGAACTGGCTGACGCCAACAAGGACGAAAAGGAGAAGAAGGAAGACGAGAAGAAGGAAGAGGCTAAAAAGAAGGCTGACGAAAAGCAGAAGAAGACCGGAAAGATAGAGGTGGAAAAGGTAAAGCCACTGGAGCTGGACATCGAAAACTGCCGCGACAGAATCGTACGCCTCACCGCAAACTCTTCGCACATGGGCGATGCTGTACTCTCTAAAGACGGCGACAAACTCTACTACCAGGCAGCCTTCGAGGATGATTACGACCTCTGGCAGCACGACCTGAAGGACGGCTCTACCAAGCTCGTGATGAAGGGCGTAGGTCAGGGCAACCTGCAGACCGACAAGGATGTGAAGAACCTCTTCATCTGCAACGGAAGCAGCATCAAGAAGGTGGATCTGAGCGGATTCAGCACCAAGGACATCAGCTTTGAGGCTAACTTCAACTATAAGCCAGCCGAAGAGCGCCAGTATCTCTTCGACCACATATGGCGACAGGTGAAAGACAAGTTCTACGACCCTAAGATTCATGGTGTTGACTGGGAAGGTTACCGCAAAACCTATGAGAAGTTCCTGCCTTACATCAACAACAATTTCGACTTCCAGGAGATGTTGAGCGAAATGCTTGGCGAGTTGAACGCTTCGCATACAGGAGCCCGCTACTACGCTTCGAACAGCGCGCTTACCACCGCCAACCTGGGAGTATTCTTCGACCCTCAGTATCAGGGCGACGGTCTGAAGATTCAGGAGATTATCAAGCGTGGTCCTTTCGATGTGAAGAATACGGGCGTTACAGCCGGCAGCATCATCGAGAGCATCGACGGCGAGGAGATTAAAGCCGGAATGGACTACTTCCCATTGCTCGACGGAAAGGTTGGCAAGAATGTACGTCTCGGCATCAGAAACGCCAAGGGCAAGAAGATGGAGGTTACGGTGAAGGCTATCTCTCAGGGCAAACTCAACAACCTGCTCTACAAGCGATGGGTAGACCGCAACCGCGCTTTCGTTGACAGCATTTCGGGCGGACGCATCGCTTATGTTCACGTTAAGGCGATGGATTCGGAGAGTTTCCGCACCGTTTACAGCGAACTGCTGAGCGACAAGAACCGAAACAGAGACGCTGTAATCGTAGACGAGCGCCATAATGGTGGCGGCTGGTTGCACGATGATCTCTGCACCCTGCTCAACGGCAAGCAGTATCAGGAGTTTGTACCTCACGGTAAGGTAGTTGGCCGCGATCCATTCAACAAATGGGTGAAGCCATCTTGCGTCATGATCTGCGAGAACGATTACAGCAACGGTCACGGTTTCCCATGGGTTTACAAGGAACTCGGAATCGGCAAGCTGATTGGAGCTCCTGTAGCAGGAACCATGACAGCCGTATGGTGGGAAACGCTGATGGACAACACGCTGGTATTCGGTATTCCTCAGGTAGGCTGCCGCGACATGCGTGGCGTGTTCGGCGAGAACACCCAGCTGAACCCAGACATCGAGGTTTACAACAGTCCGGAAGATTTCATCAATGGCCATGATACCCAGCTCGAAAGAGCCGTAAAGGAAATGATGAAGAAATAAACAGAACGCCCTGCAGGGGTCCAGAAGCCAAACCGCTTTTGTCCTTTGCAGGGCGATTTGTTTTTGTATCTGACAACATTATTTATTAAACCTTATTAACCCACAATATCGGCGAAAAACCTTCTGTCATGACATAAAACCCTCTAAATCTTTACTTTTTTTCTTGAAAAGGGCGAAAAAGCAAGTGAAAAAGCCATAAAATAAAAAAAAATGAGTATCTTTGCAGAAGATAAGCTGCACTCGGCAATTTGAAAGCAAGCTTTCATTGCGCTCGTTTGCATTATCTTTGCAGAAGATAAAAAACAAGATTATGGGATTATTCGGATTATTCAGCAACAAAAAGAAGGAAACTCTCGATAAGGGACTTGAAAAAACCAAGGAGAGTGTGTTTGGCAAACTGGCGCGCGCCGTTGCCGGAAAGTCTACCGTCGATGATGATGTGCTCGACGATCTCGAAGAGGTACTCATCACTTCAGACGTAGGTGTAGAAACCACGGTCAAGATTATCCGCCGCATCGAAGAACGTGTGGCCCGCGATAAATATGTTTCAACCAGCGAGCTCAACCGCATTCTGCGCGAGGAAATCGCCATTCTCCTCTCCGAGAATCACAGCGATGACCTGGCAGACTGGGAACTTCCTGCCGACCATAAGCCTTACGTTATCCTCGTAGTAGGCGTAAACGGCGTGGGCAAGACAACCACCATCGGCAAGCTGGCTTACCAGTTTAAGAAGGCTGGCAAGAAGGTTGTTCTGGGAGCTGCCGACACCTTCCGTGCCGCTGCCGTAGAGCAGATTTGCATCTGGGGCGAGCGCGTGGGTGTGCCTGTAGTGAAACAGCAGATGGGAAGCGACCCGGCAAGCGTGGCGTTCGACACCCTGCAGAGCGCCAAGGCAAACGGCGCCGACGTGGTGCTCATCGATACGGCAGGCCGACTGCACAACAAGGTGAACCTGATGAATGAGCTCAAGAAAATAAAGGAAGTGATGAAGAAGGTAATGCCTGAAGCACCAGACGAGGTAATGCTCGTGCTCGACGGAAGTACCGGACAGAATGCATTCGAACAGGCTAAGCAGTTCTCTGCCGTAACCAACATTTCTTCGCTTGCTATCACCAAGCTCGACGGAACCGCAAAGGGCGGCGTTGTCATCGGCATCAGCGACCAGCTCAAGGTGCCTGTAAAATACATCGGACTGGGCGAAGGTATGGAAGATCTGCAGCTCTTCAACAAGACAGAATTCGTAGACTCGCTCTTTAAAAATTAGAAAATGAAGAAAAATCAGATAGATATTATTACCCTGGGCTGCTCGAAGAATCTCGTAGACAGCGAGTTGCTGATGAAGCAGTTTGAGGCAAACGGCTACCATTGCGTTCACGATTCCAAGCGCCCTCAGGGCGAGATAGCCGTCATCAATACGTGCGGATTCATCGAGGATGCAAAGCAGGAAAGCATCGACACCATCCTGGAGTTTATCCAGGCTAAGGAAGAAGGCCGACTCAGAAAGCTCTACGTAATGGGCTGCCTCTCGCAGCGCTACCAGAAGGAACTGGAAGAAGAAATGCCCGAAGTGGATAAGTTCTACGGCAAATTCAACTACAAGCAGCTTCTGCAGGAACTCGGCAAGGCGGAAGTTTCATCCTGCAACGGCCAGCGCCATCTCACTACTCCGCGCCATTATGCCTACATCAAGATAGCCGAGGGCTGCAACCGCCACTGTGCCTACTGCGCCATTCCTATCATCACCGGCAAGCACGTTTCCCGTCCGAAGGAAGAGATTCTGCAGGAGGTGCGCGAACTGGTAGCTGAAGGCGTAAAGGAGTTCCAGATTATCGCTCAGGAACTCACCTACTATGGTGTAGATATTGACGGCAAGCATCATATTACCGAACTCATCAGCGAGATGGCTGATATTCCTGGCGTGAAATGGATTCGCCTGCATTACGCTTATCCGAACCAGTTCCCAATGGATCTTCTGGACGTGATGCGCGAGAAGCCAAACGTATGCAAATATCTCGACATTGCCCTCCAGCACATCAGCGACCACATGCTCACCAGCATGCATCGCCACGTAACGAAACAGGAAACCATCAATCTGCTGAAGGCCATCCGCGAACGCGTGCCAGGCATTCACATCCGCACTACGCTGATGGTTGGTTTCCCAGGCGAGACAGATGAGGATTTCCACGAGCTCCTCGACTTTGTACGCGAACAGAGATTTGAGCGCATGGGCGCCTTTGCCTACTCTGAGGAAGAAGGAACCTACAGCGCCACCCACTACGAAGACAACGTGCCTGCCGAGGTAAAGCAGCGCCGTCTGGACGAACTGATGATTCTGCAGCAAGACATCAGCTCTGAGATTGAGGCTGATAAGGTGGGCAAAACCATGACCGTTATCATCGACCGCAAGGAAGGCGATTACTACATCGGACGAACAGAGTTCTGCTCTCCGGAAGTAGACCCTGAGGTTCTGATCCGTGCCGATGAGAAGCGTCTGCGTGTGGGTTGTTTCTATCAGGTAGAAATTACTGCAAGCGAGGAATTTGACCTCTATGGCAAGGTGGTGAAATAATCATTCTCTCCCCCATAGCCTGGAGTTTTAGAAATTTTGACTACATATTAAATAAATATGAACAATAAGGAATACATCGCTGAACTGGCTCAGCAAACCGGCTATTCGCAGGAAGACACCCAGAAGTTGGTGCGCAAGGCGATAGACGCTATGATTGCCGAGTTTGAGGATGGAGAAGCTGTCTCTATCCCCAATTTTGGCACCTTCGAAGTGAAGAAGCGCATGGAGCGAGTGGTGGTTAATCCTACTACCAAGAAGCGCCAGCTAGTGCCGCCTAAGTTGGTGTTGGGTTTCCGACCGGTTGCTTCGGTCAAGGAAAAACTAAAGAATGGAGGGGATGAGCAATGAGCAAATTCAGTTTAAATACACTCGGAAAACTGCTGGCAGATAAGAGCGGTCTGAGCCAGGTGGAAGCAGAACTCTTCATCCGGAAGATGTTTGATGTGTGCAACCAGGGACTCGAAGCCGACAAGCAGGTGAAGATAAAATGGCTGGGCACCTTTAAGGTACAGGCCACGAAAGACCGTGAAAGCATCAATGTGAACACGGGCGAGCGCTTCACCATTGAAGGCAGAGACAAACTCACCTTCACGCCTGACAACATCCTGAAAGAAATCGTGAACAAGCCATTCGCCCAATTTGAAACGGTGGTGGTAAATGACGGCGTAGATTTCGATGAAATAGATGAGAAGTTTGGAGAAGAACAGACAGAAGATGCTCCTGCACAAGTAATCGATTTTCTGGACGAAGAAAAAACTGCAACTCCAAATCCGGAGGCTGTCGTAAACGGATCTGAAAAGGAAAAGGAAAAAGAAGCCGAAGACGAACTGGCAAAGCAAATTGCTATTGAACAAGCTAAACTGGAAAGATTAAAACAAGCTCAACTGGAGCAGGAAAGAATACAGAAAGAAAAGCAAGAGCAGGAAAGGCTGGAACAGGAAAGACTTGAGCAGGAGAAACTTGAACAGGAAAGACTGGAACAAGAAAGACTTGAGCAAGAAAGACTTGAGCAGGAGAAACTTGAGCAGGAAAGACTGGAGCAGGAAAGACTGGAGCAGGAAAGACTGGAGCAAGAGAAGCTTGAATTAGCCCAGCAACAGCAAGCCCTGAAAGCAGTTGTTGAACCTGCAGTACCTGCATCAGATGAATCTGAAGAAGAAGAAGAGGAGGAAGAAGAATCTTCCAATTCTCATCATATTGTTATTCCTCGCTATCTGGTCGTTGCAGTCTGTCTCATCGTAGTAGCTTTGATTGGCGGAATGGGATGGTTTGCCTTCAACTATGGTCAGATGACTGCCCAGCGCGATCATCTAGCCATGCAGCTAAACCAGTATCATCAGGCTCCAGCCAAGAAAGTCCCAGCCAAACCAGTTGCCGCCCCACTCTCTCAGGAACAGAAACTCCGCCAGAAAGCGATGGAAGACAGCATCCGTATGGCTAAAACTGCAGAAGCAGTAAAACTGGCTGAAAATTCGGATGAGGAAAGTGCTAACGCAGAAAAGGCTAAGCAGGCTGAAGCAAAAGCTAAGGCAGAAGCGAAAGAAAAGGCTAAAGATAAAGCCGAAGAAAAGGCTGCTTCGAAAATAGCATCATCCCAGTATGATAAGGATGCTCGCGTACGCACGGGAGCTTACCGAATCATAGGAGTTGCCCAGACCGTTACGGTTGGCGCCGGTCAGACCCTCGAACAGATCAGCACCCGCTATTTAGGTTCCGGCATGGAATGCTACGTAGAAGCCCTGAATGGTACAAGCACCGTAAAGGCCGGACAGAAAATCAAGATTCCGAAACTGGAATTGAAGAAGAAAAAGAAATAAAAAATACAAAACAAAAAATCGCCCTGTAAGAGCAAATGTAATTTTGCACTTACAGGGCGACATTGTTTTATGTTAACATTACTTGCCCAACACTTCATCAAGCAAAGTGTAGAAAGCAGGATCCTCACCAACAATAGTCTTGATAATCTTACCGTTAGCATCAATCACAATCTTTGTAGGGAACCCCTGAACAGCGTAGTCGCTGAGAACCTTACTGTCCTTCGGATTGTAAACATGAATCCATGGCAACTGGTGCTTCTCAACAGCAGCCTTCCACTTAGCCTCTGTATCATTACAATCTACACCAAGAATTTCAAACTTGCCCTTGTACTTCTCGTAATACTCCTTCATCTTAGGCATTCCCTTGATGCACCATCCGCACCATGAACCCCAGAAGTCGAGAACTACAATCTTGCCGCGAAGACTGGAAAGCTTGAAATCATTTCCCTTAATATCCTTCAGCGTGAAGTCAGGAGCCTCAACACCGGCAGCCTGCACCTTCTTAGCCTTCTCCTCAGCCTCAGCACGCTTCTTAGCCATATCAATCATTGGCTGGTAGAAAGCCTTCATTCTGCCGTTCTTCACATTCTCAGAGAGCAAGCCCAGCAGTTTCTCCATCTTGCTGACATCATCAAACTGCTCTATGATAGTAGCACAAGCCTCATAATCAGGATGCTGTTTTACGAAATCGAAAATCTTATCGTCCTTTGCCTTTTGCAGGGCAGGAGCCTTCTGCTCATACTCTGCCATGATGGTCTGCTGGGTCTCACCATTCTTGATTCTCTGGTTCAGGGAAGCTTCGTAATCTCTCAACTCCTTATTAGCATTCTCCAGCAGAACATCTACTTCATGATACTGCTGATAGAACTTAGAACCCGAAATATCAAAGCGGGTCTTTGCATCGCCCTTAACTTCAGCCTTCTCGCCAGGAACACAAGGCAGGTTGAACATAAACAGACCTGCACCACGATAAGCTTCAGGTGAGAGGAAAACGTATCCGGCTGCCTTATCAAGGTTTGCAGAATAGGTAAACTTGCCATTCTTCACCAAAACCGTATCCATCTTAACATTTCTGCCCTTGTAAACAAGTACAGAATCGGAATTGAAATTCTTCAAATCCACCTTCAACTGGAAGTTGCTCTTCTGAGCCATCGCAACGGTTGATGCAAGCATCAGAGCCGCAGATAAAATCGCTGTTTTCATTTTTCTTTTATTATATTTATTCTGATTACACCTTATTATATATAGGGAACGAAGAACGCCTGGTTCGTCGTCATCCTTATTCTTCATACTCGGTAGTATCCTCAATACCCGCCTCGGCCAAAGCCTCCTTGCGCTCAACGCAGGTTCCGCATTTGCCACAATGCTTCTCTCCGCCTTTATAGCAGCTCCAGGTTTCAGCATAGTCAATGCCCAACTTCTTACCTATCTCCGCAATCTGCCCTTTGGTAATATTCGTATAAGGAGCCACCACGCGCACATCGACGAACGTTCCTGCTTCGGCAGCCTCATCAATCGCCTTGATAAACTCCGGACGGCAGTCTGGGTAAATCGTATGATCGCCACCATGGTTAGCGATGAAAACTTTCTTCAGATTATTACTCTCAGCAATGCCGATGGCAATGCTCAGCATGATTCCATTACGGAAAGGAACCACCGTACTCTTCATATTGTCAGCAGCATAATGACCCTCAGGAATTGCATCGGCACCTTCAAGAAGAGAACTCTTGAAATACTGATGCATGAAACCCAAATCTATCGTAATATGCTTAATTCCCAAACGCTCACAATGCATCTTGGCGAAAGGAATTTCACGCTCGTTATGATTACTTCCATAGTTAAAACTAATGCCGAGCGCAATCTCGTCTTTCTTATCGTAGAGCAGCGTGATGCTATCCATGCCACCGCTCACAATGATTACTGAATCCTTCATTTTACTTTGAATTTTGAATTTTGAACTGTATGATTACTTTTTACTTCACCCGAACAAACAGCGGAATGCTTCTTCCACCTTCCTTACGGGATGAATTTCTATCTTATATTTTTTATGGTCGAAACCATGATTGTTGTATTTCGGGATGATGATATGCTGGAATCCCAGTTTCTCAGCCTCAGCAATACGCTGCTCGATGCGGCTCACCGGACGGACTTCACCGCTCAGACCTACCTCGCCTGCCATACACCAGCCTTGCTCGATAGGTGTGTCAACATTGCTGCTCAATACGGCTGCCAACACACTCAAGTCCATGGCAGGATCGGTTACTCTCAATCCTCCGGCAATATTCAGGAACACGTCCTTCTGCATCAGCTTGAACCCCACACGTTTCTCTAGAACCGCCAGGAGCATGTTCAAACGGCGCTGGTCAAAACCCGTTGCCGAACGCTGCGGAGTTCCATAGGCTGCTGTTGAAACCAAAGCCTGCGTCTCTACCAGGAACGGACGGACACCCTCGATGGCTGCGCTGATGGCAACACCCGAAAGCCCGTCATGATCTTCAGTAAGCAGCAACTCTGAAGGATTGCTCACCTGTCGGAGTCCGCCTTGCATCATCTCGTAGATTCCCAACTCTGAAGTACTTCCGAATCGGTTTTTGATGCTTCTCAAGATGCGGTACATGTAATGCTGGTCGCCCTCAAACTGAATCACCGTATCTACGATGTGCTCCAGAATCTTTGGTCCGGCAAGCGTTCCCTCCTTATTAATATGTCCTATCAGAATAACCGGAATGCCACTCGTCTTGGCAAAACGGAGCAGGGAGGCTGCACACTCGCGAACTTGGGAAACAGATCCTGGCGAACTGTCTACTTCTTCCGTAGCGATAGTTTGGATAGAATCTATAACTATCAGCTGTGGAGCCACTTCCTGGATATGGCTGAAGATTTTCTCCAACTGTGTTTCACAGAGAACCGTAATATGATCAAAGGCTCCTTCTGATGAAAGAGAAGCCGTTTTCAGAGTGTCCGCAGAAGAACCCTCTCTGAGCATCGCCTGTCCTTTAGCCAACCGGTCGGCACGGAGTTTAATCTGATGGGCACTCTCCTCTCCGCTCACATACAGGATGCGGCGGTCAGTCATGTTCAGAATAGTCTGCAAGGTGAGCGTACTCTTACCGATTCCCGGTTCACCGCCCAGGAGCGTAATGCTGCCAGGGACCATTCCACCACCCAGCACACGGTTCAGCTCCTCGTCCCTCATATCGATGCGCGGTTCATCAATCGCAGAAATATCGCGAAGTTTCATCGGCGCAGCATCATGCTCGCTGTGCTGCCCGCCAAACATCGTGGCAGCCCCACCATGACGCATGGTCATTCCGGCATTCTTCGCAGCCTGCGATCCGGAATCAGCAGCAATACGAATTTCCTTAAATGTATTCCATTGTCCGCAGCTAGGACATTTGCCCATCCATTTGGCACTTTCCTGTCCGCAATTGCTGCACACAAAAGCAATCTTATCTTTCGCCATTTTATCTCATTTATATGTAATAACGTTTTAACTGCGCACAAAGGTACTATTTATTATCGAAAAATCCAAAAAAAAAGTAATTTGTTAAGAATATATTTCATTTCTCTCCATTTTGTTTAACAAATCAGGCAGAAGGAAGCGCAAAACACGAATTTTGCAAACCCGATATAGCAAACAGACGATTTCATCTACTAAAAATCATAAAAACCGCTACTATATTTTGCTGATTCAAATATAATTTGTATCTTTGCCTTCGGTTTTTGAAACCAGCAGAAAGGTTTAGAACAATAAATTAGTACATAAACTAAATAAAATTTAGGTAAAATGAAAATTGAAGATTTTAACTTTGCCGGTCACAAGGCAATCGTGCGCGTTGACTTCAACGTGCCATTGGATGAAAATGGTAATGTAACAGACGACACTCGTATCCGCGGTGCCCTTCCTACATTGAAGAAGGTACTTGCAGACGGCGGTGCGCTCATCATGATGAGCCACATGGGTAAGCCAAAGGGCAAGGTTAAACCAGAGCTTTCTCTCTCTCAGATTGTTAAGAACGTATCAGACGCTCTCGGCGTAGACGTTAAGTTCGCTAAGGACTGCGGTAACGCTGATGCTGAGGCAGCTGCCTTGAAGCCAGGTGAGGCTCTCTTGCTCGAGAACCTCCGCTTCTATCCTGAAGAGGAAGGCAAGCCAGTTGGCGTTGAGAAGGGTACTCCAGAATTCGATGCTGCTAAGGCTGAGATGAAGGAGCGTCAGAAGAAGTTCGCTGCCAAGTTGGCTTCTTACGCTGACGTATATGTAATGGACGCATTCGGTACAGCTCACC
>ENA-ORRX01000524-ORRX01000524.1-human-gut-metagenome-genome-assembly--contig:-NODE-524-length-12899-cov-4.78947_pt1 | contig 12899 bp, 8 predicted proteins | sample MGYA00242186_ERZ509153 | MGnify/ENA primary metagenome ERZ509153 (study PRJEB26280, sample SAMEA2338643) | human gut metagenome | biome: human gut; feature: human-associated habitat; material: faeces... | reverse complement strand
TACGGAAATCGGCTGGGATGCTTACGAAACCTGCTCCCGCTGCGACTATACCACCCGCAAAGAGCTGCCCGCACTGAACCATGCTCTGGAGCAGCACGAAGCGCAAGCTCCCACCTGTACGGAAATCGGCTGGGATGCTTACGAAACCTGCTCCCGCTGCGACTATACCACCTATACAGAGCTACCCGCGCTGAACCATGATTTGGTGCGTCACGTAGCGCAAGCCCCCACCTGCACAGAAAAGGGCTGGGCTTACGATACCTGCTCCCGTTGTGACTATACCACCCGCAAAGAACTGCCCGCATTGAACCATGATTATCAGGCTGTTACCGTAGAGCCTACCTGTGAAGCAGACGGCTATACCATCTTTACTTGCAGCCGCTGCAAAGACAGCTACACTGCAGACCCGACCGATCAGCTGGGGCACCAGTTCGGTGCATGGTCCCCGAACGGAACCGGCGCTCAGAGCGCCAGTTGTCTGCGAGATGGCTGCGCGCACACTGGCAGCACGGATTGCCAGAAGTTCACTTTCCGCACTGCGGAAGGCGAAACCCTGACCTTCTGTCCCGTGTGCGGGCAGGCAGAAAACGCCGCGCAGCTGGAAAAGATCGAAGCCGCAACGGCGTGGGCTAACAGCGGCAGTCTTTCTGCGGAGGATGTGACTGCACGGACGAATGGGGAATACCTGAGTGTGGCCTTTGAAACCGCAGGCAGCCTGACGCAGCCCACCGGTCTGGTAAGGCTCGCGCTGCCCGCCGGATTGCTGGAAGGCAAAAAGCTTGTGTGCATTGCCCCGGACGGCACACAGACGGAGATGCCGTTTGAAACAGAGCGCGGAACGATCATCCTTACGCTGGATTTTGCAAACAGCGAGCTGCCTGTGATGCTCTTCCGGCTGGTACCCCAGACCGCCGCCCTCTGAACGCTTTTAAAGCGCGCAAACGATAAACCATAAAATGCCCGCCCACCGTGGTTTTCCACAGGTGGGCGGGCATTCTTTTGTGCCTTTTTGGGCATAAAAATACCCCCGGAGGATGCAGCGTTTTTTACGCTGTCTACTCTGGGGGCAGGATAGCAAGCGCTGCGCGGCAGCTCCCGGAAGCGGACACTGTCTTGCTGAAAAAGCACTTCCTAGCGCTGCTCCTCCGGCGGGCAGCAGCTCTCCCGGGGGATGAGCTTATGTGGCACGATGATCTTTGTGGCCAGAAGGTTCGGGTTCTCGATGTGGTTGATGGTCTGGCTGGCAGCCTCCATGCCCAGCTGGTAGGGGTTGACGTCCACGGTGGTCAGCTGGGGGCTGCCCTGCCCTTTGTTGCGGAGTGCCCCTTGGCAAACCGGACGGGATTGCGCTATAATAGAGCCGTAACAGTTCCACAAAGGTGTGGTAAGGGAGGTGCGGTCATGATCCGGGTGGCGATCGTAGAGGACGATGCGGAGGTACAGGGGGTATTGCAGGAGTATGTCCGGCGGTATACCCGGCAGTACGGGACAGAGTTTGAAGTGACGGTCTTTGCGGACGGCGTGGATATTCTGGAGGATTACCGCGCGGTCTACGACATTATTTTTCTGGATGTGGAGATGAAGCATCTGGATGGCATGACCACGGCAGAGCGCATCCGGCAGATGGATGCAGACGTCATCCTGATCTTCATCACCAATATGGCGCAGTACGCCATCCGGGGCTACTCGGTGGGAGCGCTGGACTATGTGCTGAAGCCGGTGCCCTACTTTGCCTTTTCGCAGCAGCTGCTCAAGGCGGTTGCCCGGCTGGAAAAGCGGGCAAAGCACTACCTGACCGTGCCGGTGGAGGGCGGGCTGCGCCGGCTGGACACCGCAAGCATCTATTACTTGGAAAGCGAGGGGCACCGGGTGCACTTTTACACCGACGAGGGCGATTTTTCTGCCCCCGGCGCCCTCAAGGCAGTGGAGGAAAAGCTGGCGGGCCGCCCCTTTGCCCGCTGCAACAGCGGCTATCTGGTAAATCTGGCGCAGGTGCAGGCGGTGCAGCAGAACACGGTGCAGGTGGGACCCTATGAGCTGCAGATCAGCCGCCCCAAGCGCAAGGCTTTTCTTGCCGCACTGACCGACTACATCGGAGGTGAGGGCTCATGACCGCGCTGCCGGATATCCCCCGGCTGTACACCGCCCTTGCCGAGTGTCTGGCGGTGCTGCTGTTCACCCCGGCGCTTGCGCCCCGCTTTTCCAAGGCAGTTACCGTGGGTGTCACCCTGCTGTGGGCGGCGGTGCTGTCGGCCTTTCTGGGGCTGACGGGCAATGTGCCCGGCGGGCTCTGGATCCCCTGCATGGTAACGGCCATCGGGCTTTCCTATCTATATTTATGGGGCGTGTGGAGCATCACTCTGCTGGAAGCCGGGTATCACTGCGCACGGGCGTTTATTCTGGCAGAGCTTGCCGCCAGCGTGGAGTGGCAGCTGCACTGCGCCCTCTGGCCCGCCCGCGGCCCATGGGAGCCCCTTTCTTTGCTGCTGCTGGCGCTGGTGTATGGGACGCTGTTCGGCATCATGTGCTATCTGCAGCACCGCCGTCCCCAGCCCGCCGGGCACTTACAGATCGGCGGCAGCGCCGCCCTGACGGCGGTCATGTTGGCGCTGACCGCCTTTGCGGTGAGCAATCTTGGCTTTTTGCCCGGCAGCGAGATCAACATGAGCATTTTTTCCATCCGCACCTTGGTGGATTTTTCCGGCGTGCTGATCTTATCTGTGCAGCACGAGCAGCTGCAGGAGAACGCTTTGCACAGCGAGCTTGCCGCCATGGACGAGGTACTGCACCGCCAGTACGAGCAGTACAAGCGCAGCAAGGAGGGCATCAACCTCATCAACCGGCGGTACCATGAGCTGAAGATCCAGCTTGCCCGCATCCGGGAGGAGCAGGACCAGACCAAGCAGAACGCTGCCATTGCCGCCATGGAGCAGAACATCCGCCAGTACGAGGCCGAGAACAAGACCGGCAACCCGGTGCTGGATACCCTGCTCACCGCCAAGACCATGGAATGCCAGCAGGAGAATATCACCATCACCAGCGTAGCGGACGGCAGGATGCTGGGCTTTCTCACCATCCGGGAGCTGTGCACCATTGTGGGTGTGGCGCTGGATAACGCCATTGCCGCCGTGCGCGCCGAGCCGGACCCCGAAAAGCGGCTCATCAAGGTGGCGGTGTACAGTCAGGGCGGTTTTGCCATGCTGCGGTTCGAGCACTATACAGAGACTGCCCCGGCACTGGATGCGGACGGTCTGCCGCAGCAGGGGTCGGACCTGAAAAGCGTCCGCACCACCGTCGGGCAGCACGGCGGCAGCATGACGATGCACTGGGAAAACAACTGGTGCACCCTGCGGATCTTATTTCCGCTGCCCAAAAACAAATAATTTTTACGGCAGGTATCCCCTGCCGTTTTTTGTTGTCTGGCAGGGTGCACAAATACAATGTTGCAATATTTGTGTATTAGCACAATAAAAATTGAAAATTTATTGTAACTTTTGCAAACTGTGTATCCAAAACGACAGATTGTGCGGAGAACGGTTCGTTCTGCAGTATATATGATAAAATGACATCAAGCAAAGGAGCGGACGCGCTCCGGAGAACAGCTATGAACCGGGTCGTGTACCCAAAAGAGAAGGAGTTAACAGTTATGGCACAGAAAAAGAAGGACAGTAAGATGATGGGCAAGATCATCAAAACTGCCGTTTCGGGTGTGTTGTGTGTCGCATTGGCGGGCGGTATAGTTGCGGCCAATGTGCTGATCCCGCCCAACGCCAGCAGCGTGCAGAGCATTTTGGGCCTGAAGAGCGGCGGCATCGACAACAGCAAGGCAAAGACCGAAGGCATTAATATGGAATACGGCAAGCCCGGCTTTGACACAGAGGATGCGCTGGTTGAGGATGAGATCGCCCTGAACAAGCAGATCGCAGCAGAGGGCATCGTCCTGCTGAAGAACGATGAAGGCAGAATGCCGTACAGCACGGATACCACCTTCAGTTTTGTCAGCCATTCGGCAGTCAGCTACATCGGCGGCAACAAAGTCGATATGAAAACGGCCTTTGAAGATGCCGGGTTCGGTGTCAACGAGGACCTCTGGAAATTCTATTCCGAAGGCAACGGCAAGGATTACGGTCTGGGCGTTGGTTCCGTTTCCTACGGTGATGACGAGGACTTTTCCATCAACGAATGCCCCTTGTCTGTTATGAAAGCAGAGCCGGGTCTGACCGATTCCATGAAGAATACGGTTCCTGTTTTTGTGTTCAGCCGTGTGGCGGGCGAAGGCCGTGATATGCCCCGCTCCATGTACAACCACACCGATGTGGAAGAGGACAAGACCAAGACTTATCTGGAGCCGGATTCTACGGAACTGGAGATCCTGCAGTATCTGAACGACAACTTTGACGATGTGGTGCTGCTGCTGAACTCCAGCGCAGCGGTAGATCTGAGCTGGGTCGAAAACTATCCCAATATCCACACCGTCATTTCGGCTCCCGCTATGGGTGATTACGGTCTGTGCTCTCTGGCAGAAATCTTCTCCGGTAAGGTGAACCCCTCCGGCCGCACCGTGGATACCTATGAAGTGGATGCCATGAACAGCCCGGCGGCGCAGAACTTCGGCGACTTTGCCTACTACGATGAGAATGGCAACCTCACCAAGTACAACTACGTCAGCTACAAAGAGGGCATCTATGTTGGCTACCGCTACTACGAGACTCGCTACGAGGATAAGGTGCTGGGTCAGGGCAATGCCGGTGATTACAACTATGCGGATGCTGTGATGTATCCCTTTGGATACGGCCTGTCCTACACGGATTTTGAGTGGTCTGATTATGATACCAGCTGGGATGGCGATACCTGCACCGTGACGGTCAAGGTCACCAATACGGGTGATGTGGCCGGCAAGGATGTCGTACAGGTCTATGCACAGAGCCCCTATACCGATTACGACAAGGCAAACAAGGTGGAAAAGGCTGCTGTGGAGCTGGTGGGCTATGCCAAAACTGCAGAGCTGGCTCCCGGCGCAAGCGAGACGGTGAAGATCACCTTTGATCAGGAGCAGCTGAAGTCTTACGACTACGTCAATGCTAAGACCTACATTCTGGACGCAGGTGATTACTATATCACTGCGGCTAAAAACGCACACGAAGCGGTCAACAACATCCTCTCTGCCAAGGGCAAGACTGTGGAAGATGGCATGACCGCCGACGGCGACACTGCTTTTGTTGCAACCTACACCCCGGCAAACGGCACCGTGGATACCACGACCTACAAGCTCGACACCACGACCGGTGTGGAGATCACCAATCAGCTCGACCATGCAAACGGCGGGCTGCAGTATCTCTCCCGCAGTGACTGGACTGGCACCTGGCCGACCGTTGACGGCGAGGTCAGCGACCAGATCAGCACCTGGGGCAACCCCATCAATGGCACCGATGCCAGCGGCAAGGCTGCATCCTATACCTACCGCAAGACGATCAGCAAGGAGGACCTTGCAAAGCTGGATTCTTTTGATTCCCTGAACCCCACCGACTTCTCCACCCTGACCGATGAGATCGTTTACGGCAAGGACAACGGTCTGGGTCTGATCGATATGCGTGGTCTGGATTACAACGACCCCAAGTGGAACGACCTGCTCGACCAGCTGACCCCCAGTGATTATCAGACCCTGATCACGCAGTCCGGCTATGGCACGGCTGCCATCAAGTCGGTGGATAAGCCCTCCACGACCGACCGCGACTCTGCCACCGGCCTGATCAACTACGGCTTTGATGCAAGCGGCAACCTCTACTTCAAGGGCAACATCACGCACTGCGGCGTGATCGTTCTGGCACAGACCTACAACGATGATCTGGCCTACCATTATGGCGAAAACATCGGCGATGAATCTTACTATCTGGGCGTTGATGGCTGGTATGCACCTGCTGTCAATATGCACCGCACTGCATTCTCCGGCCGTAACAGCGAGTATTACTCCGAGGATCCGTTCATCGGCGGTCACATTGCTTCCCTCGAGTGTGAGGGTGTCGCCTCCCGCGGTATGTATGTCTTTGTCAAGCATTACGCCATCAACGATCAGGAGGACCACCGCGGCGACCGTGAAGGCCAGTACAGCATTGCGACCTTCCTGAACGAGCAGGCGGCCCGCGAGATCTACCTCAAGCCCTTTGAGATGTGCGTCAAGTCTGATAAGGTCGAGATGAACTATGCAAAGGACAACGGCGACGGCACTTACAGCAATGCCACCACCGAGATCCCGTCCGTCACCGGCATCATGACCTCCTTCAACCGCGTTGGCTATACCTGGGCCGGCGGCAACTACAACATGATCACCGGCCTGCTGCGCAACGAGTGGGGCTTCCACGGCTTTATCATCACCGACAACGCAAACACCGGTGTCTTTATGGACGCTGGCCAGATGATCCAGGCCGGTGCAGACGGCAAGCTGACGAACCTGCCCACCGGCGCACGGTACACCTTTAACAAGGATGACGTTGCAGATTACCACTACGGTCGTGAAGCAATCCATAACATCCTGTACACCATTGCAAACTCCAAGGCAATGAACGGCGGTATGCCGGGCAGCCGTTATCTGGCAAAGGTCGAGCCTTACCAGAAGGTCATCTACGCAGTGGATGGTGTCTGCGGCGGTCTGATCGCAGTTCTGGTCGTTCTGACGATCCTCCGCTTCCGTAAAAAGAAAGAGGACGTAAAAACCGTCTGATCAACACATAGGAACAGAAGGGGCGGCGGGCAAACGCCCGCCCCCTTTTTTTGATTGTCAGGAGAGACCCATGAAACACACAGATATCATCAAGAGCTTGTCTCTGGAACAGAAATGCGCCCTGCTGAGCGGCGGCACGGTGTTCACCACCCGGGCGCTGCCGGGCAAGGGCATCCCGGCCATTACCCTGTCGGACGGCCCCAACGGCGTGCGCAAGCAGGCGGGCGCTGCTGACCATCTGGGCCTGAACCCCAGTGTGCCCGCCACCTGCTTCCCCACCTCGGCCACCGTTGCCAACAGCTGGGACCCGGAGCTTGGCGAGGCTGTGGGCGCAGCCATGGGCGAAGAGGCAGCGGCACAGGGCGTGTCGGTGCTGCTGGGCCCCGGCCTGAACATCAAGCGCAGCCCCCTGTGCGGCCGCAACTTCGAGTATTTCTCGGAGGACCCCTACCTTGCCGGTAAAATGGCGGCGGCCTACGTCCGCGGCATCCAGAAAAACGGCATTGCCGCCTGCCCCAAGCACTTTGCCGTGAACAGTCAGGAGCTGCGCCGCATGGCCTCGGATTCCATCGTGGACGAGCGCACCCTGCGGGAAATTTACCTGACCGGTTTCGAGATGGTGGTCAAGGAGGCGCAGCCCAAGACCATCATGTCCGCCTATAACCTTGTCAACGGCACCTACGCCAACGAGAACGCCCACCTGCTCATGGATATCCTGCGCAGGGACTGGGGCTTTGACGGCGCAGTGGTCACCGACTGGGGCGGCAGCAACGACCACGCCCTCGGCGTAAAGAATGGCTCTACGCTGGAAATGCCCGCCCCCGGCGGGGACGCCATCCGGGAGCTGATGAAGGCAGTGCAGACCGGCAAGATCACCGAAGCAGACGTGGACGCCCGGCTGGAGGAGCTGCTGGAACTGGTGTTTACCACCAAAGCGGCGGTGGACGCCGCACCCGGCAAGTTCGATGCCGACGCCCACCACGCACTGGCACGCCGGGCTGCTGCCCAGAGCATCGTGCTGCTGAAGAACGAAAACAACTTGCTGCCCCTTGCAAAGGGGGAGAAGGTGGCGGTCATCGGCGACTTTGCCCAGACGCCCCGCTATCAAGGGGCAGGTTCCAGCGCCGTCAACTCCATCAAGGTGGATTCCTTCTTGGATTGCCTTGCCGAGAGCGGCCTGAACAGCGTCGGCTACGCCAAGGGCTTTGACCGGCATGGCAAGCCCGATGAGGCACTGAAGGCCGAGGCGGTGCTGCTGGCAAAGAACGCCGATGTGGTGCTGCTGTGCATGGGTCTGGACGAGATCAAGGAGAGCGAGGGCATCGATCGCGCCGACATGAAGCTGGCAGAAAACCAGCTGGAACTGCTGGCGGCTGTGGCGGCGGCAAACCCCAACGTGGTGGTGCTGCTGAGTGCAGGTTCCTCGCTGGAAAGCGATTGGGTCAAGGACTGCAAGGCGCTGGTCTATGGCTGTCTGGGCGGTCAGGCCGGTGCGGGCGCACTGGTCGAGGTGCTCACCGGCGCGCAGAACCCCTGCGGTAAGCTGGCTGAGACTTGGGCGCGCAGCTACGCCGACACCCCCGCAAAAGCGCATTTCGGCGGTGACGGCCCCACTGTGGAGTACCGCGAGGGTCTGTATGTGGGCTACCGCTACTACGACACCGCCGGTGTGCCCACCGCCTTCCCCTTCGGCTACGGCCTGAGCTACACCAGCTTTGCGTACAGTGACCTGAAAGCAGACGAAACCGGCGTGACCCTGACTGTCACCAACACTGGCAGCTGTGCCGGTGCCGAGGTGGTGCAGCTGTATGTGGCAAAGCCGGATGCAAAGGTTTTCCGCCCCGTCAAGGAGCTGAAAGGCTTTACCAAGGTGCAGCTGGAAGCCGGAGAGAGCAAGACCGTTACCATCCCGCTGGACGATAAGGCGTTCCGCTACTGGAATGTCAAGACCGACCGCTGGGAGGTGGAGGGCGGCAGCTATCAGCTGCTGGTGGGCGCTTCCAGCGCCGATATCCGCTTGACTGCCGCTGTCACGGTGGCGGGCACCGGCGCACCCGACCCCTACGCAGGCAAAGACCTTGCACATTACCGCACCGCACAGGTGCAGAATGTGCCGGACGCGGAATTTGAGGCGCTGCTGGGCCGTCCCATCCCGGAGAACAAGGTGCACATCGACCGCAACATGACGCTGGGCGAGATGGGGCACGGACGCAGCCCCATCGGCTGGCTGGCGGCTGCCGTGCTGGGCACCCTGCTGCGCCGCAGCATCAAAAAGGGCAAGCCCGACCTGAACATCCTGTTCCAGTACAATATGCCTCTGCGGGCGCTGGCCAAAATGACCAACGGCGCTATCAGCATGGGCATGGTGGACGGCATCGTGATGGAGCTGCAGGGCTTCTGGATCATCGGTCTTGTGCGGGTGATTTTTGAGGCTGTGAAGAACCTCGTGCTGAACAGCCGCATGGAAGAGCGCTTGAAAAACAGCTGAAAGGAAGCAGGCTATGAATTTCTGGAATAACTTCGCGGCAAAGCACCCCGCCGCTGCCAAGTGGGTGCGCGAGGGCGGTTTGTTCGTCATCGTGTCCAACCTCATCACGGTGTTCAAGTACCTGCTGCTGCAATTTCTGCCCAAGGCCTTTGCAAGCCTGCCGGTGGTGGATTTCGGCTGGCCGGGCATCGACATCACCCTGTTTGGCGAGACCTTCAAGTGGAACATCCTCGGCTACGATGCCGCCCACGGCGGTCTGCCCTACTTCTGCGCCTACATGATCGCCATGGTCATCGGCGAGTGCATCAACTTCCCCATCCAGCGCAATTTTGTGTTCCGCAGCAAGGGCAATCTGGCAAAACAGATCGGCTGGTATGTGCTGGCCTTCTGCGTCATCACCTGCATCGTCAACTCCATCAACTGCATCTGGGTGGCGGTGGCAGGGCTGCTGGTACCGGACTTCATCTACAACATCGGCACTACCGTGCTCAACGGCGGCATCTCCATGGTGATCTTCTTCTTTGTGAATAAGATCATCTTCCCGGAGGGCGAAAAAGCCGCCAAATAATAAGCTATTCTCCTTCATTTTCTTCTCTTCATCATAAACCAGAAGGGCTGCTCCGTTCTCCGGGGCGGCCCTTTTGGTTTGGGGAGAGAACTTCCTCAGCCATCTTATTTTTGTTTTTCTGCACAAAATGTTCTGCGGGCAGGGTTTTCCTCTTGACAAGCGGGCAAATGTTTCGTACTATATTTAGTAGTATGGAATCAAAGACGCTGTACGCAGGTTTCAGTGTGACCCTGTACCCGTTTCAGGCAAAGCGTGCCTGTTTGATATAAAATGGAACCGTAAAGAGAAAAGCCGTATGCTTTTGCCCGTGCCGCCGGTTTTGGGCGGTGCGTATGGTTTTGGTGTCACTTTTTGCATTGAAAGCTCTTTCTATATCATTGCCCGTGTCCTGCTGCGCAGCGTCTCCTGCTTTTAATTTTGCATTGAATTGAAACAAAGGAGAGTGAACGCAATGACCGCGATCGGAGTGATCGTGGCCTTGATCGTTGCTGTTGTCGGCGTGGCTGCGGGCTATTTTATTGGTTACAACAACCGTAAAAAGACTGCCGAAGCCCAGATCGGCAGCGCCGAGGCCGAGGCTACCCGGCTGGTGAACGAGGCGATCAAGACCGCCGACCAGAAGCGCAAGGAAGCGGTTCTGGAAGCAAAGGACGAGGCTTTCCGTCTGAAAGCCGAGGTCGATGCCCAGAAGGCAGAGGCCGACAAGGAGATCAAGCAGCGCCGTGCGGAGATCAGCCGTCAGGAGAACCGCATCGACCAGAAGGAGACAGCGCTGGACCGCAAGACCGAGGCGCTGGAAAAGAAGGAAGAAGAGCTGAAAAAGCGCGCTGCCGAGGCCGAGGAGCGTCTGGCAGAGATCGACGCTCTGCGCGCCAAGGAGATGGAGCGTCTGGAAACGCTGGCCGGCCTGAGCCAGGAGGACGCCCGCGAGGTGCTGCTGCATAAGGTGGACGAGGAGCTGACCCACGAAAAGGCCGTGCGCGTTGCCGCCTACGAGACCGACCTGAAGGAAAACTGCGATAACATCGCCCGCAACCTCATCGGACAGGCTGTCAGCCGCTGCGCTGCCGACCATTGCAGCGAGACCACCGTCAGCGTGGTGCCGCTGCCCAGCGATGAGATGAAGGGCCGCATCATCGGCCGCGAGGGCCGCAACATCCGCGCACTGGAGACCGCTACCGGCGTGGATCTGATCATCGACGATACCCCGGAGGCCATTACCCTGTCCTCCTTCGACCAGACCCGCCGCGAGGTGGCCCGCATGACGCTGGAGCGCCTGATCGGCGATGGCCGTATCCACCCCGCCCGCATCGAGGAGACGGTGGAAAAGTGCCGCCACGATCTGGAACTGCAGATGAAGCGCGAGGGCGAGCGTGCAGTGATGGAGCTGGGCATCCACGGCCTGCACCCCGACCTGATCAAGCTGATCGGCCGGCTGAAGTACCGCACCAGCTTTGGCCAGAACGCCTTGACCCACAGCATGGAAGTGGCTTGGGTGGCCGGTCTGCTGGCAGGCGAGATGGGCGTGAACGTTACCATGGCACGCCGCGCCGGTCTGCTGCATGATATCGGCAAGGCACTGGATCACGAGATCGAGGGCAGCCACGTCCAGATCGGCGTGGACATCTGCCGCAAGTACAAGGAGAACACCCAGATCATCCACGCCATTGAGGCACACCACGGCGACGTGGAGCCCAAGACCCCGCTGGCCTTCATCATTCAGGCTGCCGACGCCATCAGCGCCGCCCGCCCGGGTGCCCGCCGCGAGAACGTGGAAAGCTACGTCAAGCGTCTGGAAAATCTGGAGGAGATCTCCTCCAGCTTCGAGGGCGTGGAGCAGGCCTTTGCCGTACAGGCAGGCCGCGAGGTGCGCATTCTGGTCAAGCCCGACGTCATCAGCGACGATCAGGTCATCCTGCTGGCACGCGCCATTGCCAAAAAGATCGAGGATACGCTGGATTACCCCGGCCAGATCAAGGTCAACGTCATCCGCGAGAGCCGCGCTGTGGAGTACGCAAAATAAAGCCTTTTCCGCAGGCTGCCGTGTTTTTTGCACGGCAGCCTGTTTTTTTGCGCCAAAATGATTGCAATTCCCGCAAAAAAAGGGTATCATGGATGCAGAAGAAAGCAAAAAGAACTGCGTCCGTGCGGACGCAGACCCGCAACGACCCCGGAACGGAAAGGAGCATCGTTCTATGAAAAACTGGAAGAAATTACTGGCCTGCCTGCTGGTCAGCTTGATGGCACTGACCGTGTTCACCGCCTGCGATGCCAGCGTAGGCGCACCGATGAGCCCCAAGCGCTCGGACGCCGAAAGCGCAAAGGCGCTGTGCAAACAGTTCGATAATATGACCTACAGTAAGGAACTGAGCGATAAGGCCTACACGATCGCAAACTGGGTCGTCAGCTCCTCGGTGTCCTGCAAGGTCTATCCGAACAAGCCGGAACTTTACCGGTATGATAATGTAGATGACGTCGCAAAAACCTACCTGAAGCAGGGTTCCTACGCCTATGCCTTTGACAGCATGGGCATCGGTAAGGGCATCGGCGGCGGTATGGGCGCCAACGACTTTACCCCGGGCTTTGGCATTAAATGCGACGATCTGGACGCCAACGGTACTTCGGACATCACCTTTGTTCTGCCGAATGACGATCGTGTGACCGACACCATGACCAAAGCCGCAAAGGGCAAGACCAAACTGGGCGTTGCCTATGTGGTAAAGGACGGCGTAAGCTACGCCGTGGTGCTGTTTGGGTGAATTTCATTACAACAAACAAAGCAGCCGCTGCACTTTCTCGTGCAGCGGCTGCTTTGTTTGTGCTGGGATACGATCAGCCCTTCAGGAAAGCCGGCAGAGGCTTGCCCTCCTTGAGCCACTGGTGATACTCGGCGGTGGCGGCAAATTCCACGTCACCGGCAGAGTTCAGCGCGGTCTCTACCGAGTCCTGCACCACGCCGATGATGAAGCCCACGCCTACCATCTGCATGGCGATGTCGTTGGAGATGCCGAACAGCGAGCAGGCCATGGGGATCAGCAGCAGGGAGCCGCCAGCCACGCCGGAAGCGCCGCAGGCGCCCAAAGCGCTCATGGCGCTCAGCACGATGGCGGCGGGCAAAGACACCT